>Ga0208638_1000137_pt1 | contig 62918 bp, 60 predicted proteins | sample ETNtaG_34_FD_185753 | JGI IMG/M metagenome (GOLD analysis project Ga0208638, IMG submission 185753) | Marine microbial and viral communities from oxygen minimum zone, Eastern Pacific Ocean - ETNP201306SV51 (SPAdes) (version 2) | ecosystem: Environmental > Aquatic > Marine > Oceanic ...
CCAGCCCAAACGCAGATGTAGGATGATTGTTTTGGTTTCCAAAAAAGATTTGACCCGCATGTGCTGCAGAATCCACGTTCTGCTTCATCAGACGATGCGTACCATTTAAGTTTATTATCCTGGATTAAGTTGAAATATTTTTTCTCCACAGACACCGAGGCAACAAAATTCCCGGTTGATTTTCTGCACTGTGTACAGTGACAAAAAATGATATCTGACATAGCTCCAAAAATCTCAAAAAGCACAGAACCACAAAGGCAAGAACCTAAATTGATATGAGGATCAGTTTTTAGTTCTTTTGAGTTCTTCATAATTAAAACTATATAACAAACCAGTCAAATAACCACCCACTCGAGCAAGATAATTGTTCAGATTAAATCACTCTTATTCTAAATCAACAACACAATACTATGTCAATATCAGTCAAGTGTTTAGATATGAGTTAGAATAAAGGGATGAAAACAACACTCGTTGATATAATAATTCTTTCATTACTCGGTCTTGAATACATAGGGTTTGGGTTAGTAGGACTAATCAATCCATTGATGGCAGCAAACTGGGTTGGATTCGGACTGAATGAATTAATTTCCTTTAGTGAACTGAGAGCAAACTATAGCTTCTTTGTTTTATTGGGAATTCTTTCTTTTATAGCAATCTTTAAAAGAGAATTGCAAAAATTAACATTCACAATCTTTGTTTTTTTATGTGGCAGTTATGTTATTGGAAGGATCTTGAGTGTTATTCTGGATGGAGTTCCCGATAGAACTCTTTGGATTATTATAGGCGTTGACTTAACTGTTTTTCTCTTAGCATTATGGAGATTGAATGCTATTGGCTCTAGGCCGCAGTGAAATTGAGCGATGAAAATAAATCTAATATGCTCCCCAAACAAGAAAATAGCATGCAAATCCAATACGGTCTTTTATTAAAGTACAATTCCTTAATGAAATATCTAATTCTAATACTCCCACTATTTCTGGTTGCTTTTGAGCAGCCACCAATCGATGCTAGCAAACTCATTGAAAAAAATGGCATCTACTATGAAGCTGACCCCTTAAAAGTCTTTACAGGAACTCTGCTTCATTATTATGAAGACGGTAGAGTGAAAGAGAGAGCAGGTTACCAAAATGGTACAAGAGAAGGCTTTAGAGAAACATTCCATGAAAATGGTCGGTTATTTGAAAAGGAAAATTACAAAAACGGCGAGTTAAGCGATTTGTTTCAAGGTTTCTATGACAACGGACAACTTTGGTGGCAGGGACAGGCTAAAAACAATTTACGTAACGGACAACTTCAATCTTTCTATGCCAATGGCCAACTGAAATATCAAGGGCAGTATAAAGATAATTCCCAGGAGGGAGTCTGGCAATACTTTGATAAAGACGGGAGCTTAAGTGAAATTAGATGCTATGTAAACAATGCTCAGGTGGAACTCTCCGGCTGCAGCAGACCTAAGTGAGTTTGATATTTAAAACCTGACTACGCTCAAGAAAACATAAATTCTTGCTGGTGAAAGGTGTGAGTGTAAAATATGTGATATGAAGACACTCCTAATACTAACTATCCTTTTTTTCTTACCAATATCTGTAAATAGTGATGAATTACTACTGGAGAAGATCTATCTTGCCAGAGAAGTAATCACTCTCGATGATGTCCATCCTGAGGCAACTGCAGTACTGGTACGAGGTGACCGAGTTGCTGCTATAGGTGGAGTTGAGCAACTGCAAAGCAATTTTCCCAACGTAGAACTAGATCGTCGTTTTGCTGAAAATATAATGGTGCCTGGTCTGATTGAACATCATGTGCATCCCTTATTAGCCGCAATCACTATGGGAGTTGATGTGATTGCAATTGAGGATTGGGCACTGCCAGGAAAAAAGATCCTTGGTGTTCGTGACCGGCAGGGTTACATTGACCGTTTACAAGCCGCAGAACAGCAGCAATTAACTGCTGATACTCCTCTTGTTACATGGGGTTTTCACCATTATTTTCATGACAAGCTGACGCGTCAGGATCTTGATTCAATTTCCAACTCACGTCCAATCCTGGTGATTCATCGTTCCTTCCATGAGTTTATTATGAACACTCCAGCTTTAACCTATTTTGGTATTACGCCAGAATTGATTGAGAATCTGGATGCAGAAGTAAAACAGTATGCCAATTTTGAAAATGGACATTTTTCAGAACAGGGAGCAGTCTCAGTATTACCCAATTTGATGCAATATTTAGCCGCTCCAGAACGTTTAATTGCTGGTCTTCAGATGACAGAGAAATATCTCCACCAAAATGGCATAACCCTGGTTGCCAATCCAGGTGCGATGCTGCAGCAATCGATACAGGCGGCTAAAAATTACGTTCTCGGCGATCTGGATACACCCTTTAGAACTTATTTTATTCCTAGCGGAATGTTTCTGGCTGAAAACTATGAACCAGATGCCTTAGTCACTGAGGCCAGAAAACTACTGTCTTGGGGAAGTGGCAAACTTCAATATCTTCCTGGACATATTAAATTATTTACCGATGGCGCCATGTATTCACAAAACATGATGATGAGAGATGGTTATCTTGACGGACATCAAGGAGCATGGCTGATGCAGGAAAAAACCTACCGTGAAGCTTTTAAGCAGTATTGGGATGCTGATTATCAGATACATATCCATCAAAATGGTGACATTGGATTGGACCGTTTACTCGACGTGTTGGAAGAAAACCTTAACCGAAAGCCACGTATTGATCATCGGACTGTCATTGTCCATTTCGGCTATTCCCAACCCGACCAGGTAGCCAGAATCAAAAAACTGGGAGCAATTGTCAGTGCTAATCCTTATTATGTGACAGCATTATCTGATCTTTATAGTCGGCGTGGCATTGGAGCGGCTAGATCACAACAGATGGTAAGACTGGGCGACCTTCAACGCGCCGGTATTCCTATATCCCTACATTCAGATATGCCCATGGCACCCGGGGCACCTCTACAACTGATGCATTCAGCAGTTAACCGGGTTAATTTTGCCAATGAGGTCGCTGGACCCGAACAACGCATCTCTCCTGAACAGGCACTACGTGCGGTGACCATTAATGCTGCTTTCACGTTGGGATTGGAAAAAGATTATGGGTCGATCAGTATTGGAAAATACGCAAACTTTACTCTATTAACTGAGAACCCGCTGACTATAGATCCTTTGAAGATCAATGAAATAGAAATACGAGGGACAATGGTTGAGGGACGACATTTTCCAATAAACTAATCAGCTCTCTTGGGGACTTTAAATACTTAAACGGTCCAAGACCATAGGGAAAGCCTCGACGTATCTTTGTACATCCTCGATCTTGCCCATGCTGACTCTTGACCAGTTCGTATGTTTTCCATATTTGCCGGCAATGATAATGTTTTGCTTTCTCATTTCATCACGAAAAGTGTCAGCATTAATGTTGCCAAGATTGACATAGATAAAGTTTGTTTGAGAGGGAAGTGTTTCTAAACCATTGCTACTTGCAACTTCAATGACCATCTCTTTTGCTTCATTAATTTTTGATTTCGAATAATTTAAAAATTCCTCATCGTCATAACAGGCAATAGCCCCAGAAACTCCAGCCATTGCAGTTGAATATTCACCTGTGCCATTTCTATTAATAGTTCTGATAATTTCAGGGTGAGCAATAATATAGCCCACCCTTTGACCTGCCATCCCATAGATTTTTGAAAATGTTCTTGAAATAGCAATATTGTGCCCCTCTTTGATCAGTTTAACCATGGTATTTGTTTCAGGATGATCGGTCACTTCGTTGTAGGCTTCGTCAACTAGAACGAGTACTGTTTTTGATATGATCCTCAGAGCCTGAGAGAGTTTCTCAGGATCAATAAGGGTGCCAGTGGGGTTATTGGGGTTACAAATATGGACCATAGAAATATTTTCATTGTGCAAACTCAGCATTTTCTGAAGGTTTATTTCTAAATCGTGACCATTCTCAACACGAATTATTTTTGCACCCATAGATCGTGCAATCAATAAAGGGATATCCCAGGTCAATTCTGAACTGATTATCGGATTCTTTCTGCTTTGAATTTGTGATAGAACCGTTAATGCTTGGGTTGATCCAGCACTGATCGTTATGTGGTTTTGGGTCAATTCATGTTTTTCAGCAATCATATTCTTTAATCTTGTAACAAGATGATCGGGGTAATAAGCACCTTCATAGGAGGATTCGATGATGGCTTGAAGTGCTTTTTTACTTGGGCCATAAGGATTTTCATTCCAATTCAATCGGGCAATGCCACGTTCAGGCCCATAAGATATTTCTTTTGCATATAAAGGAAAGTTTATGACATTGCTTGTTGCAGCCAGTGACAATGCAGACACTGAGTGTGTGATAAATTTTCTTCTAGAATTATTCATCAGTTGAATATATTCAAAATAGCATAATTGTTCTCTAATAGGCAAAATATGGAGGTGATGAATGACCTGACTAGAAAAGGAACAGATTTTCAAAAAATGGTGTGGGCAGAATTGAAAAAAATACCTTTTGGAGAAATCAGAACCTACAAGGAAATAGCTGTTGCCATAGGAAAACCTAAGGCTGCTCGTGCGGTTGCCAATGCATGTGGTAAAAACCCTTATCCAATAATTATCCCATGTCACCGAGTGGTTCGATCTGATGGAACTATTGGTGGCTACACAGGGGATGGGGGTGTTGAGAAAAAAAGACAGCTATTAAGACAAGAAGACCATTTGAATTTTTGACTGTATATGATCCTGGAGAAATCATTCTTGTTTCGGTTAAGATAAAATTCACTAATTAAATCTAATTGATTAACATAAGTAATTAGTTTTTTTATAGGGGTCTATAGAATGAAAGAGTTTAAGGGTAAAACTGTGGTGGTGACTGGGGCAGCCAGTGGCATTGGTTATGCACTAGCTGAACGCTTTGCACAGGAGAATATGAATATTGTTCTGGCTGATATTGAACAAGATGCTCTGGATGCTGCTGTTGTAAAGATCAGCGATTTGGGGGTCGAAGCAGTAGGGATAGCAGTTGATGTCATGGATAAAAATTCCGTTCAATCACTAGCCAAGCAATCAATAGATGCTTTCGGTAATATCCACATACTGTGTAACAATGCCGGGGTCGCACCTCCCGCTATCGATGGAGCGATCTGGGAGCATGATATGAGTGATTGGGATTGGGTGATGGGAGTGAACTTTTATGGTGTCCTCTATGGCATACAAACCTTTCTGCCACACATGATTGAGCATCAACAGGAGGGCCATGTACTCAATACCATTTCGATGGCAGGTATCCTGGGCCTTGAAGGTAGTTATGGGGTGAGCAAGTTCGCTGCTTTGTCACTCAGCGAGGGACTGTTTCAAAGTTTAAAAAAGATCAATAGTAAGATTGGAGCATCCGCCCTGTGTCCTGGTTTTGTAGCTACAAACCTTACTGATTCTCAACGGAATCGACCAGAACATTTAGCATCCGAGAAAAAATCCAATTTCTTGTTAAAACAACTCGCCGCATCAGTATTAAAAAGAGGAAAAAAACCAGATGAAATAGCGGCAAGAGTTATCGAGGCTATTAAAACCAATAGTTTTTACATCCTGCCTCATCCGATCTACGATGAAATGGTTAAAGAGAGATATGAAAGAATTCTTGCAAGAACTGAACCAGAAACAGTTGACATAAAAATGGCATGGTTGGGTTCGCTGTTACGTAGAGAGGAATATTGATTAACAATGAAGGTAGTGAAAAATTTTATCTACCTCACGTTGTCACTGATCTGCATAATTTGTATATCGCTGCTGATTCTTTTTTCCACCCAACGTTCAGATATAGAAGTCATCGCAATAACCGATTGTAAGTCGGACTCAAAATTAACTGTATATTGTGGCTTTTCTAACCCAGAAGATATGGTGGTTTTACCAGATAAAAAAAACTTGTTGGTCTCAGAATTTGGCGCTCTTCCTCCCATGAATCCCGAAAACCTCCCAGGTCAAATCTCACTATTTGATACCGATACATTGGAGATAAAACCGATAAAAATTTCACTAGGTGACAATGAATGGGGACATGTAAACTGCACCCGTAGTGATTCAATTTTCTCTCCTCATGGTATTGATCTTATTCAAAGGAACGATGGTCGTTATCAATTAGCGGTAGTTAACCATATGCCCAGAGAAACTGTTGAGATGTTTGAATTAACTGATGTTCAAAATACTTGGTCACTGATTTGGAAAGGTTGTATTGATGCACCTGAATTAGGCTACTTCAACGATGTTGCTCTAAAGAAAGACGGTACTTTTTATGTATCGCATATGTATAACAGAGACAAATCCTTATTATGGTTGGTCTATGCTACATATGTCACCATTGATACAGGTTTTGTCTACCAATGGGATGCAGATCGCGGATACCAAAAAGTTTCAGGCACCGAAGGGTCCTATCCCAATGGGGTTGAACTTTCTCTCGATGAGAACTATTTATTTACCAATTATATTTTAAATCGAAAAACTTCTAAGTTAGATCTTGCCAGTGGAACTGTAATCCAGGAACACTTTGGAGTCGGAATGCCAGATAATTTAACTATAGATGGAGAATTTATTTGGGTTGCTACCCAAGATCACACGGGCACAGATCTGTTGTTGCATTGTGGTAGTGATGATATTCTCCAATGCTCATTACCGTTTACAATCTTTAAGCTAAAACAAAGTGACTTAAGCGAAGTTGCAGTGTTTTCATTTTCTAACACCGTAATGGGTTCGGTGACGGTAGCAGTTCCAGATGAGGATAGAGTATGGCTTGGTACCTTTCATGGCGATAGAATGGCAAGCTTTAATATTGACTAAATAAGAGAAAATAATGAAAGCATTCTTATGTAGAAAATTTGGACCCATTGACTCACATCAGGTTGAGGAGGTTGATGATTTAGTGCCTGCTAAACATGAGGTTTTGGTTGAAGTATACGCCGCAGGTGTTGCCTTTCCAGATGTCTTAGTGGTTCAAGGACTTTATCAGTTTAAGCCGGCATTTCCTTTTTCACCAGGAGGTGAATTTGCAGGTGTGGTTAAAGAAATCGGTGAAGGGGTTCAACGATGGAAAATAGGAGATCGAGTCATTGGATTTAAAGGTAGTGGCGGCTTTGCAGAACAAGCACTGTGCAATGAATTTAACCTGATGCCTCTACCAGATGCAATGGAGTATCTAACCGGGGCAATTTTTCCAATGAATTATGGAACTTCGATCTATGCATTGAAGCAAAGAGCCGAATTACAATCCGGAGAGACACTGTTGGTATTGGGCGCAGGAGGTGGATTGGGTCTTACTGCCCTCCATGTTGGTAAAGCCATGGGAGCTAAGGTCATAGCGGCTGCATCGACACCAGAAAAATTAGAATTGTGTTCCCAGCAAGGTGCTGATGCCACCATTCTTTATTCAAGAGAGAGTATGGATACTGACTCTCAGAAAGAGTTTTCCAATGAATTGAAACGCTTAACCGAGAAAAAAGGGGTGGATGTGATTTTTGATCCGGTTGGCGGATCCTACAGTGAGCCTGCTTTAAGAGCAATTGCATGGAAGGGCAGGTACTTAGTGATTGGTTTCACATCAAGTATTCCGTCCATACCTCTCAACCTAGCCCTTTTAAAAGGTTGTCAGATTGTTGGTGTTTTTTGGGGTAATTTCTGTATCAAAGAACCTTTAGTGAATGCTGCAAACTTCCAAGAACTCTTTGAGATGTATGGAGCAGGTAAAATCAAACCTTTTGTAGTGAAAACGTTTGCTCTTGAGGACACAGCAGCAGCCATAGCAACGCTGGCCAATCGAGAGGCTGTTGGGAAGATTGCAATCTCCATTCGTGACTAAATGAAACAATCTGCAAGTTATGGACTGCTCGGGTTCCTAACGGTTATTAATATTCTCAACTTTATTGATCGACAACTGCTCACCAGTTTTTCTAATTTTATTGTTCCAGATTTAGGTTTAACAAACACCCAATTTGGTTTCCTCACTGGATTTGCCTTCATCATTTTTTATTCTTTGATGGGTTTGTTCATGGGAACTATAGCGGATCGAGTGCATCGCCCGAGATTTATCTCTTTTGGTCTTGCACTTTGGAGCATTCTTACGGCTCTATCGGGCATGGCCAAAAGCTTCTGGATGCTTTTTATTCCAAGAATATTTATTGGAATAGGGGAGTCAATTTTGACACCTACCGCTCTGTCTCTGCTCTCTGATCGTTTTCCAAAAAGAAATATGGGCTTTGTAGCTGGTGTTTATTATCTAGCAGTACCCCTTGGAGTTTCTGCTTCTTTGTTCACTGCTGGTTATTTAGGACCAATTTTAGGTTGGCGAAATTGTTTTTATTTATTAGGACTGTTGGGATTGGTTTTTGCTCTATTCATGTTATGGGTCAAAGAAACACCCCATCGGCAAAGAGATATCACCCAGCAACCGAGTAGTGCTGTAATCAATAGAAAAAACTTCCATGAGGCCATCACAATTTTACGAACCTCGCTCCAACAATACGCATCATTAAAATGGACAATCTATGGGGGTATAGCTGTTCACTTTATACTTGGTGCCATGGTTTTTGAACAATTGTGGTTTGTTGAAGAGAAAGGTTTTGAGAAAGCTGAGATTGCTAGAATAGCTGGTTTTATGGGACTTACTGGAGGAGTCATGGGAAATATATTTGGTGGCATTGCTGGGGATTACTATGCCAAAGTTACTGGTCAGGGCAGGCAAATGTTCCTTTTTTGGTGCATACTTTTATTTGTTCCCGCAAATATCATTTACCGAATAACAGATGATAACGGCTTTATATTTTTCACTTGCATGTTTTTAGGCTTTTTTCAGTGGGGATGTATCTACGGTCCAGTATTTTCTTCTGTTCAAGAAATGACGCCTGTTAGAATTAGAGCAGTCATAGTGGCCTATTATCTACTAATGGTAAATATTATTGGTCTGGGCTTTGGGATCACCTTGAGTGGGATAATGATTGATTATCTTATCAGTCAAGGCTCTGAGGAACCCTATTCAGTCACCTTGCTGAGTTTCCAACTGTTGTCTGGTTTGTCTCTACCTGCTTTGTATTATGCTGGAAAGAACTATAAAAGTGATAGAGAGCAAATGCTGGCACAAGAAAACATTAGTTCTTCGCCACAGTAAATTCTAATTCTTTATTTTCAAGACTCCCAAATCTGATAGCAAAGATATCTTTTAAATAATTTTGAGTATTTCTCCATGGGTCTCTGGAACCCTGTTTAGGAAACTTGTGCATAGATCTGACCACATAACCAGATGAAAAATCCAACCAATTTCCATCGTCTTCAACAATGCCATCCACTCTAGGACAACAATAATCAAAGTTTTTATTATCCATGAAATTTAATACTCTACAGACATATTCTGAAGTGAGATCAGCCCTCAGTGTCCAGGATGCATTAGTATAGCCAAATGTCGCAACTAGATTAGGAATATCGTTGAACATCATGCCCTTGTAGGTCATTTTTGTGGATACATCAATTTGTTCATTATCAACGAATAACTCTATCCCATTACAAACTAATAAATTTAAGCCTGTTGCGGTTACAATGAGATCTGTATCGAGTTCATCTCCTGATTTAAGTTTGATCCCTGTTGTTGTGAATCTTTCAATATGATCTGTTACAACTGACGCTTTTCCTGATTTAATGGCATTAAATAAATCACCATCTGGTACCAAACACATCCGTTGTTCCCATGGGTTATAGTTAGGAGTGAAATGGGTATCAACATCATAATTTTGATCTAAGGATTCTTTGACTAAGTTGATAAGAAATTCTTTGGTTTTTTTAGGATATTTTCTGCATTTTTGAAAAAAGAACCATTGTGAAACAAAAATGTTTCTCCAACGAACCAGAAAATAAGCTATTTTAGAGTTTGTATATTTTCTCAAAAAATTTCCCATAGCATCTTCTTCGGGAGCAATAAGATAATAAGTGGGTGATCTTTGGAGCATCGTCACATGGGCTGCTTCCTCTGCTATGGAAGGGACAATAGTTACAGCGGTAGCGCCACTCCCTATAACTACTACGTTTTTATTTGCATAGTCGAGGTCTTCTGGCCATTCTTGGGGATGAATGATTTGGCCAGAAAAATCATCTCTTCCCTCGAAGTGGGGATTGTATCCTTTTTCATAGCTGTAATAACCACCGCAGAGAAATAAGAAATCACAGGTGAATGTTTGTAGTTCTTGTGTCTTTTGATTTTCAACACCCAGTGTCCATTTGGATTCTGCAGATGACCAAGAGGCGGTTTGGACCATTTGACTATAGTGTATATGTTCATCGATGCCATATTCATCAACCGTCTCACGTAGGTATTTGAGTATAGAGGAGCCATCCGCAACAATTTTTTCTCCCTCCCAGGGCTTGAATCTAAAGCCCATCGTACACATATCAGAGTCAGATCTGATACCAGGGTATCGAAATAAGTCCCATGTTCCCCCAAGGCATTCCCTGCCTTCAAGGATGGCATAAGATTTGTTTGGGCACTTTGTCTGTAAGTTATAAGCAGCATCAATTCCAGAGATACCAGCTCCTACGATGACGACATTAACATGTTCTTGTTTCATTTGAATATCAGCTTTGCTCCTCAATCTATAGGAAACAGACTACATTCTAATAATTAACTTGTAAATAAAGTAAAAGGACCTTTATTAAGGACTTTTTTTTTATACAATAGAAATCGTTAGTTTTTTCAACAATCTGTATTATTTTATTTATTTTTTTATTAATTTGTTTAATGAGTTATCTAGTTTTAGCAAGGAAGTATAGGCCTAAATTATTTTCTGAAGTCTCAGGACAAGATCATGTTGTCAAAGCTCTTCAAAATTCGTTAACCAATAATAAAGTACATCATGCTTTTTTATTTGCAGGCACAAGGGGTGTTGGCAAAACGACCATTGCGAGATTACTGGCCAAAGCGTTGAATTGTGAGACAGGCATTGTTTCTGAACCTTGTGGGCAGTGTGCAATTTGCATAGCCATTGATGAAGGCAATTATCTCGACTTAATCGAAGTTGATGCCGCATCACAATCAAAGGTTGAAGAAACACGTGAACTCCTTGAAAACACCCAATATACGCCGACGATCGGCAGATTTAAGATTTACCTCATTGATGAGGTGCATCAATTGTCTAAACATTCATTTAATGCTTTGTTGAAAACCTTAGAAGAACCACCTCCGCATGTGAAATTTCTCCTAGCCACCACTGAGAGTCATAAACTTCCCATTACGGTATTATCAAGGTGCATGAAATTTAATCTTAAAAAAATCTCATCAGAGTTAATCAAGAGCAGAATGAAGGAGATCTGTGATGCAGAAAAAGACGTAGATTATGAAGACAACGCTCTAACAATATTAAGTAAAACAGCAGATGGCAGCATGAGAGATGGATTGAGTTTGTTAGACCAGGCGTTGGCTTTTGAAGATTATTCATTGACTGCTAATCAAGTAGAACTCATGTTAGGCACGATTGATATCAATAATATTTTTGGATTATTGACCTCCATCATCGACCAAGACCCTGTGACATTGAATCAGGGTTTGCATGATTTAGACGATCTCTACCCAGATTATAAATCCTTGCTCGATAATATGGCTTCAATTTTACAGCAAATAGCTTTCCTTCAAATTACTGGTAGCAAACAACTCGATAGTGAACAAGAAGTGGATAAAGCGGTGATAGATTTTGCTACAAAAATTCAGCCAGAAGTCATCCAGCTTCTCTATCAGATTACCATCACATCCAAACGGGACATAGATTTAGCACCAAGCCAGAGAGAGGGGTTTGCAATGGCAATATTAAGAATGTTCGCATTCACTGCCAATACCGATGAACAATCGAGTGAAGCTCAAACAGTACCGGCAACAGTCAAAAAACCCAGGATCTCAACAACGCTTAAAAAAACATCAATACCCAATGAATCAGCACCTGATATAGAGCAAGATGAACTGCAATTGAATGCTAAGAACTGGCTTCGAGAAATCAAAAAGCTAAACCTTTCAGGAGCCCTGAGGCAACTTGCATTACATTGTAGTTTTAAATCCCTTAAACAAAATACTCTTTACTTGACCATTGATTCAGATCACGGCCATTTACTTTCAGATCAACTAAATCAAAAATTTAATGAGTTGTTAATCAATCACTTTGCATCAGTGAGCAACATCAGTATTGAACAAGAATCAGAAAGCGGACTGACATTGGCAAAGAAGGAATCGATAAAACATGAAGAACAATTGATTATGAATGAGTCTCGAAGCAAATCTGACCCGATTCTAGAAAAAGTGAAAGATCTTTTTAGTGCAACCCTTGAAAACTAGCCCCCAATGAATAAATACAGCCCCATATTGCAGGATTTGATCCAAGCGTTTAAAAACCTTCCAGGGATAGGAATTAAAAGTGCCCAAAGAATAGTTTTTTACCTGTTACAACATGACCACACTGAAAAAGCACTAATTCTCTCTGAAGCCATCCAAAAATCCCTAGACACAATTCAAGAATGCAAAATTTGTAGAATGTATTCAGAAGAAGGGGTGTGTGAAATATGTGATGATTCAAAGCGAGATCCAACTATCCTTTGCATTGTTGAAACACCAACAGATTTAATCGCAATAGAAAATACCATGCAATTTAAAGGTAGGTATTTTGTTCTAATGGGCCATCTTTCACCCATTGATGGGGTTGGACGTGAGGAGTTAAAAATCGATCAATTAGAAGAAATTTTCAAACAGAAAGTCATCAACGAGATTATATTGGCGACTGGGACAACGGTGGAGGGAGAAGCAACAGCAGCCTTTATTGCATCTGTGGCTGAAACTTATGAAATCAAAGCAACCAGAATTGCCTATGGTGTACCCATTGGTGGCGAACTGGAGTATGTTGATTCCAATACTCTAACGCGAGCAATTATGAATAGAAATGTACTAGAATGACTGTGTAATTTGGAATTCAGTGATTAGTTTTTTGTAATTGTCGTATCTTTTGATTGTAATCTTTCCTTCTTTTAATGCTTTTTTGATAGCACAATCTGGTTCGTTGATGTGAAGGCAATCTCTAAATTTACAACCTTCAGAGTGTGTATGGATTTCTTTAAAACCAATTTCGAATTCTTTGATAGCAGAGATATTCGGTCTTAGATTTTCAATCCCCGGCGTGTCAATTAAATAACCGTTTTCCAAAATTCGATGCATTGTGATTGCAGAAGTTGTGTGTCTGCCTTTCTTGGTCTTTCTTGACAAGATGTCTGTTTTGTTATGATTGTTGTCTATCAGTAGGTTGATGATGGTTGATTTCCCCACCCCAGATTGACCTAAAAGTATAGTTGTCTGATGATTTAGTAAATCCAACAAATGTTCCAAATTGGTTTTGTACTTTGCTGAAATTTCTACCAAACGGTAACCCAACTCTTCATAAATATGTAGTGAATGAGGGCTCTCATCGGTGAGGTCAATTTTATTAGAAATAATTGATAAGCTGCAGTTCATCAGTTCACTAATCAGAATAAACTGATCAATCAATAATAAATTAGGAGTAGGTTGTGGAGCGGTTATCAATAATATCTGAGTAAGATTGGAAGCAACAGTTTGTGGCTGCCTTTTAGTATTTAATCGCATCAATTGATTATTTGATTCTAAGATTTCGGTAATCAAAAATGTTTTCTCATCCAGCGGTTCGTAGAGCACATAATCTCCAACAACTGGTTTTATTTTATTATTTTTGGTAAGAAAATGTTCCCGAGAACCATTGGATAATTCGACCATACCCGTTTTGTTGTAAACGGATGTAATGATTCCATAATTATTGTCCAACTGTTTCATAGATAATCTTTAGTGATTATACAATCATTACTTTGTTAATATGTTCTTGTTATGATTAAACAATCACAAAGACTGATCTGGATTGATCTTGAAATGACTGGCTTGGATACTCAAACAGATTCCATTATTGAGATCGCCACTGTTGTTACTGAAGGGGATCTTGAAGTCATAGCAGAGGGTCCAAATTTAGCTATCCATCAAAGTGAAACTGCTTTAGAACAAATGGATAACTGGAATCAAAACCAACATTCTAAATCTGGGTTATTAGAAAGAGTAAGACGCAGCAACATCAATACCCAAGAGGCAGAAGAACTGACTTTGGAATTCTTACAAAAAATAACTGAGAAAGGGCAGTCCCCAATGTGTGGCAACAGTATCTGTCAAGATCGGAGATTCATGGCTCGGCTTATGCCAAATCTGGAAGCTCATTTTAGTTATAGAAATTTAGACGTTACTTCCTTAAAAATCATTTCTCATTTATGGGCACCGGAAGTTGCCCGATCCCATAGCAAATCATCCAAACATCTCGCCAGAGAGGATATTTTCGACTCCATTTATGAACTAAAACATTATAAGAATCATTTGTTGAACCTAGACTGATCGACTAACCGCCAACAAAAAACAAAGCAACAATACAAACTAAACCAACCATGAATGTGATTGACCTCATTGTTCCTTTGCCTTGTAAGTAACACAATCCAAATATTATTCTTGATGCTACATATATGCCGGCCAGAATATCAACGGTCAGTTGTACTCCTCCTGTTAAATGTGCAACAACTACAGCAATTGCGAAAGGGGGGAAAGATTCATAGCTGTTTTGCTCAATACAATAGGCGCTTTTTGCTTTTCCTTTGAGTTGAGCAATGTGGTCTCTCGGTGCATTATTATCAAATGGAATCTTGGATTCTTTTTTAGCCATACCCGCCCAATACATAGGTAGCAACATAGCTATGAAAATACAAACGTAGGCAAATGTCATTGTGATTCTCCTATTTCAGTAGATTTTTAAATTTTAGTTTTTAAATTCATAGTTTAATTGATTTATAATTCCATTTAACAGAAAAGTAGCATTAGTCCTGAAACTTTGTGAGAGCGGGGAAAGTGGAAAAGCGTTTAAAATTATTTGCAACAGAAAAGATCAAAGAGGTTAAACCAGATCTGTTAATTGATGATCTGTATTCAGTCTACGAGCAAAACTACAACATTCTGTATTTGCTGCTATCAAAACCATTAGCACAATACACAGGATCGTATTTCAGCACAAAAACAACTATTGAGTTGATACTGACCTCAAATTTAGGACAACGAGAAATCCAGATAAACATGAATATATTATCTGTCTACACGGTGGATATAGAGATGCATTATCAAAAGAATGATTCAGAGAAAATTAGTTATCTCTTTAACTTAAGAGCCAGGCTTTTTTTAGACGCAAAAATTCTGGAAGTGAAGCGTGTTGACTTAAATCCAAACAGTCTACATAGGAATGAGAATTCCACTATGTTGGAATTTGATGACTCTAAACCTGAGCATGGTGTTCAGAGTAATTTAACAAAGAGCTTGATTGTCAATAAATGGTTTAAAAAATTAATCAATGACAGATACAAGTTGAAATAAAAAGATGGAAAAACCTAATCCACTTAGCAATCCTGTCTTTAGAAACCTGTTCATTGCACAAGTGATTGCACTGGTTGGAACTGGACTTTCAACCGTTGGTTTATCATTATTAGCCTACAATTTAGCTGGAGACAATGCAGGTCGAGTTCTAGGTATTGCGCTAGCCTATAAAATGATCGCTTATGTTTTTTTTGCACCGCTTGCTGGTGCCATCGTTCATCGTTTTGATAGAAAGCCCTTTTTAATTTCTTTGGATATCATCAGAGCATTACTGGTGCTATTGATGCCTTTTGTTTCACAGTTGTGGCATATCTACGCCCTAATTTTTTTATTAAACTTATTTTCTGCAGGATTTAAACCTGTTTTTCAAGCCGTCATACCCGATATTCTTGAAGATGAAGAACAGTATGGAAAAGCACTTTCATATTCAAGGCTTGCTTATGATTTAGAAAACTTGCTCAGCCCATCTTTTGCTGCAATCGCTTTATTCTTCTTCTCATATTCTAGTTTATTTGTGGGTAACTCAATGGCTTTTATTTGTTCAGCAGCCATTATTGTAGTCACAATGATGCCTATTGCTAAACCCGCTCAGAGAACCGGATCACTCATAGATGAGGTCAGTTTTGGTATTAAATCCTATTTTAAAACACCTCGTTTAAGGACACTCTTAATCCTTTATTTTGCAGTAGCTTGTTCGAGTGCAATGTTGATTGTAAATACGATCATCTATGTCAAGGAATACTTAGGTGGCAGCGATAGTGATTTGGCAATATTTTTTGCTTTCTCTGGTTTTGGATCGATGTTAGCAGCGTTGTCCTATCCAAAAATATCAAAACACATCCAAGATAAAATAATTATCCAATCAGGAACTCTATTGATGTCGATTGGCTTGGTTTTAATGTCTACAATGCCATCTTATTTTTATGCTTTACCATGTTGGTTCTTAGTTGGAATAGGGTGGTCGCTTGTGCAAACGCCATCTGGTAAAATCGTCAACATCTCTGCGTCCCCATCAGATAGAACATCTTATTTTTCTGCTCAATTTGCACTGTCTCACTTGTGTTGGCTGATTACTTACCCCATCACTGGTTTCCTGGTTTTGTATTATGGATTTAGTTTTAGTGCACTATTTTTAAGTTGTATCGTTTTGATGTGCTTTATTTTTAGTATTCTATTCTGGCCTAACGAGCAAGATAGTAATTTAACACATAGTCATGAATCAAAATTCCATACGCATGATCATAATCACAAGGATCAACATCATCAACATTCACATGATGACGATAATCTGGAAGAAACCCATGGTCACCAACATGAGCACCAAAACATTTCTCATAAGCATAGATTTGTCATTGATTTACACCATCAGGAATGGCCGAAAGGTTGATTTGGCTGACTATCATCTGGCTTTGGATCATTATAATCTATTAGATCCACCATCATCTTTAAAACCTCGTTGAGTAATGTTTTTGAAACAAAATCATCAAAGTCTTCATTGTCTGCATAACCAAGTTGTTCCAGTCTTTTTGTGCGTCTTTCTTGGTTAGCTATTTTTATCTGTTCTCTTTCGTTTATACGAATATCAAGGTTTAAGGATAGTCTGGTATTTTGATTTTGAATTTTAATACTATCAATATCTTCTTTAAGGAATTTAAGTGGTAAGTTATTTTTAGATCTTTGTGAATATTTATCTTGTAAAAGGGCAATAGATTTATCTAAGGATAAATCATGATCATACTTTAGAGATGTTATCCGATCCCAGGGAAGCGTATTTTTCTTAGTTTCTTCTCCAAATCGATCTTTATTAATAAAGGACGGTAATTCTATATCTGGAACAACGCCTCGATTTTGAGTGCCGCTCCCAGATATTCTATAAAATTTTCCAATCGTTAAGGTCAATTGACCAAAACCATTTTTTGACTTAAATCTAGAAAAACGATCAAGAGGGTAGATACTTTGTACTGTACCTTTACCAAAGGTTTGTTGTCCTATCACAATGCCTCTAGAATAATCTTGAATTGCTCCTGCAAATATTTCAGAAGCCGATGCACTGAAGCGATCCACCATAACAGCTAAAGGTCCTTTATATATGGAACCTGAAATCGGATCATCAATGATTTCAATTTTATTTCTTGAATCTTTGAGCTGAACAACAGGTCCATCATCAATAAACAGTCCAGTTAATGCTGTTGCTTCAGTCAGTAATCCACCTCCGTTACCTCTCAGGTCTATCAGCAAGGCATCAATACCAATCTCCATTAGGTTATCAACAATTTCTTTAACATCTTCTGAAGTGCTTCTAAACGTTTCTTCGTTTCTTTTTTTTGCCCTAAAGTCTTGATAGAAGCTTGGAATTGTAATTATGCCAATGCTATATGTTCTATCGTTCATCTGAAGTTCTTCAATAACACTTGAGGCTGCTTGGTCTTCTAATTGAACTTCGTCTCTTTTAAGCGTCAATAGGTAGGGTGATTCTAAGTTGGAATCTAAAGGCATGATTTGAAGTGTTACCTCGCTTCCTTGAGGTCCTCGAATTAGTTTAACAACTTCGTTCAAATTCCAGCCAATAACATCTATGAGTGATTTATTTTTTTGATCTAGAATTCCAGTAATTTTATCCCCTGATTTCAAACGACCATCTTTAGAAGCTGGACTTCCTGGAATTACATCAACAACATTAACTAGCTCGTTTTCCATGTTTAGTCGTGCACCAATGCCTTGGTAGGATAGGCTCATTTGTATTTCATATTCTTCAGCTTGTAAGGGGTCAAAGTAAATTGAATGTGGATCTAGAGTTTGAACATAGGCATTCAGAAAAATATTAATGACATCGTGTTTTTTATAAGAGTTGACCGTCTTAACAAATCTACTGTATCTTTTGTTCAGAATTTGTACAGCTTCTGTTTGTGTTTGACCTGCAAGAATAATCATCAATAGGTCATTTTGTACTTTTCCTTGCCATAGTGATTTTAGTCCGATCTCATTATTTGACCAATCTTTTATATTACGATCAAAGTCATAATAATCATCTGTATTAAAGTCTTTTTTCTTCAAAATGAAATTCATACAAAATTCCAATCGTTGTTGGACACGCAGCCTGTAGATTCTAAAAATATCAAAAATCGGTTCCAACTTCCCTTGTTTAAGTGCGTCATCAATTTGATATCGATATCGTTGAAAATAATGAAAGTCTGATTTTGTAAAATACATCTTTGAAGGGTCAAGTTCTTCTAGAAAATTAACTAGAATAAAGGGTGAAAGTTCATTGGTAACATTCTTTTTTGAGTAATGAGCTTGCTCAGTTAAAGCTGTAACCAATTGCAACAAATGGCTGTCTTCAGGTTTTGAAATCAGAACTTCTGGAATAGTTTCATCTGTTGATTGAAGGTGCTGAATAGGGAACGAAATGATGAGTACTCCGATCAAAAGGTAGATTATTTTTTTTTGACTAAAAATGATTGATTCGTTACAAACGTTTAACTAGTTGAAAAGAATTTTAACAATTGTGTTACCAGTCCATTACACGCTGAAGATTTTGTTCTTGCTATGATCGGAATCGGAATGATCAATGCAGGAATAACCGATGTTCCACTGACGGTTGCACTGACACTTCCTACAGATGATTCTTGTGCTATGTCCCACACTGATGCTGAGTATGAGGATGTATCATCCCACCAAGCTAATCCAAAACAGCCACCACCACCTGGACCAGCTGCACATGATAGGGCTCCAGAACTTGAGTTGGTTTTAGTTTCACCGCTGATATTAATTAAATATTTAACATTATGTGTTTCCATTGTTTCTCGCACTAAAACTCTACTCAATAATTGAGGTAAGTCTTCTGGTGTTTGTGGGGCAGTTCGCGGTTCAAGCCATGGGTAAAGCATATTTTGGAAATCTTCTGTTGGGAGAACGTTAAAGCTATTTTGTTTTTTTGAAAGAGATTTATTAATACATTGAATAAAGTCGTATTCAGTTTGATTTCCTGAATGGTAACTATTTGCAATGATAACAACCGCTTCACCTTCACTGAGATTAAAAGGAAGATTGACTTGTTCTTCAAGACGAGAAGTTGTGCAGCTGCTTATAAAAAAAGCCATAAAGCAAAAGAGAGCAAATAGAAAAGGGTTATTCATCATATAATTATTCTATCAATTTTTGAAAATCATCTTCGATTTTCATGCTTAAGTTCACACCAACATCTCTTAATCCAGAATTAACTGCTTTTTCTAATGATTGAGTAGATTTGAGGGATCCTATTGTATCTTCACCGTAACCCGTTATATCCCAGGATGTTGTTGGAGTTCTTTGATGATCAAAGATCTTGATTTTATAATTGAACCAGATGGCATGTTTTTCACTTCCAGACTGTATAGGACTTAGGTATTCAATGGCTTCTAATTTAATTTCAAGATAGAGGTCAATCCCATTGATTATTTCCTTATTGCCACTGTCTACAGTAGTTAAGTTGTGGAAAAAACCATTAAGAATTTTTGAAAAAGTAAGCATTTGACTATCTTGGAAGTCGATACTTAAAGTAATGTCACTGGGTTCAATATCGGTATCTTCAAAATGAAAACTTTTAATATCAGGGCCGTAGACAACAGCAATGTTATAGTTCTCAATTTTGGAAACTAGTGGATCAGGTATTATTGTATTAACTACAATTGATTGCGAACAACCTTGGCAACAGAGAACAAATAAGATTAGTAATTTAGCATTGTGATTCATTAAGGAAATCCTATATTAAGTTTAATCTTCTATTTATATTATCTCAGGTGAAACTTCTTCCGCATATGTCTCCCAAGTGCCTTTAGGATTCGTAGTGCCCCAGCCATGTTGTTTTTCAAGGATTTCAGGGTGGTCTTTTTCTACTCTCTCAAGCACCACCCTTGGAATGTCGTCAGTAGTTCCAGTAATCTGGAAGCTATGCATTCTACCAAACAAACATCCATCGATTTGATGTTGTCCCATTTTCATCCATGGCCACCAAGGAGATGTTCTCATAAATCCTGCATGAAAAGGAGAGGATGGTATTGATTTATTATTCATTTCACCAATAGGTGTATAAAATGAAAAATGCTCGGAAGGATTAATGGTTGTTGTGGTGTGTGCCTTGGGCCATTTATCTTTTGTGACAGGATTCGTATATTCATGAGAGTATTCCCATGTTAATAAGTATTGATCCCCCAATTGCTGCCAAGGAAGGATAAAAGGCACCGTTCCTGAGCGTTTCTGTGCAGCGGTCTGATTCATCAATGTTGGAGTGTCCGTAGCTGTATTCCCCATTGCAAACCTGGGCATCTCAGTGGTGAGATGGGCTCTCATAGCTTTATTAATAAAAGGGAAAACTTTGACTTTTTCATTGGTCCATGGATTCATCCAATCATCGATAATTTTTCCACTTGTCAAATCTGTAAAATAACCCGCTTCGGTTCCTCTAATATTTATTGTTTTATCAGCATTTAGACGGGATTGCATATTTCCACATCCAACATAACCAAATAATGGAATTAGTCTGCGAGTACCGATTCTTGCAAATAGAACACCTTGATAACCTCCATATGTTGGCTTGCTATCATAAGAACCCCATAGTTTCCCAAAAGCATATAAATTGTCTAAAGGGTCTTCAAAATCCAGCTCACTATTATTAGTGATGTCTTTAGGAGCTAGTGATGGTGAGAAAGAGGCAGCAGTGATTATGGCTGGCAGTTGTAAAATATATCTTCTAGATCTGGTTGAGTTAAAGAGCGAAGTGAACACAAAGGGCTCATTTATTCTATATTTTCTTCATTAAATTCATCAATATCCAGTTGCTCTTGATCTTCATTGATATCAGAATTAGGCCAACTTTTTGAAAATTTTGTTCCTTCTAAACTTACACCTGCCATCAAACCTTTGTGACCAAATACAAAGCCTACAATAGGGTCCTTTCTGGTAATGGTATCCGCTGATCCTCCAGCTCCCATTGTAAATAAGGCTACAGAGCCGTCTACGCCGATCTCCCAACCAGAACTGTACAGGAATTCATCCATCGCAGCATCATCAAAGAACAGGATAACCAGGTCTTTGCGTCCAATGCCAACTTGGAGACCAAGAGAAGTTGTAAATGCTCGATAGTATTGTACTTTTATCTCATCAACAATTAATGCTCCCTCACCAAATTCCATTCCTAGGATAACTCCTGCTTTAATCATTTTTGGAATAACCAAAACTCCCCTTGCTCCTTCTAAATAGGTTGCACCACCTTGAATTTCATCGGTAAATCTCTCTAGGGCGCTATCAATGGCAGCATCAATTTCATCAACTTTACTGGCACTGATATTGGGCGATGTTATGAAGCTAATGATTAATGATATTAAGGTGATAGATCTCAGGGTGATTTTCATTATTTTTCCTTCAAGGATGATTGTGTATATTAGCTTTTTACTCCAATTTACTCAAATGGATCTCTTTTTTCTTCAATGCCCAAAGGATCAGAGTGAACAATAATCTCTGCATCAGGAAAGGCATCAAGGACTTGTTCCATGACTTGCTCAATAATCTCATGTGCATGTAATAAAGTCATCTGGGGATCTAACTCTAGATGAAATTGGATGACATAGTTTCTCCCTGCATCTCGAGTTCTTAAGTCATGAAAGCCAAGCACTTCAGGATGTGTTAATGCAATGGCTTTTATTTGATCACGTTCAGAAGATGGAAGTTCTTGATCTAGAAGTATTTGAAATGATTTTTTTAATAAATTGATTGCACTGTATATCACAAATATGGCAATGAATAATCCAATCAGTGAATCAACAAATAAATAAGAAGTCCAACCTGAAATCAGAATTGAAATTAAAACAGAAATGTTGATATATAAGTCTGTTAAATAGTGGTATTGATCTGATTCTATCGCTTTTGACTGACTTATATTTACAACGTACTTTTGGAATGAAACCAAAGCTATACTCAATACAATTGATACAACAATGATCCAAACAGCAACACTGGGTTGGTTAATTTCACTAGGATGGAAGAATCTTTGTATGGCCTCACTGAAAACATATAGTCCGGAGACACCTATTAGCAAGGATTGAATAAAAACAACCAATCCTTCTGATTTACCATAACCAAAGCGATGTTCTTTGTCTGCTGGTAGTGATGAAAAACTGATAGCAATGAACACGAAAATAGAGGCTAAGAAATCGATTAATGAATCAGCTAGAGATCCTAATATTGAAATGGAGTCTGTTTCTGTCCAACCAAAATACTTGATAATAATCAGAGTTGATGAAACAAATAAGGATGCAATTGAGGCAGCTTTGATCAGCAGTTCTTTATTTGATTTATCCATTTCTTTGTTTAATCTCTAAAAATATCTTTGTACAAATCTGTCCTTCGATCTCTAAAAAATCCCCAGGATGACCTGTAAAGTTCAACTGCATCTAAGTCAAATTCATGAATGATGAATTCTTGTTGGTCTCTTGAGCATTCTTTGATCTTTTGACCACACTCATCTGCAATGAAAGAAGAACCATAAAAGGTCATGGAGAATTTTTTATTTTTTTCAACTCCGATTCTATTGGAGGCGATGATCGGTATGCTATTTGCTGCAGCGTGACCTTGCATAACGATTTGCCAGGCTTCTTTGGAATCAAAATTAGCAGAATCTGGCTCACTTCCAATTGCAGTTGGGTAGAAAATTAACTCTGCACCCGATAAAGTCATTATTCTCGCAGCTTCAGGAAACCATTGGTCCCAACAAATACCAACTCCAATCTTGCCAAATGAGGTTTCCCAAACTTTAAATCCTGTGTTTCCAGGGTGAAAATAATATTTTTCTTCATAACCTGGGCCATCTGGGATATGCGATTTTCTATACAGATCCATTATTGTTCCATTTGAATCAATAACAACCAAGGAGTTGAAATAAGTATTTTGATCTTTTTCAAAAAAACTAATGGGCAATACGACATTCAATTCTTTGGCAAGGTTTGCCATGGTTGCTATCAATGGATTATTTTGCAATGGCACTGCTAAATTAAAATTATCAGGATCATTCAGACAAGGGAAATAAAGAGATGAAAATAATTCTTGAATTAGGATTATATTTGCTCCTTGGGCAGCTGCGTCTCTTATTAAACCGATCGCGTTGTCAATATTATCCTCAGAATTATTAGTACAGGGCATTTGTGTTGCAGCAACCGTTACTTTTCTCATGATGAATCCTGTTGATAATTAATAATAGGTTGTTGTTGAGTAATACAATGGACACAACCACCACCTTCTACAATGTTTGTCCCATCTAGTGTAACAACTGTTTTATCGTGGAAAACATCGGTGATAGTTTTAATAGCATGTTCATCCATTGGGTCATTGAATATTGGTAAGACAATGCCACCATTAGCTATATAGAAATTAATATAAGAAAGTGCCATCCTGTGATTTAAGAATTCCTTATATTTAGGTTGTTGGATTGGAATAATTTCATAATTTTTTCCTCGAACATTTTTGGCATGCTTTAATCGATTCTCATTCTCTCGAAGTCGCTCGTAATGTGAATCCTCTTTGTTTTTCTCTATCAGAGTAATTATTTGATTACTGGGCGTAAAACATGCAAGGTTATCTACATGACCACCGGTGTCATCATATTCCATGGCTGCAATAAGCCAAATAAAATTTTCAACACCTAAATATTTAGACAAAATAAATTCAGCTTCTTTTTTATCTAATCCGGGATTCCGATTCGGATCCAATAAGACATCTTCTGTAAGCATTAAGGTTCCTTTACCATCAGTATGGATTGCTCCACCTTCTAATATTATGGGGGGTTTAAAATGTTTAATATCAAGGTGTTTAATAATCATCTCAGCTATTTCAGCGTCATGTTTATAATCTGTACCAACAAATTCACCATAATTATTAAATGTCCAGTCAATACCAGCAAGTTCATTACCATCAGTTATAAACGTAGGACCCGAATCCCTACACCAACTATCGTCTATCGTAGCTGACATAATTGTTACATTTTTTTCAGTTCTATTTTTTATATCATCAACATCTTTTTCATTGGCGATTATTGTTACTGGTTCAAAGTTGGAAATAAGATTAGCTGTTTTAGCATGGGCAACTCTCATCAAATCAGTGTTAGGGTAGTATTCTAAATCAAGCCCTGTTGGCCACATCATCCAACAGTGTGAATGAGGACTCCATTCGGCAGGCATATAGAAGCCTAAATCTTTTGGATATTTATCTATTTTTTTGTACATAAATCAATAATTTGGTGGAGGCGGCGGGAATCGAACCCGCGTCCGCTAATTATCCACTGACTGATCTACATGCTTATCCAGATCATTTTTTTTGACTTAACAGAACCGAAAGGAAGGATCTCATTAAGCGATCCCTTGACTAAAGTTTAATGATTATCTACAAGAGAAACAATAATCACGATCTTGGGTTTTTGTCATCAATGCCAACCCCCAAGAAAGTCGGTACTGATGCCAGCTGGATTTAAGCAGCTAGTGCGTAGTTGTCGTTTGCAACTATATTTTTACAGAGAGATTTACGAGGAATCTGCAACCTCGGCATGCACAAACAGTTTCAATATCAACGTCGAAACCTTGTCGCCCCCTTTAAATAATTTTTAATGATTAAATTATCTCAAGAACCTTAAGAAGATAAAAGCTTTGCTAATTATGGTTTGATTCTATCGACTGTAGTATCCATTCATTAAATCGTGGATGGTTAAGAAAACCTTTGGGGTTAAATTTATAGTCTAAACCTGAAAAATCATCATAAATTTTCTTTTGAATACCCTTTCCTGACATTAGATTGGAAACCATCAAAACGCTGTTCCCATTTAATGATGCTTCCTCTATACATTCTCTGATTTGATTTATGTTGGTATTCCTTATCTCTTTAGGTGCGTCATCTTGGATGGTAAAAGCTCTTACATCATTGAATTTCCCATACTCACGAATATAAATGGCAATATTTTCCAAGAGTTCTAATTCAAATTCATTATTAGTTTTACTAACCGGGCCATGGGCAATAATGATAACAACTTCATTTCCAGGATTCATACTAATCTCTTGAGCAAAGTCGAATATGATCTGCTTGGCAATTAGATGGTCATCAATTGGATTTAAAAAAACAACATTATCCATTTGAACTGATCTAACTTTGGTATAAGCGTGGTCGTTTCTTAATCCAAATATATATTCCCATTGTTGGATCAATGAATTACGCGATGAACTACTAATAGGAACGACATATATATTTTCTGCACCTTTCTGTTGCATATCAAGCAGTGCACATTCAATATGTTTTGAGGTCATCATGCTCATTCCTAAAGAGAGTGAGGTTATGTATTTTGACGATAGAGGTTCCATGCTGTTTCGAAATGATCGATCACCATCTTTGCCATAACCATGGGCTAAAATTAGGGCACCTGTTGTCTGATCTGGGTCTTGTTTATCTAGAGTCCAATAATAGTTTGGACCCATTGATTTCATTGCCATCATGATTTGTTCATTACTAAGCTTATTAAAAACATGAACATTGGACCTAAGTTCATTGAATGTCTCATTTGTATGCATCATAGTCATGCTGAGATACTTTCTTCCTTCGGTGTCTTGTTTTTGAGGACAATTGATCGTTGCTATAGTTTGATGTTTCCCATGGTGATAATTCTCAATAGAAATAGCTGCTGGAGATTTTAATAAGGACAAAGACCAGAGTGTTATATATATCATTGTTTGTTTCATATTAATTATTGTAATTTTTTTTTATTAATCTTTTCTGATCTAATTTCCAGGCTCTTTCTTTTAAGAGAGCCCGTTTATCGTGCTTTTTTCGACCTTTTGCAAGACCAATTGAGACTTTGACTCTACCACTCTTCCAGTACAAGGAAAGAGGGATGAGTGTATATCCTTTCTGAGTAATAAAACCATTGATTTTAGAGATTTCTCTAGATTTGAGTAGTAATTTTCTTGTTCTTGTAGCATCTTTTTCGTCATCAACAGATACGTTTGGAAGAGGAGAAATATGTGATCCTATCAACCATATCTCTCCATTCTTTACTAAGGCATAACTTTCTTTAATATTACCTCTATTAGATCTTAGACTTTTAACTTCCCAACCTTTTAGGGAAATGCCGGCCTCAATCTTTTCCTCAATGAAGAAATTAAAATTAGCTTTCTTGTTTTCTACAATTATTCTTGTCATTTTTATAGTTATTCAATTAAGATTATTTTGCATCCTTAATTATAACTATATCTTCTTATGACTAACACAGACTCAACAATACTTCGTCAATCACTTCACGGACAATGGTCATCGAGGATTGTATTCATTTTAGCTGTGAGTGGCTCAGCAGTGGGTTTAGGTAATATTTGGAGATTTCCATACATGGCAGGCATTAATGGTGGCGGCGCTTATGTATTGATCTATCTGTTGTGTATATTCGCAATAGGCCTACCTATTATGATTTCAGAAATATTGCTAGGAAGAAGAGGCAGACGAAATCCGATGACCTCGATGGAACTGCTAGGTTTAGAAGAAACAGGGATAAAGTCATGGAAATACGCCGGAGTGATTGGTTTACTAGCAGGCTTTTTGATTCTGTCCTATTACAGTGTGATTGCTGGTTGGACGCTGAATTATTTTATATTAACAGCACAAGGTGTGTTTGATGGAATAGGACCCAGTGGTGTTGATGAAATTTTTAACGCCTTAACTTTATCAATTAAAACTCAAGTTATATTTCATACAATTTTTATGGTCTTAACGATCTTAATTATCGCTAAGGGTATAAAAGCTGGTCTTGAACGGGCAGTGACAATCATGATGCCTGCACTTTTTCTTATTATGCTGGTTCTAATAATTTATGCCATCACTCAAGGTAATTTCTTAGAAGGCTTGAGTTTCATGTTCAGGCCAGATTTTACAAAACTTGATGGTTCAAGTTTACTTTCGGCTATGGGGCAAGCTTTTTTTACTTTAAGTCTTGGTATGGGTTGTGTTTTCACTTACGGAGCTTATCTACCCAAAGAAGAGTCAATCTTTAAATCGACCATCGCTATTATTTTTTGTGATACCTTAATTGCATTATTGGCTGGTATGATTATTTTTCCAATTGTATTTTCTTACGGTCTAGAACCAGCTGAAGGTCCGGGCTTGATATTTAAAACATTACCACTTGCATTCGGTCAAATATCAGGAGGAGCTTTGTTTGGCTCACTATTTTTTATTTTACTTGGTTTTGCAGCTCTGACATCTGCCATTAGTTTACTTGAGCCTTCTGTCGTCTGGATGATTGAACAAAAAAATGTTTCTAGGAAAGTATCCGCTATCACCATAGGTATAGGGATTTGGGCTTTGGGTCTATTGACGGTTTTGTCTTTTAATGAATTATCAGATTTTACTTTTTGGAAAGGCACAGTGTTTGATAATTTTGAACACCTAGCCAGTAATATTTTATTGCCTACCAGCGGTTTGCTTTTTACAGTTTTTGCAAGTTGGTTTATGTCTAAAAAATCATCCTCAGAAGAGCTAGAAGGGGAACATTCATGGCAATATAAGTTTTGGAGATTTCTGGCAAGATACATAGCCCCAATTGCGGTGTTTATAATTTTCCTTAATGTAATTGGGATCTTCTAAAATTTGAAAACAATCCAACGTTCAATCGAGATACAAGCCGCACATCACAACATTTATAATATTGTTGCTGATATTGAACAATATCCTATTTTTTTACCCTGGTGTGAATCATCAGAGATTATCCAGAATCATAGCAATATTGTTATTGCAAAACTAAGTTTGAATTTATTTGGGTTTCGTACATCTATTACAACTGAAAATCAAATGCAGAAACCGGAAAATATTAAAATGACCCTAAAGTCAGGACCGTTCAGAAAATTTAATGCCAGTTGGTTGTTTGAGCCAAAATCAGCATCAACAACTCAAGTAACATACACTATGAATTATCAACTGATTAATCCGTTAGTAGAAAAAATAATTGAGAAAAATATTGATTTATTTATAGATCAATTGATGAGGTCTTTTACTAATCAATACAATCAAGAAATAACTAACCAGGATTAGTTATGACATCTTTCTCAATTTTTATCACTTTATTGTTTTCAAAATAAACAATTAGCCAGTATCTTTGTGTTTTATTGTTATCGCCAGGTTGGAAATAATAAATATAATCCCAGCGATCCTCTTTAAAAGGTGACCCCACTACTGGACCACCTAGAAGATATTTGATCTGACTTTTTGTCATTCCAACCTCAGCACGATCTAAATTTTCAAGATTCAATAAATTTCCTTGCTGAACATCCATTTGATAAACACAGCCGGATAAAAAAAAGTATAAACAAAATACAATTTTTACTTTCATTATTTGATTCCTATCTTATCGTTAACCTATAGAAGTTCGCTTATCTTGTCCCCAATAAAGTTTTGTCCTAAGAACATCGAAGTAGTCATAATTTTCAGGGTGTATTAATTTGATAAAAGTTGAAGAAGCTCTAATCGATAATATATCCTCTGATGACAATTCTGTAAAATCATCTCCATCTAAATCTATTGCTGCAGTTTCATCATCATTTAAGTCAACAGTGACATTGATTTCAGAATGAGCCGGAATAACCAAAGGTCTGTCGTTTAGCGAATGAGGACAAATTGGAACTAAAACAAAGGCCTCAATATCCGGTTTTAGTATTGGTCCACCACAACTAAGGGCATAGGCTGTTGAACCCGTTGGTGTGGCAACAACAAAGCCATCTCCTTCATGGGTATTGATATAATTATTATCTATAGACGTTTTAATACGTATCATTCTTCCTGTCTCTATTCTTTTAATGGCTATATCATTTAATGCATAGCCAGAAAAACAATCTTTATCTTTTCCATTGACTCTGATTTCAATTAATAATCGCTTCTCCTCTTTATAAACGCCATTGATAATTTTAATCAATGTTTCTCCAGCTTGATCAGGATTAATATCAGTTAAAAACCCCAATCTGCCTCTGTTTATTCCGGTGATGGGAATCTTATATTGATGGGCAAGCTTTGCTGACTTCAACATCGTTCCATCACCACCGATTGAGACAATTAGGTCATTATTCGGTAAGTCTTCTTTTTTAATTTCTTGTGCTTTATTTGATATCTCAGTAGAAGAAGAATCTCCATCCAATTTGAAGTCATAAAATCCTATCTGCAGTTCTTGATGATTCAATTCATCAAGAATGATATTCAACGCTTCCATTGAGTTATTATCATGGGAATTTGCTGCGAATATTATGTTTTTAAAGGTTGTCATTGTATTTAGGTCTTGACTAGTTATTCTATATTGGAAATGATAACAGAATGTAATTTTGTAGTTTCTAATTCGGCAAATTATTTATTTGAAATAATATATCAAGGAAATGAAAGAATATAATGTAGACAGTAGCCCATCACTTAGGGCTAAATTAATATTATCAGCTATTGTAGACAAATATGTCCAAGATGGCACCCCAGTTGGATCAAAGAGTTTATCTCTGACTGATTCTATCGATCTAAGTCCAGCAACCATTCGGCATGTCATGTCTGATCTCGAAGAATTGGGATTTATCGTTTCACCACACACATCCTCAGGGAGAATTCCAACCCCCAAAGGATACCGTTTTTTTATCGATAGCCTGCTTAAATTACAACCTGTTGAACAAAATGAGATTCAAACTATCAAAGCAAGAGTTGAATTAAGTAAAAACAGTGGCCGGGAGCTGGCAAAAAGCGTTTCCAGTACTTTGTCAGCAATAACAAAACTAGCAGGAATCGTTACTATTCCAAAACAGTCAGTAACAAGATTGAAAGAAATGGATTTTATTCCATTATCTGATAAGAAAATACTTGCAATCATTGTCACTAATGAAGCAGAGGTGGAGAACCGTATTTTAGAAATGAATAAGGTTTATTCCAGAGAAGAACTCAATCGGGCAGCTAATTATCTAAACACTAACTTTAGGGGTCGGAGTTTAGTCTATATTAAAAAACAATTGATCGAAGAATTACGAACAACAAAAGAGTCGGTAACAGCGATGATGACCGATTTAATAAACATTGCCGATCAGGTTTTAGACATCAAAACATCTGAAGAGTATATTGTTGCTGGTCAAAGAAGACTGATGGATTTCCAAGAACTTTCAGATGTTGCAGAATTACGAAAACTTTTTGATGCTTTCAGAGAAAAACATGAATTACTGGCCCTGCTGGATAAAAGTATGGCCACTACTGGTATTCAAATATTTATTGGTGAAGAATCAGGATATCAAATGTTTGATAACTGCACTGTCATTACCTCACCTTATACTACTGAAGACGGAGCCATAGGGGTTTTAGGTGTGATAGGCCCGACCAGAATTTCTTATCAAAAAGTTATACCAATTGTTGATGTCACTGCAAAACTTTTAAACCAACCATTGAATCTTGAAAATTAACCCCTAGATACTTCTTTGTTAGAAAAATTAATTGGGTAAATCAATGGAAGATGACAACAACTCTGATGCTTCAGTTTCGTCTGAGGACCAGAAAAAAAAGCAAACAGAAAAACAACAAGAGTCAGAATCTATCTTGACGCATACAGAAGAGCTTGAGAAAGAAAAACAAAAAGCCTCTGAGAATTATGATCAGATGCTTCGCCTGCAAGCAGAAATTGAGAACGTTCGGAAAAGGACCCTCAAGGACATTGAGAGTGCTAGTAGGGGTTCAATTGAGAGAGTTATTATAGAATTACTCCCTGTGTTAGATAGTTTTGATTTAGGCTTGAGTTTGAAAACGGAAACCATTGAGCAATATAAAATATTCAAAGAAGGGCAGGTGGCTACCCTGAAACTGATAACAAGTTTACTTAAAAAACTTTCTATTGAAATTATTGATCCTGTTGAAATGAAATATGATCCAGAGTTGCACGAGGTCATTAGTCTCCAAGAGGATCATTCGATCCAGCCAGGCTATATTATTCAGGTGGTGCAAAAAGGTTATCGTCTCGGGGATAGATTATTAAGACCAGCCAGGGTTATTGTTTCAGCTCAAGAACAAGAAAATAAATCTTCCACTTGAAAATTTCTCAACTACCCTTACATTTTGTTGAGGCTTAACTTTATTTGGAGAAAAAAAAATGGCAAAAGTGATTGGAATTGACTTAGGGACAACTAATTCTTGTGTTGCTGTTATTGACGGTGACCAAGCTAAAGTTATTGAAAATAGTGAAGGTGATAGAACAACACCTTCAGTTGTTGCTTTTTCAAAAGAAGAAGAAAGAACATTGGTAGGGCAATCTGCTAAAAGACAGGCAGTTAGCAATCCTGAAAATACTATATCTGCTATCAAGAGATTGATTGGTAGAAAGTTTGATGACAAAGTGGTGAAGAAAGATTTAGATAAAGTATCTTATAAAATCATCAAAGCCAAAAATGAAGATGCTTGGGTGATGGCAAATGGTAAAGAAACAGCACCACAAGCTATTTCTGCTGAAATTCTCAGAAAAATGAAAGAAACTGCTGAAGCTTATTTAGGAGAGAAAGTCAGTGAGGCCGTTATTACAGTACCTGCATACTTTAATGATGCTCAAAGACAAGCTACAAAAGACGCTGGAAAGATTGCAGGCCTTGAAGTTAAAAGAATAATTAATGAACCAACAGCTGCTGCTCTGGCTTATGGGATGGATAAAAAAAGAGGCGATCGGAAAATTGCAGTCTATGACCTAGGTGGTGGAACATTTGATATTTCTATTATAGAAATTGCTGATGTTGATGGTGAAAATCAATTTGAAGTTCTGGCAACAAATGGAGATACTTTTTTAGGAGGAGAAGACTTTGATCTTAGAATAATTGATTACTTAATGGATGAATTTAAAAAGCAAACAGGAATGGATATTTCTAAGGACTCACAAGCAGTTCAAAGACTCAAAGAAGCATCAGAAAAAGCAAAAACAGAACTATCAAACCAAGCTCAAACAGATGTTAATCTACCCTATTTGACTGCAGATTCATCTGGTCCTAAGCACCTTAATGTTACCCTGACACGTGCAAAACTTGAATCACTAGTTGAGGACTTAATCGTACAAACAATTGAGCCTTGCAAGATTGCCTTAAAAGATGCGGGTTTAAAAATTGGAGAGGTCAATGATGTGATTTTGGTAGGAGGGCAAACAAGAATGCCTAAAGTTCAAGCTGAAGTTAAGTCTTTTTTTGGTGTAGAACCAAGGAAGGATGTTAACCCAGATGAAGCTGTTGCGATGGGTGCAGCAATACAAGGTGGAGTGTTGTCTGGTGATGTTAAAGATGTCTTACTACTTGATGTGACTCCCTTATCATTAGGAATTGAAACTTTGGGTGCAGTTATGACTAGACTAATTGAGAAAAATACAACTATTCCTACTAAAGCCGAACAAATATTCTCAACTGCTGAGGATAATCAAACGGCAGTGACGATTCATGTTCTGCAAGGAGAAAGAGAGAGATCCCAGGACAATAAATCACTTGGAAGGTTTGATTTGACAGAAATTCCTGCTAAACCAAGGGGCTTACCTCAAATAGAAGTTGTCTTTGATATTGATGCCAACGGAATAATGAATGTTTCTGCAAAAGATAAAGAAACAGGTAAAGAACAAAAGATTGTCATTCAATCTTCTGGAGGCTTATCCGATGATGACATAGAGAAGATGGTTTCAGAAGCTGAAGCCAATGCAGAAGAAGATAAAAAATTTAGAGAATTGGTTGATATAAAAAATCAAGGTGATCAATTGGTACATGCAACTGAGAAAACACTTAAAGATCTTGGTGAAAAAGTTGAAACAGAAGAGCGTGGTAAAGTTGAATCAGCAATTGCTGAATTAACAGAAGCACTGAAAGGTGATGATAAATCAACGATAGAGGCAAAAGTTAAAACTTTAAGTGAAGCCTCAGTAGGCATTGCTCAGAAAGCTTTTGAAGAAGCACAAAGCAAAGCAGCTGATGCTGAAGAATCTAGCAATGGTTCTGGTGAAGAGAATGTTGTTGATGCAGAGTATGAGGAGGTTAACGAGGAAGAAAAAACCGAAGAAAAGACTGACTAATCGGTAATTAGAATCGTTATAACGAAATAAACTAGACGGATAGATTCCAATGCATCTATCCTTTCTAATATTAGGCATGCCAAGTGAGTAAACAAGATTATTATCAAACTCTAGGAATAGCTAAAAATTCATCCGATGCTGATATAAAGAAAGCATACCGCAAGCTTGCAATGAAGTACCATCCAGATAGAAATCCTGGAAACGCTGCCTCTGAAGAGAAATTCAAAGATGCTAAAGAAGCATATGAAGTGCTCTCTGACTCACAAAAAAGAAATGCATATGATCAATTTGGACATGCAGGAGTCAATTCGCAAGGAGGAATGGGGGGAGGTTTCAATCCTGGTGATTCAATCAATGATATTTTTGGAGATATGTTTGGTGATATCTTCGGATCAAGAAGAGGAGCAAGATCAAATAGTCAAAGAGGATCTGATTTACGATATGAGCTAACACTAGATTTAGAACAAGCTGTTTTTGGAGACAATATCAATATTAAAATTCCATCACTCACATCATGTAATTCATGTAAAGGAACCGGAGCAAAACCTGGAACTTCAGCAACAACATGTAATAGGTGTGAAGGCAGAGGGGCAGTCAGAGTCCAACAAGGCTTCTTTACACTTCAGCAAACATGTCCAGAATGTAGAGGTACAGGCCAAACCATTCAATCACCATGCCTAGACTGCAATGGTAGTGGAAGAGTCAGTAGAAATAGGACAATTTCCTTAAAAATACCTCCAGGAGTTGATGACAACGATAGGATTAGACTCTCTAAGGAAGGTGAGGCTGGATTAAACGGAGGACCTTCGGGCGACCTCTATGTTGACATTAATATAAGAGAGCACTCTATATTTACTCGCGAAGGCAAGAATCTTTTCTGTACTGTTCCTATAAGTTATTCGTCTGCTGTTCTGGGAGGTGTTGTTCAGGTCCCAACAATTAATGGTGCTGTCAATTTAACTATTCCTGCTGAAACACAATCAGGTAAATTATTTAGGTTAAAGGCAAAAGGCATACGCTCACACAGAGACAGAATAACTGGTGACTTAATTTGCAAAGTGCAAGTTGAAACACCAATTAATTTAAATTCAAAACAAAAAAAAATACTCAAGGAGTTTGAAGACTCAATCAAGAAAAGTAACAAGAACCATCGACCACAAAAAAGTAGCTGGAAAGATAGTGTTAAAAAATTCTTCGATCGTTTGTGATCTTAGAATCATAACCATTTGATAATCTATAATTAGTGATTCTCTAAATTAATATGATTGAATCTCCTTTTATTTTGTTTGGATACCAACATTTGATCATGCTGGCCCTATCAGGTTGTTGCATCATATTTTTCCCGTTATTTGCAAAAAATAAATTTGATATAAAAAGACAGGAACTAATTTCAAGCTGGATTGCCTATGTTCTAATTATTCATGAAATATCTAAACCATTCTATAGAAGCTATTTTTTTGGTGACTCATTTCTCACTGTTCTACCATTGCATCTTTGTAATCTTTCGGCATTCAGCATTGCAACATACTTACTGACACGTAAAAAAGTTTTTTTTGAAATAGCCTATTTTTGGAGCTTATCAGGAGGAACCATGGCTCTAATCACCCCTGAACTTGATCTAGCATTTCCAGACATAGAATGGTTTCCCTTTTTTATTGGTCATTCAGTGACACTTATGGGAGTGTTCTATTCCATCTTTTGTCACAATATTCATCCTTCAAGAGAGTCATTGAAAAAAGTTATCTTAATTTCTTGTGGTTCCTTAGTAATCATATTTATAATCAACACCTTACTAGGACCGTCTGCTAATTATTGGTATCTAAATAGTAAGCCCAATGCAGATTCGCTGATGAATTTCATGCCATCGCCCCCATTTCATATTCCAATTGCGATACTAATTGCTTTTGGATTTTTTTACTTATTAAACATTCCCTATAGAAAAAAATATAAAAAAATTCAAAATTAAATAGTGACACACCTTCGTCAAGACAATAAGATGTTACGGGTTCCAAACGAAAATATGAGGGAAGGATCCTTTAAATGATTCCTTCCTTTTTTTGCAAAACAGGCAAAATTAAGGAATATAAATTGAAACCAGCTATATTGGCACTTGAAGACGGAACAATATTTCGTGGTAAGTCAATTGGTGCTGATGGTCACACTACCGGTGAAGTTGTATTCAATACGTCAATGACCGGTTACCAAGAAATTCTGACAGACCCCTCCTACTATAAGCAATTAGTTACCCTCACATATCCTCATATTGGCAATACTGGAATCAATCAAGCTGATTTTGAAAGCACCAAAGCTTTTGTTGCAGGTTTAATTATTAGGGATATTTCAAGTGGAAATAATTGGCGAAAAGAACAGAGCTTGGATAACTTTTTAAAAGAGCAAAACATTATTGCAATTTCAGAAATCGACACAAGAAAACTAACTAATCACATAAGATTGAAAGGGTCTTTACGTGGATGCATTGTTAATGATGATCTCAATGAAAGAAATGCAATAAAGAAATCAAAAGAATTTCCTGGTCTTTCAGGTTTAGATTTGGCCAAAGCAGTAACTACGGAATCTACTTACGAGTGGGCTGATGGTAGCCTCGATATTTTTAATGAAACTGTAGCTATAAAAGATCTCAACTACCATGTTGTGGCATATGATTTTGGAATCAAAACAAACATTTTACGATCATTAGTTGATTACGGCTGTAAGTTAACAGTCGTGCCAGCAATGACAACTTATGAGAGTATTCTTTCATTAAATCCAGATGGAATTTTTTTATCCAATGGACCAGGTGATCCAGAGCCATGTGACTATGCTATTGATGCGATTGAGAAACTGCTGAAAGAAAACATCCCCATATTTGGAATCTGCCTAGGTCATCAGCTACTTGGACTGGCCAGTGGTGCGAAAACAGTAAAAATGAAATTTGGACATCATGGAGCCAATCACCCTGTTCAAAATATTAAAACTGGACGAGTCTTCATTACAAGCCAAAATCATGGATTTATGTTAGATGAGAAAAGACTACCAGAGACCCTCTGTGTTACTCATCGCTCATTGTTTGATGGATCCATTCAAGGGATAGAACGCAATGATTGCAAAGCATTCAGTTTTCAGGGACATCCAGAAGCAAGTCCAGGACCTCATGATGTCACAGAATTATTTTTGAAATTTATAAAAATGATGGATATATGCCAAAACGAAAAGATATAAGTAGTGTATTAATCATAGGCGCTGGTCCAATTGTTATTGGCCAAGCTTGTGAATTTGATTACTCAGGTACACAAGCATGCAAAGCACTAAAAGAGGAAGGCTACCGAGTTATTCTTGTCAACTCCAATCCAGCGACAATAATGACAGATCCCGATATTGCTGATTCTATTTATATTGAGCCAATTAACTGGCAAACCATAGAAAAAATAATTGAAAGAGAGAAACCTGATGCCATTCTTGCAACCATGGGCGGACAAACAGGTCTTAATACAGCTTTAGATTTGTCAACCAATGGAATATTGGAAAAACATAATGTCGAAATGATAGGAGCTACCAAAAAATCAATCGATACAGCAGAAGACAGGGAGCTTTTTAAAATTGCTATGAAAGAAATCAATATCGAGGTTGCAAAGTCAGGGTTAGTACACAATTTAGATCAAGCTTTCGAGGTCATCAATAAAATAAATTACCCTGTAATCATTCGACCATCTTTTACATTAGGCGGCACAGGTGGTGGTATTGCATACAACGAAGATGAATTTATAACGATCGTGAAAAGAGGCTTGGAGTTATCTCCAACGAATGAGATTTTATTAGAAGAGTCACTTCTTGGATGGAAGGAATTCGAAATGGAGGTTGTCAGAGATAATCAAGATAATGCCATTATTGTCTGTTCCATAGAAAACGTTGATCCCATGGGGATCCATACTGGGGATTCAATAACTGTTGCACCTGCTCAGACCTTAACCGATAAGGAATTTCAAAGAATGAGGGATCAGTCCATTGCAATTTTACGAAAAATCGGTGTAGATACAGGTGGATCAAACGTCCAATTTGCAATCAATCCTAGTGATGGAAGAATGATTGTCATTGAAATGAATCCAAGGGTTTCAAGGTCATCAGCACTTGCATCTAAGGCTACAGGTTTCCCAATTGCTAAGATTGCTGCAAAACTAGCAATTGGATTCACTCTTGATGAATTAAAGAACGATATCACAGATCGTCAGACCCCAGCATCATTTGAACCTACTATTGATTATGTCGTGACAAAAATTCCACGTTTTGCCTTTAAAAAGTTTCCTCAAGCGGATCCAAACTTAACGACTCAAATGAAATCAGTTGGTGAAGTTATGGCAATAGGGAGAACCTTTCAGGAGTCCCTGCAGAAGGCCATTCGAAGTTTAGAAACTAATCATTATGGATTAACAAATCTGTATAAAGATAAATCAGTGACTAACAATTTAAGAAAAAAACTTATTACACCTTCAGCAGAACGATTGTTCTATATTGGTGATGCTTTTAGACTTGGACTCAGTATCAGTGAAGTTAATCACATGACTCACATTGATCCTTGGTTTTTAGAACAAATTAAAGACCTAATTGATACTGAAATCAACATCAGTAGATTAAATATAGAAAATATTGATTCAGAAACACTACTTACTTTAAAAAAGAAGGGTTTCTCAGATATCAGATTGGCTGAGCTATTGCACAGTGATGAATTAACAATCAGGGCTAAAAGAAAGGTTTTGAAAATTAAACCGGTATTTAAAAGAGTAGATACCTGTGCAGCAGAATTTGAAACGTCAACAGCCTATTTATACTCAACTTATGAAGATGAATGTGAATCACGCCCAACAAATAAAAGAAAGATCTTAATTCTCGGTGGCGGTCCTAACAGAATTGGGCAAGGAATTGAATTTGACTATTGTTGTGTACATGCATCTTTTGCTATTTCTGAATGCGGCTATGAGTCGATCATGATTAACTGTAATCCAGAAACTGTTTCAACCGATTATGATACCTCGGATAGACTTTATTTCGATCCTTTAACATTTGAAGATGTTATGGAAATTATTGAAATTGAGCAACCAGAAGGAGTCATTGTTCAGTTTGGAGGTCAAACACCACTTAAATTAGCTAAACGATTATTAGATGCTGGGGCACCCATAATTGGTACTTTACCAGATTCTATTGATACTGCTGAAGATAGAGAGCAATTCAAAGACTTGGTGACAACACTCGGTTATCTCCAGCCGTACAATGAAGTTGCAAGCAACCTTGACGAGGCTTTGCAAAAAGCAAAGAAAGTTAGATATCCCATGGTTGTTAGACCCTCTTATGTACTAGGTGGTCGGGCAATGGAAATTATCTATAACGATGAAGAGCTAAAAAAATATATGCATGAAGCAGTCAGGGTTTCCAATGAAGCACCAGTTCTATTGGATCATTTCTTAGATAAAGCCATTGAAGTCGACGTTGATGCAGTCAGCGATGGCAAGGAAGTTTTTATTGGCGGTATCATGGAGCATATTGAGCAAGCAGGAGTTCATTCTGGTGACTCATCCTGTGTAATACCACCAATAAAGTTGTCACAAAAAATTCAAAATACTTTAAAAGATCAAATGATTAATTTAGCAAAATCATTAAATGTTGTCGGACTTGTTAATGCTCAGTTTGCAGTCAGAAAGAATAAAGTTTTCATAATTGAAGTAAACCCAAGAGCATCTAGGACTGTGCCATTTGTTTCCAAGGCAACGGGTAATCAATTGGCCAAGATAGCAGCAAAAACTATGATTGGTATTCCATTAAATGATCAGGAAATTAAAACAAGCACTCCCATGAAGTTTTTTTCTGTTAAGTCACCCGTTTTCCCATTTAATAAATTTCCAGATACAGATCCAATTCTAGGTCCAGAAATGAAATCAACAGGCGAGGTAATGGGTACTGGTAGAACTTTTGGTGAAGCATATATGAAGGCACAGAATGCAACGGGCATAACTATCCCTCAATCAGGTTCTGTATTCATATCTGTCAGGGATCCAGACAAGACCGTAAATTTATTAAGACTAGCAGAATTTCTTATTAGAAAAGAATTTGAAATCATTGCCACAGATGGGACAAATAGGTTTTTAAATGATAACAACATTCAATCATCTCATATTAATAAAGTGCACGAAGGTAAACCACACATTGTTGGTTTGATAAGAAAAGAATTAATAGACCTTATAATAAATACAACAGAGGGCAAACAATCAATAGAAGAATCCCTTTCAATTAGGGCAGAGGCTGTAATTAGAAATGTGACTTATTACACTAGCTTGGAAGCTGCTGTTGCAACAATGAATTCGTTCGATTATTTTAATATAATGAATGTAACAAAAATACAAGATTACTATAAAGTTGAGGTTCATCGTTAAATGGGAAAAGTCTTTATGACTCAGTTAGGTAATGACTCTCTAAGAGAAGAGCTCAAAATGCTCATCTCTAAAGACAGACCTGAAGTTATTAATGCCATTGCTTCAGCTAGAGAATTTGGTGACTTGAAGGAAAATGCTGAATACCATGCAGCAAAAGAGAAGCAAAGTTTTATTGAAGGCAGAATATCAGAAATCGAGTCAAAACTTTCTAATGCTGAAATAATTGATGTAACAAAACTAGATATCAGAGAAAAGGTAGTTTTTGGTTCAACAGTAAAACTAAGAAATATGGATTCAAAATCCATAGTAAAGTATAAAATTGTCGGTGAAGATGAAGCGGATATAGATAATGGACTGATTTCATATATGGCTCCTATTTCAAGAGCAATAATAGGTAAGAGTTTGCTTGATATTGTTGAGTTTGAATCTTCAGAAGAAAAGACAATATTCAAGATTCAGAGCATTGAATATATTTAGTAATTTTCTAAATTGATTAGCAAAACCAACAAACATCATTGGCGAACTCGTCAACATGAAGACTTTTATTTTAAACTGTCTAAACAACAGGGTTTTCGTACAAGATCGATCTATAAGTTAATTGAAATGAATGAAAAATATAGGTTAATCAAACCAAAGTCTTGGGTATTAGATTTGGGTTGCTCACCTGGAGGTTGGTCTGAATACATTGTCAATGAATTATCAAATAAAGGAAGAGTTGTCTCTGTAGATGTTAGTGCAATGAAACCAATAACTAACGTAGATTTCATACTGGGAGATTTTCAAAATGAATCAATACAAAATGAAATTTTAAAAAAAATATTAGGTAAAAGATTTGATTTGATTGTTTCGGATATATCACCTAATAAAACTGGGAATAGTATCACTGACCAGTATCATTTTTTTCAAATTGCAGATGAAATACTTGAATTCTCAAAAAAAGCACTTAAATCTAAGGGTAGTTTAGTTATGAAAGTTTTTGTTGGTTTGGGATTTGAAAAATTTGTGAAGGATTCAAAGTTAATATTTAGAGATACAATTTTTTTTAAACCAAAATCTTCAAAACCTAAGAGCAAAGAAACTTACCTAATAGCATCATCTATTAGGTTATAATTGCCACAGGATAAAATATATGGGTAAATTCTTTAAAAATACTATGGTATGGATAGTTATCGCGATTGTGATGATGACCGTATTTCAATCTTTTTCGCCAAATTCTATTAGACAACAAACACTAGATTACAGCACTTTCTTAGAGTTAGTTAAAACAGGAAATGTTAGTGAAGTTATCTTTGAGGATAATCTAATTAACGCAAGAAAGATTAATGGTGAAAAATTTATTACTTATAACCCAGAAACTGATAACACTGCACTCATTGGTGAACTATCAAAAAGCGGTGTCAGAATAAGTGCATCACCCCCTAAAGGACAAAGCTTATTCATAAGCCTGCTGATTAATTCTTTTCCTGTGATACTTCTGATAGCTGTTTGGATTTACTTTATGAGACAAATGCAAGGAGGAATGGGTGGTGGGAAAGGTGCAATGACTTTCGGTAAAAGCCGTGCACGTTTATTAGGAGAAAACCAAGTAGATGTGACATTTGCTGATGTTGCTGGTGTCGAAGAAGCCAAAGAAGAAGTCATGGAAATTGTAGAATTCCTGAAGGACCCAAACAAATTTCAGAGATTGGGAGGAAAAATACCTCAAGGCGTTTTAATGTTAGGCAACCCAGGATGTGGTAAAACACTTTTAGCAAGAGCCATAGCTGGAGAAGCGAAGGTTCCATTTTTCACAATATCTGGTTCAGATTTTGTAGAGATGTTTGTAGGTGTTGGAGCTTCAAGAGTCAGAGATTTATTTGAGCAAGCGAAAACTCGAGCACCAAGCATTGTTTTCATCGATGAAATAGATGCAGTTGGTCGTCAAAGAGGTGCCGGCTTAGGTGGTGGTCATGATGAACGAGAACAAACACTCAATCAATTACTTGTTGAGATGGATGGATTTGAAGGCAATGAAGGAGTCATAGTTATTGCTGCCACAAACAGACCAGATGTTTTAGATGCGGCACTGCTACGACCAGGAAGATTTGATAGACAGGTTGTGATACCACTACCTGATGTAAGAGGAAGAGAACAGATCCTAAAAGTTCATATGAGAAAGGTTCCATTGGATAAAGATGTGAAACCATCCATTATAGCAAGAGGAACACCTGGTTTTTCTGGTGCTGATCTTGCTAATTTGGTAAATGAAGCAGCACTTCTGGCAGCAAGGGGAAACAACAAAAGCGTCAAAATGGATCAATTTGATAAAGCAAAAGATAAGGTCATGATGGGAACAGAAAGAAAATCAATGGTTATGAGTGAACAAGAAAAGAAATTGACAGCCTATCATGAAGCAGGACATGCCATTGTAGGATTAAACCTTAAGGAACATGATCCAGTTTACAAAGTCACTATAATTCCAAGAGGAAGAGCACTGGGGTTAACCATGTTTTTACCCGAAGAAGACCGATATAGCATAAGTAGATTAAGATTGGTTGGTCAACTAACTAGTTTATTTGGTGGTAGAGCTGCAGAAGAATTAGTTTTTGGTAAAGACTCAGTTACAACGGGTGCATCTAATGACATAGAAAGAGCAACTGAAATCGCAAGAAATATGGTTACAAAATGGGGATTATCAGACAAACTTGGTCCTTTGTCCTATAGCAAAGATGAAGAAGAAATATTTTTAGGACGATCTGTAACTCAACATAAACAAGTATCCGATACTACTGTCAATATAATTGATCAAGAGGTAAGGCAAATTATTGATCAAAGTTATGATGAAGCTAATAGCATTTTAGTCAGTAATGTCAAAAGACTCCACAAAATGGCAGAAGCACTCATTAAATATGAAACTCTCGATGAGGAACAAATTAAAGACATCATGAATGATAAAGAACCAAGACCACCAGATGGATGGAGTATTGATGACGAACCAGAAGATGATGATAATTCAACTGACAGTAAAATAGGTGGTCACGCTACCCAACACTAGAGTCATTATTCAACAAGACTCTAAACCCTAAAAAAGCATTTATTCTCGCTACTCAAAATAAAAACATAACCTGTGTTACTAGCTAAAAAAACAGGAGACTCTATAATTAGAATCCATTATAAAAAGAAGAGACATAATACATAACAATGATAAACAAGAACGGTCAAAATAAATGAATAATAATTTAAAAGTATTTGGGACCGATGGCATAAGAGGCAAAGTGGGTGAGCACCCAATGACTGTCGATTTCACCAATAAATTTGCAAGTGCAATAGCCACAGTTTTAGCACCTAGAGGAGGTACTGTGGTTATTGGAAAGGACACTAGAATTTCAGGTTATATGTTTGAATCAGCTCTGGAAGCAGCTTTTGTTGCACGTGGACTTGATGTTGTGTTAGTTGGACCACTACCAACACCTGCTATTTCTTTTATCACAACTGACATTAGTGCTAATTTTGGGATTGTCATTAGTGCATCTCATAACTCTTACGAATATAACGGGATCAAGATCCTCACAAATAAAGGCGAGAAGCTAGATGTAAGACTAGAACGAGATATTGAAAATCAACTAATCAATGAACCGATCACACTTTCTGCTGAGACTATTGGTAAAGCTCGTCGTTTAGGAGCAGATTCAAGAGACGCTTATATACATTTTATTTCTAGAATTTTCGACAGCAATAAACCTTTAACTGATATGAAAATAGTTATCGATTGTTCCCATGGTGCTGCATATAAAATTGCTCCCAGACTTTTATCAAGTTTGGGAGCAGAGGTTATCCCAATTGGCTGTTCACCAAATGGGTATAACATAAATTTAAAGAGTGGATCTACTAATCTTGAGAATATTATAAATACTGTACCAGCATTATCAGCAGATCTTGGAATAGCATTAGATGGCGATGCAGATAGAGTTGCTCTTATTGACACAAGTGGGGAGACAATAGAAGGAGACCAGATACTCTATATCCTTTCTAAATTACTCATAAATGACCCTCAATTTAATTCAAAAGTAGTTGGAACAATATTAACTAATTCAGGACTTGAAAAATCTCTTAAAAAACAAAGTATCGACTTATATCGATCAGAAGTAGGGGATAAAAATGTTTTAGACTTAATGAAACAAACAGGGTCCATTATTGGTGGTGAAAATTCTGGTCATATTATAAATTTAGAATACTCACCATCTGGAGATGGATTGATGACATCTTTACTTGTGATAAAAGCTATGATCAATGATAAAAAATCGTTAAATCAATTATTAGATGGGCTAGAACTTGTACCACAATTTAACAAAAACATTGAAGTTAATAGTTCTATCATCTCACAAGAGGTAATTAAAGATATTGCAGATAAAGCAAATACAGTAATGAAAGATGGAAGGGTATTAGTCAGAAAATCAGGAACCGAGCCTGTAATAAGAATAACAATTGAAACTCATGAACAAAAAAAAGCCAATATCGCTATTGAAGCAATCAAGACTCAAATAAGTAAAATAAACTAATGGAAAAACTTTTTATAGCTGCCAATTGGAAAATGAATGGAGACAGTCGTTTTAATACTCACTTAATTAAAGCCATCAATAAAAACACACATGAAAATAAAGTCATAGAAGTTATTATTTGTCCTCCCTTTCCTTACATTGATCAAATAAATAGACTTAAATCGCCATTTATAAAAATTGGTGGGCAAAATATATCTGAGTATGAAAATGGGGCTTTTACGGGTGAAGTGTCAGCATCTATATTGAGGGATATGAAAATGGACTATGTAATTATAGGACATTCAGAGCGACGACAAATTTTTAATGAAACTAATGAAGTAATTACCCAAAAATTTAACTTAGCCCATCAATATAATTTAGTGCCCATTTTATGTGTTGGAGAAACTCTTGATGAGAGAAAAAACGGTCAAACCATTAAAGTGATTGAAGCTCAGATTAAATCTATTATCGCAAACACAGACATATCCTTATTTACTAACTCAATTATAGCCTATGAACCCGTATGGGCTATTGGAACAGGTGAGACTGCATCACCTGAGATTGCTGAAGATGTTCACTTTAATATAAGAAAAATTTTGGAAGCGAATCATTTAGAAAGTCCTACTTCAATACCAATTCTATATGGAGGTAGTGTCAATAGTAAAAACTGTCAAGCTTTATTCGAAATGAACAACATTAATGGAGGATTGATTGGTGGAGCGTCCTTGGATTCATTGGAATTTTCTAAAATATATCAAACTGCAGAGGGTTTAAATAAATGAATAATATTTCATCATTGTTACTTATATTTCATGTAATCATAGCTATCTTAATAGTTGCTCTAATACTAATACAAAAAGGCAAAGGTGCAGATATGGGCTCTGCCTTTGGTGCAGGTGCTTCGGGTACAATATTTGGTGCAAAAGGCTCAGCGAATTTCTTATCACGAACAACAGCAGTATTAGCAACGATCTTCTTCCTGACAAGTTTAGCTTTAGCATATGTAAATAAAGGAACAGTTAAAACTGAAAGTGTACTGGATCAAGTTCAAACTGTTATGCCAATAGATGATGAAACAAATGGTTCAGGAACATTACCATCGATACCTCTTGATATTCCAAACAATAATAATTAGCTAGTATTCTTTTTAGCCGATGTGGTGGAATTTGGTAGACACGCTGTCTTGAGGGGGCAGTAGCGAAAGCTGTGCCGGTTCGAGTCCGGCCATCGGCATAATATTTAAATCTAATAGATATATGCAAAGAAGATTATATTTGATTTTTTTTAACCAATGACTGATACAATGTTGGTGTTTTTATACGCTAAAAAATGCTGGAAAAATATATACCTATCCTGATCTTTTTATCAGTAGCATTAGCCCTTGGGTTATTGTTATTATTTTTGGGTTTTCTTTTTGGTCGAGGAACAAAAAGCAAGGCAAAACTTTCACCGTATGAATGTGGTTTTGAGCACTTTGAAGATGCCAGAATACCATTTGACGTACGTTTTTATTTGGTAGCAATATTATTTATTATTTTTGATTTAGAAATTGCATTTCTTTTTCCATGGGCAATATCACTTAAAAATATTGGACTTACAGGTCTAATTGCGATGGCTATTTTTCTACTGGTATTGGTTATCGGTTTCATTTATGAATGGAGAAAGGGTGCTCTGGAGTGGGATTAGCTAAAGAACAGAACGATTTAATAGATCAACAAGGTCCTGGATTTGTAATCACATCTATCGACAAACTCGTCAATTGGTCAAGATCAGGATCGATGTGGCCAGTAACTTTTGGTCTGGCCTGTTGTGCGATTGAAATGATGCATTCAGCGGCATCTAGATATGATACAGATAGATTTGGTGTCTTCTACAGAGCCAGCCCTAGACAATCAGATGTGATGATTGTTGCTGGAACATTGGTAAATAAAATGGCTCCAGCATTAAGAAAAGTATACGATCAAATGGCAGAACCTAAATGGGTCATTTCTATGGGCTCTTGTGCTAATGGGGGTGGTTATTATCATCACTCTTATTCAGTTGTCAGAGGTTGTGATCAAATAATTCCGGTTGATATTTATGTTCCAGGATGCCCCCCCACACCTGAAGCATTGATCAATGGCATTATTGAATTACAGAAAAAAATAAAGAAACGCAATTAATTTAAAAAATGGTCCGTAAAAAATATAAACAATTACATCAATTACTAGACCAATATTTAACTTCTTATGACATTGGTCAATCATATGATTTTGACCAAATTACACTAGAGATCAACAAAGAATATTTATATGAAATTAGTAAAGTTTTAAAAGAAACAAAACAGTTGGATTTCTCAATGCTCATTGATTTATGCGGTGTAGATTATTTGCATTATGGATTGGACAATTGGGAAACTCAAAGTGTCAGCGGCACTGGATATAGCAGAGCCACCTTGAAAACAAAAAATACTCATGACGGCAGTAACAATGATCAACCAAAACGTTTTGCTGTAATCTATCATCTTCTTTCAATGAGTCACAACTGGAGACTTCGCCTCAGAATATTTACAGGTAGTAAAAACCCGCCAAGCGTCGACTCTGTGGTGTCCATCTGGCCAACCGCCAATTGGTTTGAAAGAGAAGCATTTGATTTATTTGGTATAGATTTTGAAGGCCACCCTGACTTAAGACGAATATTAACTGATTATGAATTCATTGGTCATCCTTTTAGAAAAGATTTCCCAACCTCTGGAAATCTAGAAGTTTACTATGATGAAGATGAAGAAAAGGTTAAATATCGACCAGTATCTGTGACCACTAGGCCAACAGTGCCAAGAGTAATCAGAAAAGAAAAACGAAACAAATGACTGATAAAAGTAACCTCATTTTAAATTTTGGACCACAGCATCCTGCAGCTCATGGTGTCTTGAGAATGGTTATGGAAATGGATGGTGAGGTTGTTGTCAATGCTGACCCACACATTGGTCTGCTTCATAGAGGTACGGAGAAACTGGCTGAAATTAAGCCTTATAATCACTCGATAGGTTATATGGATCGCTTGGACTATGTCTCAATGATGTGTTGTGAACATCCCTATGTTCTTGCTATTGAGAAGCTACTTGGAATTGAGCCACCAGCAAGAGCTCAGTACATTAGGGTTTTGTTTGATGAAATTACCCGCATTCTAAATCATCTATTATGGCTTGGATGTCATGGTTTGGATATTGGTGCAATGGCGCTGTTGCTTTATTGTTTTAGGGAACGGGAAGATTTATTAGATTGTTATGAAGCAGTATCGGGCTCTCGTATGCATGCTACTTACTATCGTCCAGGAGGAGTATACAGAGACCTTCCGGATGAGATGCCTCAATTCCAGGCAAATCGTTTTATATCAGAATCAAAAGTAAAAAAACTCAATTATAATCGAGAAGGTTCATTGCTTGATTTTATTGAAGACTTTACCAACCGCTTTCCAGCGAGAGTTGATGAGTATGAAACTTTACTCACTGATAACAGAATGTGGAAACAAAGAACAGTCGACATAGGTATTGTTTCACCTGAAAGAGCAATTGAATTAGGTTTTACTGGACCAATGTTAAGAGGTTCTGGTATCGAATGGGACATTAGAAGAAAAGAACCTTACGAGGTTTATGATCAGTTAAATTTCCAAATCCCGGTTGGAGTTAATGGTGATTGTTATGACCGTTATCTTGTCAGAGTCGAAGAAATGAGACAGTCAAACTCAATCATTAAACAGTGTGTTACATGGTTGAGGGATAATCCAGGACCTGTGATTATTGATGATAATAAGCTTGCAACACCAAAACGCAGTTTAATGAAACATGATATGGAAGCATTGATTTACCATTTCAAATTGTTTAGCGAAGGCTATACGACACCTGAAGGAGAAACTTACACTTCAATAGAACATCCAAAAGGGGAATTCGGCGTCTATATTGTTTCAGATGGAGCTAATAAACCGTATCGACTAAAGATAAGAACTCCCAGTTTTGTCCATCTCTCGGCGATTAATGAAATGGTGAAAGGGCATATGCTTGCAGATGTTGTATCAGTAATAGGAACTCTCGATATTGTATTTGGGGAAATTGATCGTTGATTAAAATTTTTTGATGACTATGAATGAAAAAAAACTACAAGAACTGCCAGAAAAAGTGAGAAAAGAAATCGATGAGTGGATTAGTAAATTCCCGGAAGGAAAACAAAGATCAGCTATCATCGGATCCTTGCACGCCCTTCAAAAGGCAAATAATGGCAGCTTAACGACGGAACTAATGGATACACTTGCTGACTATTTATGTTTGCCAAAAATGTATATTTATGAAATGGCAACATTTTATTCAATGTTTCAAACAAAAGCGGTGGGTAAACATGAGATATCGGTCTGCACTAACATTTCATGTATGTTATCTGGTTCGGATAAGATTGTTCAACACATAGAAAACCGATTAAATATAAAGCTAGGTGAATCCACAAAAGATGGTAAATTTTTCTTAAAAAAAGAGGAGGAATGTCTTGCAGCATGCACTGGTGCACCAATGATGATGGTGAACCATCAATACATTGAAAATCTTACTATTGATAAGGTAGATGAGGTTATTAATCAACTGGAGCGAGACTGATGACTGATGAGAATGCTGTTTGCTTTTCTATCATTGATCAACCTGAATCTTGGAAGATTCAAACCTATATGAGCTCAGGTGGCTATTTAACCTGGAAGCAGATTCTTCAGGGTCAACCTGGTAATGAAACCAGAAAAAAAATCATAGAAACCATTAAACAATCAGGTTTAAGAGGCCGAGGTGGTGCAGGATTTCCCACAGGCCTAAAATGGAGTTTTATGCCTGAGGGTGATGATCAGAAATACATTATTTGTAATTCTGATGAAAGTGAACCTGGAACCTGTCATGATCGTGAGATATTAAAGCTCAATCCTCATGCATTAATAGAAGGAATGGCAATCAGTGGTTTTGCTATGAATGCAACGGTGGGTTATAACTATGTCCGTGGTGAATTTATTAAAGAGTGTTTCCCACGTATAGAGGCGGCACTAATAGAAGCCTATGCACACGGAATTTTAGGAGAAAATATTCTTGATTCAGGAGTGAATTTTGATCTCTATAATTTCTTGGGTGCTGGAGCCTATATATGTGGTGAAGAAACAGGTCTGATCGAATCATTAGAAGGAAAACAAGGAAAACCAAGATTTAAACCACCATTCCCTGCTAATTTTGGGCTTTATGGACAACCGACAACTGTCAATAACACACAAACCTTAGCAAGTATTCCCAAGATTATTGAGAAAGGTCCTAAATGGTATGCTTCTATGGGATCTGAAAAATCACCAGGAACTATTATCTTTTCTGTTTCAGGTCATGTAAACAAGCCAGGAAATTTTGAACTGCCTCTTGCCATCCCTTTTGATGTTCTATTGGATAAGGCAGGTGGCGTTATTGATGGCAAAAAGTTGAAAGCCGTAATACCAGGCGGATCCTCAACCAAAGTATTAAAAGCTGATGTAATCTCGGAATGCACAATGGATTATGAATCACTTCAAGATGCTGGATCTGCACTTGGTACGGGCGCGGTAGTGGTAATTGCTGAGGGAACATGCATGGTGAATCTCCTGAAAAGAATTTCACAATTCTACTATACAGAAAGCTGTGGACAATGTTCTCCATGTCGTGAAGGAACTGGTTGGATGTATAAAATATTAGAACGGATCACTCAAGGACAAGGAACACAGAACGATTTATCCTTACTACTAGATGTAGCGGGAAGAATAGAAGGAACTACAATCTGTGCATTTGGTGATGCTTCAGCATGGCCTGTACAGAGCTTTCTCGAAAATTTTTATGAAGAATTTGAATACATGGTAAAAAATGATGGAAAATCTTTGGCTGCATGATTATGGAGAATATAAGTAAAAATAAAATATCCATAACCATTGATGAGCAGGAATATACTGTCAATGAAGGCCAAATGTTAATCGATGTTACGGATCAGCTGGGAATCCATATACCTCGTTTTTGTTATCACGAAAAACTCTCAATCGCGGCAAACTGTAGAATGTGCCTGATTGATGTAGAGAACACCGTGAACCCTCAACCTGCATGTGCAACTCCAGTTACAAATGGAATGGTGATCAGAACAAGGTCAGATAAAACCCAAAAAGCACAACAGGGCACAATGGAGTTTTTACTTATTAATCATCCTCTAGATTGTCCTATCTGTGATCAAGCAGGAGAATGTGAACTACAAGATCTGGCATACAGCTATGGGGGAAATCAATCTAGGTTTGAAATGATCAAACAAACAAAATCAAATGATAATTTAGGACCTCTGATTTCGACAGATATGACCAGATGCATCTTATGTACTCGCTGTGTTAGATTTGCTGATGAAGTTGCAGGACTTCCAGAATTGGGAACTATTGGTAGGGGGGATTCTTCTAATATTAGTACTTATATAGAAAGCACGATAGATCATGAACTGTCAGGGAATATGATTGATCTTTGCCCTGTTGGAGCTCTCAATAACAAACCTTACCGATACACTGAAAGGACCTGGGAACTTGATCAGATTAAAAGTGTTTCACCACATGATTGTGTCGGTTCAAATATTCAAATACACATTAAGGAGGGAAAAATAAAAAGAATCGTGCCCAAGTGTAATGAGGATATTAATGAGATTTGGATTTCTGATAGGGACCGCTTTGCCTTTGCAGGCATCTATAGTAATGATCGATTATATGAACCAATGATTCACCAAGATGGAAAGTTGAAAGAGTGCACTTGGGAAGATGCAACTAAAATGTTCTCTAGTGAGTTAATAACTCTTAGAAAAGAAGATAAGAGTAATCAAATGGCTGGGCTCATTTCACCATCATGTACACTAGATCAGCAATATCTATTTTCTTACCTTTTTAACAATCTCAATTGCCACAATATAGATCATCGGATACAACAGGTTGATTTTAGAGGTGATTCAGCCGACTGTGCCTTACCAATGATGGAGATTAAACCTCACGAAATTAAAAATATGGACAACATCCTTGTCATTGGTTCAGACATTCGAAAGGAAGTTCCCATCATTGCCCATTGGCTTAGAAAAGCTGCCATCAAAGGGTCAACTGTAAACTTCATTAATGATCAACCAGGTGATTACTTTTTCCCTATCGATAATTTTGTTCTATCGAGCTCAGAAGCTTTAGCTGAAAATATAGGTCTAGTTTTAAAGGCTTCATTAGAAGAGAATAAAATTGATTTGTATGCTGATTTAATACATTCACTTCAAGCATTATCAAAACCAACATCATCTCACTATCAAATCGCACAATCCTTAGTAAAAGGAAACCAAAATTTAATCCTCAGTGGTCTCACTGCAAACAGCCATCCTGAGTACAGTCTCATTAGAAATTATCTTTATGTTTTGTCACAAATTAACCAATCACATAAAGGTGAGCTGTCTCATGGAGCTAATGCAATCGGGGCTCATATTTTAGGTTGTATTCCTCATAGAAATGCATTTGGAGAAAACAGGGAAGGGGGGATGAATGCTTTGGAAATAAGCACTAATAATCACGAAGTATTAATACTATATGATATAGAACCTGAGGATTGCCTATATGTGGAGGAACTCAAACAAGCAATAATAGGTAGCAAAAAAGTAGTTTATTTTACCCCCTACTTGAACGCATTCATGGAAGAGAATGCAGACATTGTGTTTCCAGTTAATACTGCCTATGAATCGAGTGGAAGTTTTATTAATGTATCAGGCATTGTTCAGAATTTTACTGTGGGAGCTAGCCAACATATCAATAGACCATCCAATAGTGACCTTTTGAATAATATTATCTCATCATTGGAACTGCCCGAGGTATCAACAATAGATTTAGATCAAAAAACCAAGAGCTTTTTGGACCAATCTGTCAGTGAGAAACAAACTATCAGTGAACTTCCAACAACAAACATAAATAAACCTGAAAACAGATTAAGAACTTATAGTTTATACAATGTAGATTCAACCGTTAGGAGATCAATACCACTTCAAGAAACAAGTGATGCAAAATCTTTACAGCCCGAGGAACATTAAGGTGGAAGAATTTTTTATTAATCTATTCAGCTTTATTCCAAGCAACTATATGACCTTAGTGATCAGTTTGATGAAAATCTTAATTGTGACCGTTACTCTATTGTTAATTATTGCCTATTTAATCTATTTTGAAAGGAAGGTTATTGGCTATATGCACGTTAGAATTGGGCCAAACAGAACAGGTCCCAGAGGATGGTTACAATCTATTGCAGATATCTTAAAATTGCTTATAAAAGAAATCATTATCCCGTCGAGTGCAGATCGCTTCTTATTTTTGGTTGCACCATTACTCTCTCTAGTACCTGCATTGGCAGCATGGGCAGTGATACCCTTTAGTGAAAGTTTTATCATAGCTGATATTGATGCAGGTCTTTTATACTTACTCGCTCTGACCTCTTTTGGGGTATATGGAATAATTCTTGCAGGATGGGCCTCAAATTCAAAATATGCATTCTTAGGTGCAATGCGTGCCACAGCACAGATGGTTGCTTATGAGATTGCAATGGGGTTTGCGTTAGTTGGGGTTTTAATGGCTGGTGGGAGTCTTAATTTAGGAGTCATTGTTGAGAGTCAAAGCGGTGGAGTTTTAAACTGGTTTTGGATTCCGTTATTCCCATTATTTATTGTTTATTTTATTTCTGGAGTAGCCGAAACCAATAGACATCCTTTCGATGTTGCAGAAGGTGAAAGTGAAATTGTTGCAGGCTTCAACGTAGAATATTCTGGTATTGCATTCGGAATTTTCTTCTGTGCTGAATATGCAAATATGATTCTCATTGCAACCCTAACCTCAATTATGTTTTTAGGCGGTTGGGAGAGTTTCTTTGCTGGAACTTCATTCTTAAACGGAACAATATTTGAAGTTATAACAGAACCAAATATTTTCTGGCTGGCAGTAAAAGTATCCATCTTTTTATTTATATTTTTTTGGTTGAGAGCTTCATTGCCTAGATATAGATATGACCAAATTATGAAGCTTGGTTGGAAGGTTCTAGTCCCCATTACTATCCTATGGATTGGAGTTGAAGGGGCTATGTATTTAGCACATATCGGTCCTTGGAAGATCACATGACTATTAAACATATAATCAAAACTCTAACACTTACTGATATAGTTAAAGGTCTCGTTATAACCTTAAAAAACTTCTTTACAACAAAGATTACTGTTCAGTATCCAGAAGTAAAAACACCACTTTCACCTAGATTTAGGGGCAAACTGGCTCTCATGAGATACGACAATGGTGAGGAACGTTGTATCGCTTGTAAGTTGTGCTCTGCTGTTTGTCCTGCTCAAGCAATAACAATTGAGTCGGAAGAACAAACAGACGGCACACGAAGAACTACTAAATTCGAAATAGATGCCTTCAAATGCATTTATTGTGGCTTCTGTGAACAAGCATGCCCTGTTGATTCTATTATTGAGACCGATATTTTTGAATACCATATGACTGAAAATGAACAGAGAATTCAGACCAAGGAAATGTTATTAAAGACGGGTGAGGATTTCCGTGAAAGGACCCTTACAAATAAAATAAAAGATGCACAATATAAATAATCATGACATCCCTTGAATTAATTTTTTACATCTTTTCATCAATCTTATTATTATCAAGTTTAGGTGTTGTGTTATTTAAGAACCCTGTTTACTCTGCACTTTCATTGATCTCGTGTTTTATAACCAGTGCTTTTTTATGGCTATTACTAGAAGCAGAATTCTTAGCTCTTGTTCTTGTGCTTGTATATGTTGGTGCGGTCATGGTTCTATTCTTGTTTGTCATTATGATGCTGAATATTGAACTCGAGGTCGAGACTTCACAATTTAATAAGATTGCTCCTTTGGGATTAATTGTCGGTCTCATCATCGTCGGTGAATTAATGACTCTAATCTGGCTTCGCTCGGATCAGTTTCTGGTTACTAGCAGTGCAGTTTCTAGCTTCGATAAAGAAGTTAGTAACTCAGTATTATTAGGAACAAAGCTGTTTACAGACTATATTTATGCATTTGAGATTTCTGGATTTATATTATTATTGGCAATCATTGTTTCAATTTCTCTCACCTTAAGAAGGCGAAAAGGACTTAAGAGACAAATCGTCTCCAAACAAGTTGATATTGATCCGGCAACTAGAGTTAAGTTGGTGGATATGGAGAGTGAGGTCAATAAATGATAACTTTGCAATCCTATTTAACTTTGGCTGCTCTGCTTTTCGCAATTGGTGCAATGGGTATCATTATCAATAAAAAGAACATCATCATTGTAATGATGTCCATAGAATTAATGCTATTGGCAGTAAATTTTAACTTTATAGCTTTTTCCTATTTCAGCAATGATCTCACCGGTCAAATATTTGTATTTTTTATGTTAGCAATTGCAGCAGCTGAGGCAGCAATTGGTTTAGCGATTCTCGTCACTCTTTATAGAAATAAAAACACCATCAGTGTTCGAGAATTTAAACAATTAAAGGAGTAGGGATGCTTGAACTGAGTTTAATTGCTCTCACGTCGCCCCTGATAGGGGGCCTGTTATCAGGATTGATTGGTCCTACATTAGGCAAATGGTTTACCAATGGGGTAACGATTCTGAGCGTCCTCATCTCTTTTTTGATTTCCTGTTTCATATTGTTTGAAATTATTTTAGATCCAAGTTTGATTATCAATCAGGATATTTATACTTGGCTTTCTATGGGTAATTTCCATTTTACTGCAGGAATCCTATTGGATCATTTAACAGTCAGTATGATGGCGGTCGTTACTTTTGTTTCACTGGTAGTTCACATTTACACCATAGGGTATATGCGTCACGATTCTGGATATCATCGTTTTTTCTGCTACATCTCATTATTTACATTCTCAATGCTGACTTTAGTGATATCTAATAATTTTCTGCAATTATTCTTTGGTTGGGAAGCAGTCGGCGTTATGTCTTATCTATTAATTGGATTCTGGTATACGAAAGAAAGTGCGATTAAAGCAAACTTTAAGGCCTTTATTGTAAACAGAGTAGGCGACATGGGTTTTTTGCTTGGAATTGCCTTGATATTTTCAATCATTGGATCCCTGGATTACCAAACAGTATTTACCTCCAATACAATCTTATTGGAAAGAAACATTGTGATGACATCAAACATAACCACCTCAGCATTAACACTAGCATGTTTGTTATTATTTATAGGTGCAATGGCAAAATCTGCCCAAATACCACTGCACGTATGGTTACCTGATTCAATGGAAGGACCGACACCGATCTCAGCATTGATTCATGCAGCAACCATGGTTACAGCTGGCGTTTTTATGATTGCCAGAATGTCTCCTTTATTTGAATTATCATCCACTGCGTTATCTGTTGTTCTAATCATAGGAGCAATAACGGCATTGTTGACTGGATTATTAGGAATTGTGGAATTTGATATCAAAAGAATTATTGCCTATTCAACATTATCCCAACTGGGATATATGGTAGTTGCGGCAGGTGTGTCTGCCTATTCTGCCAGTATATTTCATCTCATGACTCATGCTTTCTTTAAAGCTTTATTATTTTTAGCAGCCGGATCGGTGATCATAGCCTTGCACCATGAACAGGATATTCGAAATATGGGAGGCTTGAGGCGTTTCATGCCATATACATATGTGGCTACTTTAATTGGATCGCTATCATTAATTGGTTTTCCTGGTTTTTCAGGATTTTTCTCAAAAGATGCTTTGATAGAGGCTGTTGCTCATTCAAATGTAGTAGGTGCTGAATTTGCCTATTATGCAGTTATGATTGGAGTTTTTGTCACCGCCCTTTATACATTTAGACTTTTATTTAGAGTTTTTCATGGTCAATTACGTTTCAAAGGTGAAAAGATTGAAGAATCGCCAATGGTCATTATTATTCCATTGATGTTGCTCTCAATCCCTTCGATGATATTTGCTTGGCCAACTGTAGGTGATTTTGTTTACGGTAATTTCTTTGCTGATTCCATTCGTCAAATGCCGAGTGATGAATTATTTGGTTATAATTTCACTGACCCAATGAGCTTCTTAATTCACACCCTTTCAGGCACTGTGGTTTATCTTTCTCTTTTTGGAGTATTGACTGCTTGGTTTTTCTATATTTACAAACCGGATTTACCTGAGAAATTTTTACAATTCTTGAAACCCATACACACGCTATTATGGAATAAATACTATTTTGATCATTTCTACGAAAAAGTAATTGCAAAATCTGTTGCCAGCCTAGGTTCATTTTTTTGGAATTTTGGCGATGTTAAAATAATTGATGATACTTTGGTCAATGGCACAGCCAACACAATTGCTAAATTGTCAGCATTCACAAGAAGAATCCAAACGGGTTATATATACCACTATGCATTGATGATGATGATTGGACTTTCTTTTTTCCTCGCTTGGGCAATCATAAGATCATAAGGAAATCTAGAAGATGATTAAATGAACATACTTTCCACAATCATATTCTTACCCATTATTGCTGCACTTTTCATTATTCTATTGGGTAGAACTAAAGTTAGGAGCGGTTATAATTTAGCCTTGCTCGTGTCGTTTGTGGTATTTGCTCTTTCTCTTTATATCGGCATTGGTTTTGATCCTGGTCTCAATCAATTTCAATTCATTGAACAGGTTAATTGGATCAGTAGTTTCAATATCCAATACCATTTGGGCATTGATGGAATATCATACCCTTTAATTCTTTTGACCACTCTATTGACGCCACTGGTTATCTTAACTTCAAAAACCTCTCCCAAAGATAAATACCATCAATATCTTGCCTCTTTTTTAATTCTAGAAGGGTTGATGATCGGAGTATTTACCTCCTTAGATGGATTATTATTTTATATTTTTTGGGAATCCATGCTCATTCCTATGTTCATTATCATTGGTATATGGGGAGGCAACAACCGTGTTTACGCAACCGTAAAATTCTTTCTATATACATTTCTTGGTTCAATCTTTTTGCTGATTGCAATAATTTATCTTTATTTTCAAACGGGTGGTTATGCAATAACGGATTTTCACACAATACCGTTAACCATGAATGAACAAGTATTTATATTTCTAGCATTTTTTCTTGCTTTTGCAGTAAAAATTCCAATGTGGCCAGTCCATACATGGTTACCCGATGCCCATGTTGAAGCTCCTACTGGGGGATCCGTGATTTTAGCAGCCGTTTTACTAAAAATGGGTGCCTATGGATTCCTAAGGTTTAGTCTGCCGATTACACCAGATGCATCTGCATATTTTTCACCATTCATTCTTGTTTTATCTTTAATTGCAATCGTCTATATCGGTCTTGTAGCGATCGCACAAATGGATATGAAAAAGCTCATAGCCTATTCCTCTATTGCACATATGGGTTTTGTGACTATTGGTATGTTTGTCATATTCGGTTTAGATAATTCATTGATACATACAGAAATAAAAAGTCTGGCAATGACCGGTGCAATTGTTCAAATGATTTCTCACGGATTAATTTCAGCAGCACTATTTCTATGTATTGGAGTCATGTACGATCGGTTACATACTAGACAGATTTCGGATTATGGAGGGGTGATCAATTCGATGCCAAAATTTGCTGCCTTAATGGTATTTTTTGGGCTGGCCAATGCTGCTCTACCTGGAACTTCAGGTTTTGTTGGCGAATTTATTGTCATTCTTGCAAGCTTTCAAATTAATCCATGGGTTGCTGTTTTTGCAGCAACTACATTGATTATAGGAGCAGTTTATACTTTGTGGCTGATAAAAAGAGTGATCTATGGTCAAACCAGTAATCAAAAGGTTGAAGGAATGACAGAAATGACAACAATTGAAGCCATACCTCTGGTGATTCTTGCACTATTAGTTTTATTATTGGGTTTTTGGCCTGCACCATTGATTGAGATAATGTCAACCAGTGTAGAAAATTTAGTTAATCATATAGCCCATTCAAAGTTGTAGAAAAGAGATGATGTTAGAGCAAATAAAATTACTGATGCCTGAAATTATTATAGCCACTGGAATTTGCACAATGGTTCTAAGTAGTAGTATAAAAATCATTTCAAGTAAATTGATATCCCAAATCATCGCTGCCGTAACTCTGATGGCTGCAACTGCAAGTGCAATTTTTCTACTTCCAAGTGAATCCCAATACTTATTTGACTACCAAGTTATCATTGATCCTTTAACATCTGGCTTGAGGATATCCTCATATGTTATTGTTCTTATTGTAATATTTGGAACTGATGTTAATGAAAAAATCAACCAAAACGAACTCTTCTTAATAGAACTGTTTGCAACACTTGGCATTTCAATCATATGCTCTGCTGCCAACTTATTAATCATATATTTAGGTTTAGAAATCTTAGCACTTTCCCTCTATACACTGGTGGCTTCTAATAAACATTCTATTGAGTCAACAGAAGCAGGCATGAAGTTCTTTATATTAGGTGCGATTGCATCGGCAGTATTTTTATATGGAATTTCTCTGATCTATGGTACTTATGGAACTCTCAATATTCATGAAATCAATAGCATTGATTCAACCAATACACTTGAAACACAAATTGCTCTAGGTTTTCTGTTATGTGGTATTGCCTTTAAATTTGGTGCTATTCCTTTTCATACCTGGGTACCTGATGCGTATCAGGGTGCCTCAACATCAGCTGCCTTATTTTTATCCACAGCACCTAAAATTGCAGCATTCGCACTGTTGTATAGAATTTTGATTGATGGATTCATGGCCATTTCAGAAACATGGACCATAATGATCCAAGTTCTAGGTATTCTCTCATTGATTCTGGGTAATTTAATTGCAATCAGCCAGACTAATATGAAAAGGTTATTGGGTTATTCAGCCATTGGTCATGTTGGGTTTATTTTTTTAGGCATATCAACGGGAACAAAAAATGGTCTGGAGAGTTCATTATTTTACGTTTTGATTTATGTACTGATGATGATTACTGCATTTATGTCTTTAGAAGTATTATCTTCAAAAAAACACAAAGTAGAATTAATCTCTGATCTAAAAGGTCTCAATAACTCACACCCATGGTTTGCTTTGATTATGCTATTTGTTATGTTTAGTATGATCGGAATTCCACCTTTTGCAGGATTTTTTGCAAAGTGGAGTATTTTGACATCACTGATTGATGCCAATATGATTTATACCGCAATCATAGCCATTGTCATGTCTGTCGTGGCTGCTTTTTATTACCTCAGAGTTGTTTGGTATATCTACTTTGAAAAAACAGAACTCAGCATATCGCAAATTGGATCAAGCTCTTTACAACAAATCACAGTGTCTTGTGTGGGTTTGTTCCTTCTTTTTCTTGGACTAATGCCCAAACCTTTATTGGATTTTTGTACTAAAATTATTTCATCTAAGCTATTGATAGATTAGCTATAAACAGTTAGTATCATTCACCTACAGATGCGGGGTGGAGCAGTCTGGCAGCTCGTCGGGCTCATAACCCGAAGGTCGTAGGTTCAAATCCTACCCCCGCTACCAATTTTTTGGTCAGGCCCCGTATCTGGGGCTTTATTTTTATGAGACTAAATATGGATTTACAAACAAGAGAGCTAAGACAAATAGTCCAATTAGATGTTGAATCGGTTGGCTTTGAACTATTAGATTTGGAATTGAGTTATGGGCCAAGATCTACAAAAATTACAGTGTATATAGACCATAAGAATGGCATAGATATTAAAGACTGTGTAACAGTCAGTAAGTTGATTTCCATGACTCTTAATCAGGATATAGATCTCGAAGAGGCATACAGTTTAGAAGTATCGTCACCCGGTTTGGATCGTAAGCTTATTTTGAAAGAGCATTACGATAAATACATAGGTAAAATCATAAAGCTCAAATTAAAAAATAAAATGGATAATAGGAAAAATTATAAAGGTGAACTGATAAAAAGAATAGATAATACAATTACAATCGCTCAAGATAATCAGAAAATAAACATTAAATTGGACGCTATTGATATTTGTAGACTAGTTCCAAATTTTAATAATGAAGAACTTTATAGGTGAACAATGGGTAAAGAAATAATAGAAGTTGCTGAAACAGTCTCCGCTGCTAAAGATGTAGAATCTGAAGTCATATTTGGTGCCATTGAGAGTGCCATTGCTTCAGCCACAAAAAAAGAGTATTCAGTAAATATTGACACAGTGGTAAAAATTGATAGAAATACGGGGGATTATAAAACCTATAGAAGATGGTTAGTGTTTGCTGATGATTCAAGAGACCTGGAAGATCCAGATATTGAACTAAGAATGATCGATGCTCTTGAAATTAATGAATCAGCTCAGCCGGGTGAATATGTTGAACAAGAAATAGAGTCCATAGACTTTGGAAGAATTGGTGCCCAGATTGCAAAACAAGTCATTGTTCAAAAAGTAAGGGAAGCTGAAAAACAGAAAACAATAGATTTATATCATGACAAAGTAGGCCAAATGGTTAATGGTGTTGTTAAAAGATTAGATCGTAATGGATATTACATAGACTTAGGAAATAATGCCGAAGCTTTTTTACCTAAACGAGAAATGATCCCAAAAGAGCCGATTAGACCTCAGGATAGAATCAAAGGATTAATTAAAGAGATTAGTGAGGATCTAAAAGGACCGCCACTGATCCTTTCAAGAGTGCAGCCAGATTTTTTGATTGAGTTATTTAAAATAGAAGTTCCAGAAATAACACAGAATCTCATTAAGATTGTAGGAGCATCAAGGGATCCAGGTCTGAGAGCTAAAATAGCTGTTTCCTCAGAAGATTCAAGGATTGATGCTGTAGGTGCCTGTGTTGGTATGAGAGGATCTAGAGTTCAGGCTGTTTCCAACGAGCTAAATGGTGAGCGAATTGATATCATTTTATGGTCCAATAACCCAGCTCAATTTGTGATCAACGCAATGTCACCTGCTAATGTAGTATCAATCGTTGTTGATGAAGAAACTAACACTATGGACATTGCAGTTGAGGAATCAAAACTATCCCAAGCAATAGGAAGAGGGGGACAAAATATAAGACTTGCTAGTACTCTCACTGAATGGAGATTAAATGTGATGAGTGAATCTGAGGCATTAGAAAAGGATGAAAATGAAATTCAACAAATTATTGAATTCTTTGTAAATAAACTATCTGTTGGAGAGGATGTTGCCACACTATTAGCACAAGATGGGTTTAGATCAATAGAAGAAATCGCTTATGTTCCACTAAATGAATTACAGCGAATAGAAGGCTTTGATGAAAATCTTATTACTGCACTTAGAGACAGAGCTCAGGATCAATTATTGATTGAAGCGATCACTACAGAAGAGAATCTAGATATACATGGACCTGCCGAAGATCTTCTTAGCCTCTCTCAAATGACCCCTGAATTGGCATATGCTCTCGCAAGAAATGGTGTCAATACAAAAAATAAATTAGCAGAACAATCCATTGATGATTTACAAGAAATTGATGGATTGAATGAGGATTTGGCAGCAAAAATAATTCTTGAAGCAAGAGAAGATTGGTTCCAATCAGGAATCATTAGTGCTGATAATAAAGGGTCAGACCACGAAGAAGAAATAAAGGAATCATAGTCACATGCCAACCACAACTGTCCAAAAACTAGCTTTTGCTTTAAAGGTAAGTGATGAAAAATTAATTACACAGCTTAAGGAGGCAGGTGTAGAGGTATCTAATGAAGATGATGTAGTAACTAATAAACAAAAACTAATGCTGTTGAATCATCTTAGAGGAAGTCATAGTACAAAATCAACTGCAACATCAGCACCTAAAAAATTAACAATCAATAGAAGATCACAGAGTGAACTAAAATTATCAGGTGGCTTTGGTAGAACAAGAACAGTAAATGTTGAAGTTAGAAAAAAAAGAACATATCTAAAAAAAGAAGAATTGATAGAACAAGCAAAAAAAGATCAAGAAAAAATTGATGAAAAGAAACAACAGTTAGTAGCAAAAGAGACTCAAAAGCAGAAAATAATTAAAGAAACCGCAACAGCAACAACTGAAAGAAAAGAGCTTGAGAAAAATATTGACTCAGAATCAAAATTTAAAACAGAAGTCTCGAAAAACAAACGGCCCAAGAAACAAAAAAGAAAAAAACAACCCATTAAAGACCCATTCTCTATTGAAGAACTTCATGTTAGTGGAAAAGTTAAGAAAAGAAAGAAGAGAAAAATAAGAAGAACACTGAGTTCTTCAATCATTGATCAAACTAATACATTTGAAAAGCCAACAACTCCTGTCGTCAAAGAAATTGCAATTCCAGAATCAATTACCCCACAGGAGCTCGCTCAGAAGCTTGCAATAAAAGTTAATGAAATAATCCCTGTGATGATGAATCTT
>Ga0208638_1000139_pt1 | contig 62011 bp, 48 predicted proteins | sample ETNtaG_34_FD_185753 | JGI IMG/M metagenome (GOLD analysis project Ga0208638, IMG submission 185753) | Marine microbial and viral communities from oxygen minimum zone, Eastern Pacific Ocean - ETNP201306SV51 (SPAdes) (version 2) | ecosystem: Environmental > Aquatic > Marine > Oceanic ...
TGCTCATCGATATATTTGAAAAAGATGTAAGAACCATACCAATGAGAACCACTTGCATCTAAGGATGTTTGCGGAGAACTGAACCAGTTTAGCATGTACTGGTAGCAATCATTGATATTATCATAAACAACTTCTTCCATCCAGACAGCAGTAGCTTCAAGCAACCAGGGTTTTTCTCTTCCATCATATCCATATTGAATAGCATGAAAAAATTCATGTGCTGCTGTGACCTGCATTGCCTCAAGTTCAGTAGTAGGTCCATATGAATTATTAGAAGAATAAAATCCGCTATAGTTATTTCTCATTACCATATAACTGGTAAAAGCATTGATTTCTGTAACACCAGGTGAGTTTTCGTTATTTCCAGTATTTTGAGCCATGTATTCCGATTGAACATAGCCATAATAATTAGAAGAAATATTTCTAATGTATATATCATAAGCATCAGAACCTCCATTGTCATTTTCCCCAGGTAACCATCCATCACCAGGCGGACGATAATAACTCATTTGGTTTATTTCTTGGTCATAAACGTGGGTAAATGATGCCACTATGTGGTCTATATAATCGGGAATACCGTTTCCATCAGTGTCTGTAACATCTACACTATGTGTACCATTCAGGGTGTAATGGAAACGAAAGATTCCAAAATCGTGGTATTGGTCTAATCCGACTCCCTCTGCACGTTCATTATTTGTGGTTCTCCGGGAAATGAACTCACTTGAGAAATTAAATCCAACTGCTTTTAACTGGTCTTTGATATCGTCAGATAAACTATGACCATATAAAGCAATTTCATGAAGGTGTGGTGTTAAATGTCGGTGTTCAATTCCCGCCCGAAATTCAACACCGGTGAAAGCATTAATAACTATTTCAGCTGACTGGGTTGTTTGTTCTATGGTATTCCCCGCAAAGAGCATTTGGAGAAACAATCCAAGAAAAAAAATTTGTTTACTGAGAGGGCAGTTCATTTTTGTATTTTTCATCCGTATCCCGCAATTTTTTCTTTCGGTAATAAATCCGAAAAAAAAACGCCATGGCTACTAAACCTGCTACATAGAAATAAGCAAAGTAGTTATGAAGGTTTTCCAATTATTTTATGAAGATTTGTAAGGTTAACCGGTTATTTCCTGTTCAATTTAGGCCGGAGAACTGTATCAAAAAAATAGGTTCCTGCAAGGATTGAAAGCCCTGCTGGAAGTTCCCAGCTCATTTCATTTTTATTATCCATGTCCATAGTTCCTGCAACCGTAAGGGAAGACCCCAGCAGGTACAGCCCTGTCCTGATTCGCTTATATTGACGGGATTTGTTTGTTTTCTGAAAACCAAATTTTGATGTTTGTTTCGATATGTTTCCCTTTTCTGCCTGAACAAATATTTCATCTACAGGGAAGCGAAGAGAGAGGAGTATTTCAGGAGGTGCGTCAGATTGATAAAACTCAAAGCTCTCGATTTCACGTTGAAATTGCAATGCTATTTGTGTCGATTCAGTCGAATTTGCAGTCTGAATATTTGTAATAGGAAATTTATATTGTGAATGTGTGATGGAAACGGAATCAGAAATCGCACCAAGTACGGTGATATAAAACCAACCGGATTCTGTAGCCCAACCGGTGATATTTTGAAGGTCTACAGGTACGGTTGTTTTTAACTTTATAAATATACCGTTTTGTTTTACATCCATAGTTAAATCTGAAATTTCTGGTTTTGGTTGGCCTAGAACTGGTTGAAATACGATCAAGGCATATATGAAGATATGTTTACAAAATCCCATTGCTTTCTTTATTTATATTCCATGATAAAATTCTAAAATAATTAATTAGTTCCATAAAAGAAATTACTAAATAATGTTGTTTTAGTTTGTGAAAAGAGATGAAAGAGAATAAATCATTGATAGGTGAGAAGAGGAAAGGTAATTTTCTTTCATAAAATTGAGGGTGAATATGTCTAAAACTGCTAAAATTTTCATTTATACCTGTTTTACTACTGTTCTTCTTGCTCAGACAGAAAGGTCTGTACAGGGCGCATTTGGAGCTGTGACAATTGATGGAAAAGTATGGAACCAGATTGCCCTTCGTCCAGTAATCCCCATCTGGAAGTTTGGAGTAGCGCTGGACCTAGTTTTTTATATAGATGCTGACGGAAACATCCACAAGGATGAATGGGATTTTTCTGATGGAGAAGCCATTAAGAATACGCTGATTGACAAAATTTATTATATCAGGTTTGGTTTTCCAAATGATCCACTTTACTTCAAGGTTGGTTCCCTGGATTATGTAAAGCTAGGGTATGGAATTCTGGTGAACGGTTATACCAACGCGATAGAATATCCGCAGGTTCGCAAAGTCGGTTTGGATTTCAGTGTTAAACGCAATCTATTCTCTGTTCAGGGATTTGTGAACGATTTTAAAGAAAATCTGGGTTTAACCGGAATTCGCGTTCAAACCCCAGTGCTTGCTGGAATTCCCATCGGTGTTTCTGCTGTAATGGATCGAAACCAACATTTGGGATTAAAAGATCGTGATGGGGATAAATATCCTGACTTTTTTGACCATTTCCCTGATGATGAAGACAAATATTCTAATGCCATGGACAATTATGAAGAATGGAGGCAAATCTATTTAGAATTTGAAGGTTCAAATCCTGAGAGTTTCGATGTTTGGTTTAATACACTTCCATTAGATCATAACATTTTCAATCCCGCAGAAATTAAAGATGATCCAATGAGCGCAATTGCTATCGATATTGGTTACCCGGTTGTTACTGAACAAAACATGTCAATTTCCATTTATGCACAGATCGCGAAAATGATTGGGGAAACCAACTATCCGGGGAATCCTGACAGTTCAGTTTCGCTTGGATCCGGGATTATTCCTGTAGGAGTAGCAGCTAAATTTGGACCTGCACATTTTAATTTGGAGTATCGAATTATTCCAAAAGGAAACTTTGAATTTGGCTATTGGAACCAGACCTACGAAGTTGAACGGGTTTCAATGGAGGGTGATTCAATCAAAACCAAGGAAAGTAAACTGGGCCGTTTTGGGAAGCAGAAAGGAATCTTTGCCAATTTTGGTATGGATGTTTTCGGTTTGCTAGGATTCCAAATGGCATACCAGAATCTGAGGGGAGATATATGGGACGGCAATATGTTTTCCAACCAGGCAAACCAAAGTTTTCAATCGGAACTTGGATTAAAGAAAAGTATAAGTAAAATTAAAACTGCAAAATTATTTTATCAGCAAATGAATGTGCCTAATCCTTTCGAGTTTGAGTTTACCGAGAGTACGGTGATGGGATATAGAATTGGCATAGAACTTGGTTCCGGAATGGTATTGAATTATACCTATCAACGGACATTCCGAATGAGCAGTGATGGAGAGTTGGAACCTGTAAACCTGACAGGAATTGAAACGAGTTTTACTTTTTAAGTTGATGAAACAATAATCTAATCAGTTTGATTCGATGAACAGCCGAGAGATAAGAGAATCTTTTATAGATTATTTTAAAGGTAAAGGGCATAAGTCTGTCCGCAGCTCTTCTGTAGTTCCTTCAGATGATCCAACTCTTCTGTTTACGAATGCCGGGATGAACCAGTTCAAACCAATTTTCCTCGGTGAACAAAAACCCGTTGCATCAAGACTAGTGAACAGCCAGAAATGTATTCGAGTGAGCGGAAAGCATAACGATCTGGAAGAAGTAGGATTGGATACGTATCACCATACTTTTTTTGAAATGCTGGGCAATTGGTCCTTTGGAGATTATTACAAGGAAGAAGCGATTCAATGGGCGTGGGCATTATTTACCGAAATCTGGCAGTTGGATAAAAATCGTCTTTGGGTTACAGTATATAACGATGATGATGAAGCGTTTGATCTGTGGACGAAAAAAACAGATATCTCACCTGAACGTGTATTGCGGTTTGGTAAGAAGTATAACTTCTGGGAGATGGGAGAGACCGGACCTTGCGGACCGTGTTCAGAGATACATTATTATGTTGGAAATAAACTATCAAAACAAACTCCAGATGGATTGAATTCCTCAGATGAATACTGGGAACTATGGAACCTGGTCTTTATCCAAAGTAATCGTGATGAGAATGGAAATCTCCATGATCTGCCATCGAAACATGTTGATACGGGACTTGGACTTGAGCGTATCACAGCTGTTCTGCAGGGAAAGAACAGCAATTATGATACAGATTTGTTTTTGCCTATTTTCAAAAAAATTGAAAAGATTTCAGATTTAATTTTTAAAACTGATCCAGCAGCATTTCAAGTTATTGCGGATCATATACGAATGCTCAGTTTTTCCATAGCTGATGGAGTGATGCCATCAAATGAAGGACGGGGATATGTGTTGCGGCGAATTTTACGACGTGCATCCCGATTTGGCCGAAGACTGAACCTGCATGAACCATTCCTTCATGAATTGGTGGAAACTGTTGGTGAAATTTTGGGGGATGTGTATCCTGAAGTCATTGATAAAAAATCTCATATTTGTCAGGTGCTTAAAGCGGAAGAAACCTCATTTAATGCCACTTTGGACCGGGGGCTGACTCATTTTGACAAAGTCGTGGAACATTTAGCGGATAATGTAATTCCAGGTAAGGAAGCTTTTCGTTTATACGATACGTATGGTTTTCCTCTTGATCTCACTCAACTTATGGCGCGGGAGAAAGGACTCTCAGTTGATGAAATAGGATTCGACAAGGAAATGAAGCAACAAAAATTACGTGCAAAATCTTCAGGTAAATTCAGAAAGGAAACAGTGAATATTAAATGGAACATCATCAGTGAAGGTCCGAATTCAAAATTTGTAGGCTTTGAACAACTTTCGTGTACTTCTGCTATTCGACAGTGGAGCAAGCCTGAAGATGAAATTCTCATCATATTGGACCAGACTCCGTTTTATGCTGAATCTGGAGGTCAGATCGGCGATACAGGGGTTATTCTTTATAACGGGATTACATTACAGGTCATGGATACAAAGAAAGATGGAGAAACCTATATTCATTATTGTAAGGGAGAATTTGATCCAAAGAAAGCGACACAGCAGGTTCAATGCAATGTGAATGAAGATCGCCGCCGTGCTATTCAGTTGAATCATACTGCAACCCACCTGTTGCACTCAGCATTGAGGGAAGTACTTGGGGATCATGTTCATCAAGCTGGATCTTTAGTTGCATCGGACTATCTCCGGTTTGACTTGACACATTTTGAAAAAATCACCCCAAAAGAAATTATTCAGATTGAATCCTTAGTAAATCAGGAAATTCAAAAAAACACTACTTTGGATGTTTCTATAAAGAGTTTTGAAGAAGCACAACAGGAAGGAGCTCAATCTCTGTTTGGAGAGAAATATGGTGATAAGGTACGCATGGTATCCGTTGGAGATTACTCCAAAGAGCTTTGTGGAGGAACTCATACAAATCAAACTGGAGATATCGGTTTCATAAAGATCATTGAAGAATCTTCGCTTGCTTCAGGTGTGCGAAGAATAGTCGCAGTCACCGGACGGGAAGCAGTGAAGTTTATGCAAAATCAAACGGATATTATCCATATGCTCCAAGCTCAGTTTAATTCCTCAGCTGAAGACTTGTCCGAAAGGGTCCGGCAACTGATACAACAGAAAAAAGAATTGGAAAAGGCTTTGAAAAAAGGTTCCAGATCCGTCAGTGTTGATGTGAAATCCATTGTTGAAAAGTCTGAGAAAATTGGTGATGTTACCTTCGTCCGGAAACAAGTTGATGCATCTTCTGTAGATGAACTGAAATCAATTGGGGATTCTTTATTGTCAGTTCTTAAATCCGGCGTTGGGGTTTTGGGGATGACGGGCAGCGAAAAACCAACTGCTGTGATCGTTGTTACATCTGACCTGATCAAAAAAGGGATTAAAGCAGGTGATTTGTCGCGTTCGATTGGAGCTGTGATGGGGGGAGGCGGAGGAGGAAAACCTCATCTTGCCACTGCTGGTGGAAAAGATAATTCGAAATTAAAAGATGCCATCGATGAAAGTTACAAGATCGTACAGGATGCTATTTCATCCTGACGAAAGGGGAAAAATGCAATCTAAACAAGTGGACAAGACATATTTTATCTTTCTTGAAAAAGATGAACCGGTCATGAAAACTCTTACGGCATTCTGTAGTAAAAACGGTATTCAAAATGGGGAAATATCCGGAATCGGTGCAGTGAAAAATATTGAGGTCGGCGTTTTTGACCCTGGCTCCAAGAGTTACATCCATAAAAAATTTGATAAAACACATGAATTGATTTCCTGTATGGGGAATATTACGTTGAAAGACGGGGAGCCGTTTATTCATGCGCATATCACGTTTGGTGACCATGATATGAACGTGAAAGGCGGTCATGTATTTGAAATGACAGTTGCCGTGGTAGGGGAATTTTATATCCGAAAATTTGATGGATCAATTCACAGAGAACTGGATGAAGATGTAGGTTTAGCTGTTTGCTGTATCGAGGAATAAAACGATGACGCGAAAGATAATTTACAGTTCTGATGCACCGGAACCGGTTGGAACGTACAACCAGGCGGTTTCAGATGGACGGTTCGTCTTCACCGCAGGACAGATCCCGCTTGATCCGGATACAGGTCAAATTGTAGAGGGGAATTTTCAAGACCGTGTGGAGCAGGTATTCCGTAATTTAGATGCGGTTCTTGAGGAAGGCGGTACAGAATTTTCTTCAATATTGAAAATTACAGTGTATCTTACTGATCTTTCCCGTTTTTCAACAGTGAATGAAGTTTTCAGCGACCAATTCAAAGGGATTGAACCACCTGCCCGATCCGTAGTAGAAGTAGCTGGTTTGCCAATGAATGCAGATATTGAAATTGAATGTATAGCCTCGGTTTAAAAAATATTGGTGAAAAATTTCGATTTCGTGAAGTAGTAAGGATATGGTTCGTTTTTGGATTAATAATTTCATTTGGATATGGACAAGAGAAAGATACGTTGCAAATACGTACACCACAGAAAGCTGCATATTATGCCTTGCTTTGTCCCGGAGGAGGTCAGTTATATAACAAAAAATATTTAAAAGCAGGCATTATTTTTGCGGCTGAAATTTATGCCGGAATCAAATTTAATGAATTCCGTGTAGGCTATAAATATTATAATGATGATCTTGCGTTTCCAAAACATCAATATCTTGAAAAACGAAATAAAAGTGCCTGGTGGATTGGATTTATTTATGTTTATGGTCTCATAGATGCGATTGTTGATGCACATTTGCAATCATTTGATGAAATAATGAGTGAAGATTTGGAACAATCAACTGCAGAAGACACACAACAGAAAGAAGGGAAATGAGTAATCAAAGAGAACATTGGGGATCAAGAATTGGATTTATTCTAGCCGCATCAGGTTCTGCTGTTGGGTTAGGGAATATTTGGAAATTTCCTCATATGGCAGGAGAAAACGGCGGTGCAGCATTTACGATTGTTTATTTGTTATGTATCCTAATCGTTGGTCTACCCATTGTGATTGGTGAATTTGTTTTAGGTAGGAAAACACAACTCAGTCCTGTTGGTGCTTTTGAAACACTTGCTCCAAAGTCCAATTGGAAATGGGTTGGTATGTTGGGCGTGGCTTCCGCTTTTGTAATATTATCTTTTTATGGCGTTGTTGGAGGATGGACTCTTAGATATACGTCCCTAAGCTTGATGGGAGGATTTGACTCTTTACAATCTGGTATTGAGGTTACTTTTCCAGATAATACTGTTATTATACCAGGAGAAACTTTTTTTATTACAAAAGAGAAACAAAATAAGAATGGTGCTATTTCCTTTCCATTCAATGGAGATATGACCGTAAAAGGGGAAACTTTTGTATTTCAGTCTAATAGGAAATATCAAGATAATAAAGAAAAGAGACATTCGCTTAGCGATATAGATATAGAAAATTTTAGCCAAATTTTCCCAAACCTTGATATAGATAAACAATTGATGAAGTTTAAATATGATTTAAAATTAAATAAGAAGGAATACAATAATTATCCTAATGCCTTTTGGGATTGGTGCCATACAAATTGGACAAAACATGTAAATGATTCAATTTCTATTAATGACATTAACTATAATAAAGATCCTATTGGTATTGAATTAGGTTATAATAAAATTGAATTTCATAACTCCAGTTCTAAACCGGTAAAATTGTCAGATTTCAAACTTGTAAGTAATTCAGATGCCTCGGCGAGTGAGTTTAAATCGTTTAAAACAAATACGTGGAATCCCATCTTTTGGCAATTTATCTTCATGGGAATATGTATCTGGGTCATTGTAAATGGTGTGAAAGGTGGAATTGAAAAATGGTCTAAAATAATGATGCCGGCCATTCTAGTCATTCTCATTATTCTTATGATCAGGGGACTTACATTACCAAAAGGTTCAGAAGCATTAGATTTTTTATTCAAACCCAAATTTGCAGATTTAACTCCTTCCAGTATTGTTTTGGCATTAGGACATGCATTTTTCACCCTGAGTTTGGGAATGGGGACGATGATCACCTATGGGAGTTATCTCCGATCAGATCAAAATTTATTATCTTCTGCATTGTGGATTATTTTATTGGATACTGGTATAGCTATAATGGCTGGTGTCGCTATTTTTGCAACGGTTTTTGCTATGGGCGCTGATCCGGGTTCCGGTCCAGGGCTCATTTTTGAAGTACTCCCTACTATATTCCCAAAAATCACAGGTGGTGCCATTTGGGGTACATTATTTTTCTTTTTGTTGTTTTTGGCGGCATTAACGTCAGCCATATCTATTTTGGAAGTGGTTACGGCTTATTTCATTGATCAAAAAGGTTGGAGTCGTGCAAAGGCTACATCAATTTTTGGCATCGTGATTACTACGGTAGGCATTTTTTGTTCCTTATCCATGGGAGGTTTTACGGATTTCACAACCATTTTTGACTTGAGTTTTTTTGATTTTATGGACTATTTATCCACTAAATATATGCTTCCCATTGGGGGCATGCTTACAGCCATTTTTATTATTTACAAGTGGGGTGTGAACCAATTTATGGATGAATTTAAAAGCGGCATGAATAAAATGATCATCTCTAAAAATCTCATAACAATCCTTTTAGGTATTGCAGCTTCTATTGTTGGATTTATTATTCTAATTGAAATTTTTGACGTTTTATTTGGAATAAAACTTATCCAATGATTATTTCTCGTATAGTCCCCTCTGAATCCACTGCATATAAATCGCTTTCAGCGTTTTCTGAAAATTTTGATGGTATCATGAAATGGAAACCGTTGTGCTGGTTTGGATTTTGGACTCTTTTTGTGGCAGGAATGGCTGCGTATTCTGGTCATCATGATCGTTTTTTATTTTGGGATTTTTCAAGATGGTTCATAGGCGTAATATCGCTCATTCTCATTACTACCTTATCCATATTATTTTTGATTAAAAATGAATTAATCGAATATGGGCAGGAACAAATAATGAGTTCAAAATTTATCGTCCATTTTTTATTCAGTGCAGGTATGTTTCTGATTGGATGGGGTGGGAATATAATGACAGGTGCACCTCATGCTGTTCCTTATATTTTGGCTTATTTAGCAATTTATATTATTTACGGCATTCCAATTCGTCAAGATGAGGATACAGGCGAAAAAACTGTGATTTCCAATCAAAAACGTTGGAAATATTCTTTGGGCTCATCGGTTTTGCTGATTATGTCCACAGCAATTGGTTTTATACTGGATGATCCTGTGATAAGCACCGCATCTGCAGTTACGTTCCCGTTTCCCTTTGTTTCTTTTCTCATGAAACATGGTCGGCACGTTCATCGTGCGAGGATATTTCCGATTTTCATTATGGCGATGTTTGTAGCAATGCGACAAGGCTGGTTTTTGATTCCTTTATTTCTACTTTTTTATCTTTTGCGTTATTACCATTATTTTCGCTATGGGATAGTATTTCCAACATTTGCTGTTGATCAAAAAGAAGGTTACAATCAATAGCTATGATCCAAATAGAGGGAAACAAGTGTGATTTTTGCGGCTGTTGTGTAGGGGTATGCCCGGTGGATTGTATTGAAGTGATGGAATCTAATATTGAAATTGATGATGAAATTTGTATTGATTGTGATCTGTGTGTTTTCATTTGTCCAATTGATGTATTAAGCAATGTGGCAACAGAAGCAGTTTGATTGTATCGTAGTTGGAGGTGGACCTGCAGGTACCACTTTTGCTCAAGTTGCTTCCCGTGGTGGTCTCTCGGTTCTTGTTCTTGAGAAAGACAGGGATATTGGTATGCCTGTAAGGTGTGGTGAAGCTATCAGTGATAAAGGTTTACGTTATTTTCATGATCCTGATCCTCGTTGGATTCAATCTACCATTGATCGAATTAAGCTTACAGCTCCCAATGAAACAGAAGTTGAATTTGATTTAAATGATATAGGGTACATTCTTGATCGGAGGATTTTTGATTATGATTTAGCTCATATGGCTGCCCAGGAAGGCGCAATAGTCGTTACCAAAGCCTATGTAAATGGATTGATTATTGATAATGATATGGTTTGTGGAGTTAAGGGAAACTACTTGAACTCACCTTTTGAAGTAAGAGCAAAGTTTGTAATCGGCGCTGATGGTGTGGAAAGCAGAGTAGGTCGCTGGGGAGGACTCCGGACTCAGGTAAAATTAAAAGACATGGAATCAGGTATTCAGAAAACCATTTCAGGTATTGAGGTTCAATCCAATAAATTCGAGTTTTATTTATCCCGAAAATGGGCACCTGGAGGATATTTGTGGGTATTTCCAAAGGGGAATAATTCCGCAAATGTTGGTTTGGGGATTTCCGGCTATTATGCGAAAGAGGGGAAATCTGCACAGAAATTTCTTGATGAATTTCTTCAATGGAAATATCCTGAATGTTCAGTCTTAACCACAGTGGCTGGGGGTGTCCCGGTTGATAAAACCCTGAAATGCATGGTTGCGGACGGTTTGATGTTGGTTGGTGATGCAGCGCATACGGTAAATCCAATGACTGGAGGAGGTATAAGTTCTGGAATGATGAGCGGGATGGCTGCTGCAGAAACTGCAATTGAACTTTCGCATAATAAGAAAGAACCCACTAGGGCTAATCTTAATTCTTATGAAAAGAAATGGACAAAACTTAGGGGGAAAAAGCATGAAAAATATTATCGGATAAAAGAGGCGATATTTAAATTTGATGATGATGATTTAAATCGTATTGCCGATGGAATCGCTGCTGTCAAAGAGGAAGATCGATCGCTACTAAAACTATTTTCAATTGCGGTGGCTAAAAAGCCTTCGTTGCTTATTGATGTGGTTCGGTTATTTACCGGTCTTTAATTTACTATTTTCTCTTTTCTTTTTAATTAGACCATATTTTCTATTTGTTTTTTTATTTACTCCAGGAAATGATCATTAATTCAAATGACAAATAAACAATTATTTAAAAAATTAAATCTATCCTCTTTTATTGCGCTGGATTTTGAAACAACCGGTTTGAGTCCACATTCAGATCGAATTATTGAAATTGCAGCAATCCGGTATATTGATGGAAAAATAACTGATCGTTTTGTAACACTCGTTAATCCGGAGAGGCACATATCAAACGTTATCACGGATATAACAGGGATCACAAATAGTATGGTGGCTACTGCGCCAAAAGAAAAGGATATCCTTGACAAATTTTTCACTTTTATTGGAGATTTTCCGCTTATTGCTCATAATATTTCTTTTGACATGAAATTTTTAAATGCACTTGGTGATCGGTTTGGTAAATCGAAAGTGGATCATTGCCAATATGATACACTCCAGTTAGCCCGAATATTTTTATTTGATAACCCGGCGTTTAATCTTGGATCAGTTGGTGAATATTTTGGTTTGTCTTCCACCGGTTCCCATAGAGCAGAAAAGGATGCTGAGATTTGCGGTACAATATTTATTCATTTGGTAAAAGAAGCAGCAAGTTATCCGCTACATGTAATCTCTAAACTGGCATCTCTGGTCAAATCAGTTACCATCCCCAATAAGTCACTTTATGTTGATTTAGCAAATGAACTGATTCGTACTGAAGATTTGAAGGCAGGGATAACAAAATCAAACGTTCAGCACAATAAGTACTCAAATATTTATCGTTCTAATGGGAATAAACATATCGAAAATATTTCTGTTCAGGACGTTTTTTGCCCCGGTGGATTACTGCAGGAAAAGATGGATGAGTTCGAAGATCGGCAGGATCAGGTTGGTTATGGTAAATTTGTGGAAAATATTATCATTGACACTCCTGAAATTGGTATTGTTGAAGCTGGAACAGGGCTGGGGAAATCACTGGCATATTTATTTCCTGCATTGAAGCGGACTGTTATTGCTGGAGATGAGGGACCAACCATTATTTCCTGCCATACAAAACACCTTCAGGATCAATTATTTTACAAAGACCTGCCTCTTTTAGCACAGGCGCTTGATGTATCAATTAATGCCGTTAAATTAAAAGGACGGAATAATTATATCTGCAAGACAAGACTGAACTGGGAAATTACTGATAGTGGAAAACAATTATCTCCCAAAGAAATAGAAAGCCTCTTGCCAATTTTTGTTTGGCTCGAATATACGGACACTGGAGATTTGTCGGAGTGTAATGGTTTTTGGAGCAGCCATCCTGGCAGAATTGCATCTTTGATTCAAAGTGAACCGGGTTTCTGCACAACAAATATTTGTTCGAAATATAGAGGGTGTTTTTTCGGGAAGGTCCGCCGTTCAGTTTTTGATGCTCAAATTATCATTGTAAATCATGCTCTCTTATTGTCTGAAATCACATCATCAGGATTTCTGCCACCCTATAATACAGTGATTATCGATGAGGCTCATAATTTAATAAGTACTGCTTACAGTCAATTATCAATTCATATGGATCAATTTGTAATCATGTCGGTTTTGCGGAGAATTGACCCGTCAAACATTGGTACCGTTTGGTGGTCTAAGAGTTTAAAAGACTTGTCAAAACTTTATCCAGAGTTTGAATCTTATTACAAAAACCTGCAAGATCAAGTGAACGAAGGAATGGAAGCAGTGAAGGATTTTTTTGATATTCTTAGCCTGCATTACGCTAAACGATTTTCGGTGAAAGACACATATACAAAAAAGGTTATCATGGAAAATCTCACTGAAGAATTTGGAAGCGTTCAAGGTGAGCTGCATTGGTTGAGTTCAATCCTGAATAATCTTCTTCAAACCCTGGATCGAATTGAAAGAAAGTTGCTTTCAATAGATCCTGATAAAAAGGAATATCCTGATCTCCATCATACTTTGGAGCAACGAATAGATTTACTGAAGGAAAAGTCAGCGATTTTGGTCATGTTGACGGCAAACCAGAATCCTGACTGGGTGTATTGGCAGGAAGGAAAATTTATACAAACAGGAAATGAGGGAAGAACACTTAGCCTGTCGTTACATAGTTCTCCCATTGATGTTTCACAGATGTTATCCTCCCAATTCTTTGAAAAACTGGATCATTGTGTTTTGACTTCAGCGACTCTCCAGATTGATGAATCTTTTGACTATTTCCGTGAACGGGTAGGATTAAATAATCTAAAAAAGACACAATTGAAAACCGATGTATTTGCGAGTCCTTTCTATTATGAAGATCAGGTTAACTATTTTCAATACGGCGGGAAAAAAGATATCAGAGATGACCCAGAATCAATTGCTTCTATTATTTACAATGTTCATAATAGTCTTAATAATAGAATCATGGCTTTATTTACTTCACATAAAATGTTAAATCAAACGTACCGTGAATTACGTTCCAAACCGGAGGGGCGGGATTTGCCTGTATTTGCCCAGAGACATGGTGCTTCCCGTTACTCAATCTTGCAGGGCATGCATAGTAATCCAAATGGAATTTTGTTGGGTACAAATGCTTTCTGGGAAGGCATTGATTTGCGGGGTGAACTTCTCGAAACACTTATTATTACCAAACTCCCCTTTAGTGTACCCACAGAACCGGTGGTATGGGCCTATTCAAAATCGGTTGATATGTCTGGAGGAAGTTCCTTTTTTGACTATACCGTTCCTGAGTGTGTCATCAAGTTTCGCCAGGGCTTCGGCCGTTTAATACGATCCACACTGGATCAGGGAACATTCATTGTACTTGATGACCGCGTTATTACAAAAGGCTACGGAAAGCATTTCAGTGATTCCATCCCTGTTCATCATGAAGTGGTGGAAAATATTAATGAATTGAACTTTTAGATATTGATCGATTAATCTCACTTTTTACAAGGTCTATGAGTTAGTATTTAATTTCCATTATATCAATTTATCCAAAATTCTTCATTTCTTCTTGACAAATACTTATCCTAAATTTCCTCATGTTAGCTGTATCAATTTCTCCAAAAATATATACATATAAGGAATCCCCCTAAGTTGGATCAAAAAGAACTTCAGCTAAATCTTGTACAAAGCGCTGTTCAAAAAGTAAGTTCATTGGAGCAAGACACGTGAAAAACCGTCCACCATTTACATTCGCCTTGACTTTTGATGATGTTCTGCTGGTACCTCAAAAGTCATCTGTCCTTCCCAAGGAAGTTAATATCTCATCCAGGCTGACATCCTCCATTCAACTGAATATCCCCATTCTCAGTGCAGCAATGGACACAGTGACCGAAACAAAAATGGCAATAGCACTTGCCCGAGAAGGTGGAGTTGGCATTGTTCATAAAAATCTAAGCATTGAAGACCAGGCATCAATGGTGGCCAAGGTAAAACGCTCAGAGAGTGGAATGATCATGGATCCTATTATTTTGGATGTTTCAAAAACAATTCGTGAAGCAAAACAACTTATGGATCAAAACAAAATCAGTGGTCTTCCGGTAGTGAAAAAGGGAAAACTTGTTGGTATTTTAACAAATCGGGATATTCGTTTTGAAACAGATTTGAATTTATCTGTAAAAGACAGGATGACATCTAAAAATCTGGTGACTGTTCCCATAGGGACAACCCTGGAAAAAGCGAAAAAGATTTTACAGGAACATCGTATTGAGAAACTTCTTGTTGTGGATAAAAAGGGCAATTTGGCTGGTTTAATAACGGTGAAAGATATTCAAAAAAAAGAACGATTTCCCAATGCCTGCAAAGATAGAAATGGGCGTCTCAGGGTAGGTGCTGCCGTTGGTGTGGGTAAAGACGTTTTAGAACGGGTACAAGCCTTAGCTGATGCCCATGTAGATATCATTGTCGTTGACACTGCTCATGGATATTCTTCCGGTGTTTTAGGTACTACTGAAAAAATTAAATCTTTGGTTTCAGTAGATGTCATTGCAGGAAATGTTGCTACTTCGGATGGAGTAAAAGCGCTTGTTGATAGTGGAGTTGATGGAGTTAAAGTAGGGATTGGAGCAGGATCAAGTTGTACAACACGTATTATTGCTGGGGCTGGGGTTCCTCAATTATCGGCGATCATGAATTGTGTGGATGAAGCCCGGAAACATAATATCCCCATTATTGCTGATGGTGGAATTCGGTATAGCGGTGATATGGCCAAAGCATTTGCTGCTGGGACGGATTCCGTCATGATTGGGAATCTCCTCGCTGGAATGGATGAAAGCCCCGGAGAAACAATTTTATATGAAGGACGTCAGTATAAGACCTACCGCGGCATGGGTTCTATGGAAGCAATGAAGGAAGGGAGTAGTGACCGGTATTTTCAGGAAGGGATGGATAGTTCCAAGCTTGTACCGGAAGGAATTGAAGGTATGGTTCCATACAGGGGATCAGTTCAAAATGCCATCCACCAGCTCTTAGGTGGTTTGAGATCATCAATGGGATATTGTGGTGTGGAGACTATTAAAGAGTTTGGTGAGAAATCGAATTTTATTCAGATTTCAAGCGCGGGAATAAAGGAAAATCATCCCCATGAAGTGCGTATCATGAAAGAAGCTCCAAATTATCAGGGATTTGATCGTTAATCTTTTCTAATAGAATTAACATGTCGCGTAATCTGTGTTTTACGGCGAGCTGCTGTATTTTTATGTATTAAACGCTTGCTTACCATTTTGTCAATAAAACTAACTGCATTTTTATAAACAGAATCCGCCTCAACCGGGTCATTTGTCTGTAAGACGTTATTTATAAGAGTCCTGAGTTTTGACATGTTTCGAATGTTTCGGTTTCTACGGGTTATATCCTGTCGTTCACGTTTAATTTGTTGCGGGTGTCTATCCATTTTTGTTCTTTCTATATTTTTATTGGGTTAAACTTATTTCAATTTTGTCTTTGAAGTCAATTGAAACAAATAAAGTCAGAATGTACTTGAATTGGGATGTTTATTTATTCTTAAACTACAATTTGAAAAATTAAAATATTATTGTATTTTCTATAATGGACAAAATTGAATTATTGCAGTCGGTTCCTCTTTTTTCTATTTTAAATAAAATTTCGCTGAAAAAAATATCTGAAAAAATGGTAACCAGAAGTTATTCAAAAGGTAAAATGGTTGTCATTGAAGAAAGTATGGGGAGGACATTTTTCTTAATAAAGTCAGGTGCAGTAAAAGTAACCCGTATGAGCGATGATGGACGGGAAGTGATATTGGCTATGCTTGGAGAGGGAGATTTTTTCGGAGAAATGGCATTGCTGGATGGTGAGGGACGATCGGCGAATGTTGTCACCATTGATGATTCTGTACTTTTGTCTTTGCAACGTGGTGACTTTTTATATATTCTTGAAAGTTACCCCCAAATTGCTATTAAGCTTTTAGAAGAATTAACCTCCCGAATAAGATATAGTGATCAACAGATTGAGAGTTTATCTCTTAGTGATGCGGAACAGAGAATATGTATTGCTCTCATACGCCTTGCAGAAGAATTAGGTCAAATAAAAGGAGGGACTGTAACTATCAAAAATTTACCCTATCATCAGGATATTGCAAATATGGCAGGAACTTCCAGAGAAACTGTATCCAGAGTCCTAAAATCACTAGAGAAAAAACGGTTTATCGCCCGTCGTGGTCGTAAAACAACCATACGCAATTTTATCAAATTTTGTCGGCTTTTTTCCTGATAATTAGTACTTTATAAAACCCGGTAGTTCTATGGACAGTACGATGCTCAAAAGTATTCGTTCAAATAATCATAGAGAGCTATCCAAGGCTATAAGTCATATTGAAAATGATCAGGATATTTCTCCTGATTATTTTATTCAATTGCACCCTTACATACATCATTCTATCAGGATTGGCATAACGGGCCCTCCAGGGGTTGGAAAAAGTTCACTGGTGGATTGTTTGATCCCGGAAATTCTCTCCCAAGATAAATCCGTCGGTGTTGTAGCAGTCGATCCTACCAGTCCGTTTTCTGGTGGTGCATTGTTAGGCGATCGGATAAGGATGAACCGTTTTTTTGATAATAATGATGTGTACATCAGGAGTATGGGATCTCATCAACATTTAGGAGGTCTTGCTAAAAAAGCACAAGATGTTGGTGATGTCATAGCTGCAAGCGGGAAAGATATTATTATATTTGAAACAGTCGGTATTGGACAGGCAGAGCACGATGTTGTAAAAGCAGTTGATTTGACTGTTGTAGTGCTCATGCCAGGGACAGGTGATGAAATTCAATTAATGAAAGCTGGATTAATGGAAATAGCTGATATTTTTGTTATCAATAAAACTGATAAGGAAGGTGCAAACCGTTTAGCTCAAACCCTTCAGGCGCTTTTGCATAGTTTCTCAAAACCGGATTCTTTGGAACCCCCGGTTATTAATACGATTGCGAGTACGGGTGAAGGTGTATTTGATTGGTACAAACTCATAGAAGACCATTTAAAAGAAATGGACAAAAGAGGGGTTCTTGAATCAAAACGCCTCGAAAGGCATCGGGAGCGAATCCGCGGGTTGATTCAGGACCGATTGTTGAGCAAATTTTGGTCTTCGCATCGATTAGAACAGTTAGAGAAGGCTACTCAATCAGTAGAATCTATTCAATCTTCTCCATATGAAATTGCGGAAGAATTACTAACCGCCTTTGAAAATGGCTGATCTGTATCATGGAAATATGTCTTTTCTGGATCATCTGGAAGAGTTGCGATGGAGACTTATCAAGGCATTAACATCAGTGCTTATTGGAGCTATCGTCACATATCTTTTTATTGATCAGGTTATTGAAATACTGATCCTGCCGACAAGGAAGCTGGATTTAGACCTGCAAGTTCTTAAAGTGCAGGGAATGTTTTTAATCAAATGGGGACTTGCATTTGTCGGCGGAGTCATTCTTGCAATCCCTGTTTTAACATATCAAACGTGGAAATTTATTATACCTGGTTTACTAGTGAATGAACGTAAATATCTTTTCCCACTCATTATTTTTACATTCATTTCATTTCTTGCAGGCGTTTTTTTCGCTTATTTTGTTATTATTCCATTTTCGCTGAATTTTTTTACTTCCATTGGATATGGTGACATCCAAAATAACTTTTCTATTAATTATTATTTTAGTTTCATGACCTGGCTTTTACTGGGTACCGGACTGATTTTCGAACTGCCTGTACTTACATATATCCTGTCTTCCATTGGGATTCTAACTCCTCCTTTTATGAGACATTACCGCCGTCATTCGATTGTTATCATATTAATTCTTTCTGCAATGATTACTCCCCCTGATCCTATCAGTCTTTTCCTCATGGCTCTCCCTTTGACAATTCTGTACGAGATAAGTATCGGTGTTTCCTGGCTTGCAACAAAGACAGAAGAAGAAACTACCAATCTAAAAACAGATTAAAAGCACAATTTTATTAACGAGTGCGTACGTGACGGAGAAGTGATTGAATTTTAGTGATGAATAATATTAACACAAAGGTAAGACATCAAATCATTAAAGGAAATAACTGTACCCATTAATGAAGATATTCATGTATTCCGAAAGGAATTAAAGGATTCGCTTCGGTCTGAAGTTCGATTGATTAACATCTTAGCGAAATATATGATGATGCGAAGAGGCAAACAGATTCGGCCATTCTTAACAATTTTTTCAGCACATATCTGTGGGGAACCCACTGCAAACAGTTACCGGGCTGCAGCGATGATTGAAATGCTTCACGTTGCTACGTTAATTCACGATGATGTTGTTGATGAGGCAAATCTTCGCCGTGGATGGGCTACCCTTCATAAAAAATGGGGGAATAAACTATCCGTACTGATGGGTGATTATATTTTAAGTAAATCTTTGATTAATATGGTTAAGCTCAAAGACTTTGAGGTACTGGAACTTATATCTGGAACTGCAGAACAGATGAGTTCTGGTGAGATTCTTCAGATCGAAAAAAAAATCAGAAAGTCCGTTTCTGAAAAGTTGTACTATGATGTTATTTCCCGGAAAACAGCTTCTTTGTTTGCTGCTGCGTGTGAACTTGGCTCACTGACCACCACAAACAACCTGGAGGATCGGAGAGCCATGAAAGATTTTGGTCAAAACTTTGGTATGGCTTTCCAGATAAAAGATGATTTATTTGATTGGTTATCTCGAGAGTCAGATATTGGAAAAGATATTGCACATGATGTAAAAAAGAGCATGATTACTCTTCCCTATATTCACAGCTTTCATACCCTGCAAAAGAGCGATCAGAAACGGATGAATACACTTATTCGAACAAAGAAGAAAACTCCCCAAATTATTCGTGAATTGCGGAATCTAATTGAGAAGGGTGGCGGTTTTGATTATGCAAGAAACAAAATTGAAGATTTTTCAAACAATGCAATGATGGCAATCAAAACTTATGAGGATTCTTCTTATAAGAAATCTATGGTAGATTTATTGGTTTTTAATGCCCATAGAACAAAATAAAGCACATGATCTACTATTGATGGATAATGATCATTCCATGATTGTATATTAAACTATTGAATTACATATTTCGTTAAATTTTGAAAATCCTAATTCTCAAATTCAGTTCCATCGGGGATATTATTTTGTCAACATCTCCTCTTGCTTCCCTTAGAAAGTGCTTTCCTGAAGCCCGGATCGATTTTTTCACTATGAATGATTATTCTTCAATTCTGGAAGGTCATCCATACATCAATGAAATTCTTGTTCTGGAGAGAGCAGCAGGATTTGTACAGATAAAAAGAGCTGGAAAACACCTAAACACAATGGATTATGATTTAGTTATGGATCTCCATAATACTCTTCGATCTAAGATCATCAGGAAACAAATGAAAAATTCAGAAAAACGAATTTTGAAAAAACCCAGATGGAAACGATTCCAGCTCTTTCAATTTCATATCAATCGTTTTTCTGATACCTTTTCTCAACTGAGCCTTCTTCACGAATCAATGATCGATTTATTGGATACGGAAACCTCTATTCCTAAAACATCCCTTTTTCTTTCAGAATCAGAAAAACAAATTGCTTTAGATCAGCTTAAAGAAATGAGCATTTTTGGTGATTATGGTGTGATTATACCTGGAGCAGCATGGAAGCAAAAAATTTGGAATTGCCAAGGATATACTGAGGTAATCAAAGAGTTGGAAAGGAACAATTTACATGTGGTGCTCATGGGATCATCATCCGATATAATTTGTAATGAATTGTCGGAAATCAACCCTCAGGTTGTTGATCTTCATGGAAAAACGAATTTACGGGAAACCTTAGCTTTTATTTCTCAGGCAAAGCTAGTCATCGGAAGTGATACAGGTTTTGTACATGGAGCGGAAGCCCTTGGAGTTCCTGTTGTGATGATAATGGGACCCACCTCGGTAGAAACTGGTGGTGGACCAAATTTACCTGAATCTATAATCGTTGAAAGTGAGGATCTTTGGTGTCGTCCATGCTCACAGAATGGAAGAAAGCCCTGTTACAGAGGCGAACAGGTTTGTATGAATTCAATTAATCCAGGAACAGTAAAAACTGCTGTCCAAAAGGTTTTAGAAGTATGATTATATTTTGGGCATTTTTATATAATCTGATTATCTTCCCAATCTTGTTTATTTTCGGGTTAGTCGGCACATTGTTCAACAAGAAACTTAAGGATGGTTTTAAGGGACGTATGATGTCTCTTCATACATTACGGTCATATTTTAAGGATTTTGACCGATCATATAATGTGTATTGGTTTCATGTGGCCTCCCATGGTGAATTTCAGCAGGTTCTTCCTGTCCTCGCGGGATTAAAAGAAATTGAACCACAGTGTACAGTCCTTGTATCCTTTTTTTCTCCGGCTGGATACCAGAATGTGAAAAATGAGCAAATAGATTGTAAGATTTATCTTCCATTTGACTTTGTTTGGAGTATTTGGAAAGCATTGAAAATAATTCGCCCCAAAAAGATTATTTTTGCGGGATATGATATCTGGCCCAATTTGATCTGGATTTCATATCTTCGGAATATTCATACAACTATCTTTGCCGCCTATTTTAAAGATAAGACCTATAAAATTTTTCCTGTAATACGGAATTTTTATCGTTCTGTGTATCATTCATTCTCCACAATCTATACTATTTCAGAATCTGATTACCTTCTCCTCCAAAAAATTGTCAGTGTTAATAAATCACCGTTAATTCGTGTTTTGGGAAATCCACGGTATGATCAGGTTAAAAACCATGCCGATACATTCACAAAGGAACGGACCATGTCGGTATTACAGCGTGAAAAACGAATTGTTGCTGGAAGTGTCTGGCCTGAAGATGAAGCAGTAATCAGTCAACCCATAATACAGTTATTAAAAGAGAATGAGGAGATATCCCTCTTGTGGGTTCCCCATGAACCCACCGATGACAATATACAGGCAGCGATTCAAAAATTCGAAAAGTATGGATTCAGTGTTAACAGACATAACTCCAAATTTGACCTGGATATCAGGGGAGCACGAGTTGTTGTGGTTGGTGTTGTTGGAATTTTATCAAAACTCTACTGGCAGTGTCAGATTGCTTATATTGGCGGGGGATTTTCAACCGGTGTACATAATGTTATGGAACCGGCAATTGCGAGGCTTCCTGTCTTGTTTGGGCCCAAGCACGATAATTCTCATGAAGCGGGAGAACTTATCCAGGCTGGCGGAGGATTTTCGGTTAAAACATCGTTGGATGTGACAACCAGATTTTCTGAACTGTTAAATGATCAGGATTATTATATGAATGCAAGTTATGCAGCAACTGACGTAATCCATCGAAACTTAGGATCTTCAACACGGGTGGTTCGTGGGATTATTCGTGACTGATACACTTCTATTTACTATTGATTTTACTCGATTTCCCGGCAATTCCACCGAAGTGAAGCTTGGGCCAGGTCTTCACGTGATTTACGGAGAAAGTGGTGTTGGTAAGTCAAGCCTTGCTCAACATCTGTCAGGTACACATGGAAACTATCCTGGAAATTTTGATTTGGAGATTCAAAAATGTCCACATATGATCCAAATCGTTTTACAAAATCCGGACAGTCAAATAGTAAGCGATACACTAGATGGGGAACTGGCATTTTCGCTGGAATGTAATCAAACGGATTCGGCTGCTATTCAATCCGCCTTTTTGGCATTGAAAGAGGAATTGCCTTTTTCTATTAATGGTTCGAGGCATCCTGTTACGTTAAGCGGTGGGGAGAAAGAAATATTGAATATCATTACTGCGTTCAGTACTGCACCAGAATTAATAATCATGGATGATTGTCTTTCATTTCTAAATCGCAGAATGAAAAGCTTTATCCTGGAAAAAATCCAACAAAAATTACGCGCAAATAACCAGATTGTTCTTTGGTTAACTTCTGATATTGATGACCTTCAATATGGAGCTTCCTGCTGGGAATTATCCCTTTCCTCTTTATCTCAATTTACGCCTGGTGAAAAACCAATGTATCCCTGCAGCAAATTATTGGAGGGATCATTAAACCTTGAGATTGATTCAATGTCTTTTGACTACACAGATGAAAAAAAATTGTTTAAGCAAATGAATTGCACAGTGAACAATTCCAGAAGTTTAGGCATTGTAGGGGCGAATGGGTCTGGCAAAACGACTCTGGCTTCACTAATACTTGGTATCAATCATCCGGATAGTGGAGCAATACAATTGAAGTTAAAAGGAGATAATGCTCCAACAATGGCTTATTTAGATCAATTCCCGGAACGGTTAATTGGAGAGGATACACTTGAGAATCTCCTCCAAAAATTTCTTAGCATTGGAAAACTACAATTTCATCTGCGTAAAAAATGTATCACTGTTATGGAACGAAACCAGATTAAATGGGATTTAATTAAAAATAAATCATCATATGATATACCTTGGTCTATGTTGCGTATAGCTCTTATCGTAATTCTTACCCACTGTGAATTTGATCTTCTCATTTTAGACGAACCAACCTTTGGATTGGGCTGGACACAAAAGGTAAATTTACTCCAGTATTTACAGAGATATTTGAAGCAAAAACATATAATAGTCATATCACATGATGTTGAATTTGTACAAAGCATTTGTAATGTTGTTTTATCACTTGACGACGACTCAATAACAACTTCTGATTTAATACAGATTGAACGAAAAGATACATAAACCAAAAATTACCGATCCAACCCGGATTCTTACGGTGGCGAATATAATCAGCCTGGGGAGGGGTTTTATGGCAATTCCCATCATTTATTCCTTACAGAATCAGGAATGGTGGTTGATTACACTGGGGCTTATTTTGATAGCAGCAGTGTCAGATATGCTGGATGGCTATTTTGCCCGTCGTGCCCATGAAGTTACTCATATTGGGAAATGGCTGGACCCTATCTGCGATACGATTTGTATTGGTTCTGTTGTATTTTACCTTATTTTGAATGGAATGATTCCCATGTGGTTTTTTATTGTTTTAATCCTTCGTTACGTCTCCATTTCGATTGGAGCAATTTATTTTATAAATTATACAGATTTAGTACTCAGTGCAAATATATTTGGAAAATGGGCGAGCGGATTGACTGCATTATTTATCCTGCTTAAAATAATTCCACGCACAGAAATATTGGAATTATTGACAATGACATGTCTATTGATAGTAATTCCATTACTGTTGATCAGTTGGATTGTTTATATCAGGACATTTTTTAAAGAGTTTAAGAAACTTTAATTATTCATGGCTTTTTTAGGAAAGCTTTTCAGTGCTCTTAGCCACACCCGGAGCTCTATATCAGATGCGTTGGAAATGCTCACGAGTCATAAGATTTCTCCAGAGATATTGGAAGAATTTGAAAATTGTCTCATTGGTGCGGACCTGGGTATTCAGACAGTCGATGAAATCCTTGGGATTATTCACAAGAATAATCAGTCTGATTTTTATACACATGTGGAAGATTATTTAGTATCGATCCTGCCTGATTCCCCCGGTGTACAGGGTGGGTCTGATTCACTTTCTGTTATCATGGTTGTGGGAGTAAACGGCACCGGAAAAACAACAACTGTAGCAAAACTCGCCAATTATTACCTGGGGCAAGGGAAGAAAGTGCTCCTGGTGGGATGTGATACATACAGAGCAGCAGGGGTAGAACAGTTGGCAATATGGGCAAATCGTCTGGATATACGCCTGGTATGCAACGAAAAATCTCAGGAGCCTTCAGCCGTATTGTATGATGGTATGGCGGCAGGAAAAGCGTTGGGTTCAGAAATTATTATTGTGGATACAGCAGGAAGGCTACACACCAATAAAAATCTTATGCAGGAATTGGCTAAAATGGAAAGAGTAGTGAAAAACAAATTTTCTCATTATGATTTATCATCTCTTATTACTATAGATGCCAATCTTGGACAAAATTCATTCATTCAAGCTAAGGAGTTTTCAGATCACATAAAACTGGATGGAGCAGTTCTGACAAAAATGGATGGTACTGCAAAGGGCGGCATTATATTTTCCTTATACCGGGGATTAGGCATTCCTGTGAAATTCATTGGAATCGGGGAGGATTTAAGTGATTTTCTGTCATTTAAAAGGGAAGACTATGTAAAAAGTCTATTTGGCAGGAATAAATGAAGCACCAACCTTATCCAGTGCGTTAGAATATTAATATCTCTGCCATTGCTTTCTATTAATTAACCGAGGTAAATTAGTCAATATGGCAGAGTTTCGGATTCATTCGGATTTTTCTCCAAAGGGAGATCAGCCCAGATCAATTAAAGAATTGATACATGGGTTGAATTCTGGACAGAAACATCAAATTTTGTTAGGGGTTACCGGTTCAGGAAAAACGTATACCGTTGCAAAAGTTATTGAAGAGGTACAACGGCCGACCCTCATCATATCCCATAATAAAACGTTGGCTGCTCAGCTATACGGAGAGTTTAAGCAGCTTTTCCCTGAAAATGCCGTTGAATACTTTATTAGCTATTACGATTATTACCAGCCTGAAGCTTACATGCCGGTAACGGACACCTTCATCGAGAAAGATTTTTCAATGAATGAAGAAATTGATAAGCTTCGATTGAAAACAACCAGTTCATTGATCGAACGGAAGGATGTAATAGTCATCAGTTCTGTTTCTTGTATTTATGGGATCGGTTCTCCCAGTGAATACAAGGAACAGGTGATAAACTTGAGAAGAGGAGACGATGTTCAGAGAAGGGAATTATTACGACAGCTTATAGATATCCATTATAGAAGGAATGATACTGTCATTGAAAGAGGTACCTTCCGTGTTCGGGGTGATAGTATTGAGATTTTTCCTGCCTATGAAGATGTGTGCGTTCGTATTGAACTTTTTGGATCCAAAGTCGATTCTATCAAAACATTTGATCATATTACGGGGGAAATTTTCCGTGATGTGGACAGGCTGTATATTTATCCTGCAAAGCATTTTGTAACAAATAAGGAAAAGGCGATAGAAATCACACAAAAAATCCAGGAGGAATTAATCGAAAGGCTTGAAGAGCTACGAAGTATGGATAAATTACTTGAAGCCCAAAGGCTGGAGCAAAGGGTTCATTTCGATTTGGAAATGATCCGTGAAATCGGATACTGCTCAGGAATCGAAAATTATTCGCGCTATTTTTCAGAGCGGAAACCCGGTGAACGTCCTTGGACTTTGATTGACTTTTTTCCAGATAATTTTATAACGATCCTTGATGAATCCCATGTGACTCTTCCTCAGATACAGGGAATGTATAATGGTGACCGGCAAAGAAAGAAAACATTGGTAGAACATGGATTCCGGCTTCCCAGTGCGCTGGATAACCGTCCGTTGAAATATAGTGAATTTTTAGACATCCAAAATCAAAACCTTTACTTGTCTGCGACCCCTGCTATACGTGAACTTGAACTGAGCAAAGGGGTGGTGGTAGAACAGATTATTCGACCGACCGGGCTTATAGATCCCGTAGTAGAAGTGAGAAAAACTGAGGGGCAGATAGATGACCTTATGGAAGAAATCCGCAGGAGAGTGAAAAATGATGAACGGGTTTTGGTCTTAACCCTGACAAAACGTATGTCAGAGGATTTGACCGAGTATCTTTCTGGCATGAATTTTCGGGTTCAGTATCTCCATTCTGAAATTAAAGCGCTTGAACGTGTGAAGGTCCTTCGTGATCTTCGGCTGGGAGAATTTGATGTACTGGTTGGGATCAATCTTCTTCGGGAGGGGTTAGATCTTCCCGAAGTTTCACTTGTAGCCGTTTTAGATGCAGATAAAGCGGGATTTTTGCGGTCAAAAAGTTCTTTGATACAGGTGGCAGGCAGGGCTTCCAGGAACCTGGGCGGCTCAGTCATCCTGTATGCTGATGGGATATCTGAAGCAATGGATTACCTGATAAATGAAACAAAACGCAGGCGGAAAATTCAACTAAAATTTAACGAGAAAAATAAGATCACTCCGAAAACTGTATATAAATCAACTGAGGATGTTTTGTATACAACTGCTGTGGCCGATTCTTTTCAGGATTATGACAAAAAAATGGGGTATTCCAGGAAAGGAATTGATTTTGATAAAATGGATAAGCAAATGGCAATTGAAATGATGAGGGAGGAAATGCTTGATGCAGCGCACAAAATGGATTATGAACATGCAGCTCACCTTCGTGACGAGATTTCTCAATTGGAAAAAGAAGTAAGCAAAGTGTTTCGTCAACTGAAGGAATAAGATCTAAATGAATCTTAAAATGGACATAATGCAATAATGAAAATTTTAGTCACTGGCGGAGCAGGATATATCGGTTCCCATGTGGTGCTTGAATTATGCGACTCTGGTTTTGAGGTGATAGTCTTTGACGATCTTTCCTTGGGATTTCGTAAAAACGTTGATCAAAGAGCTGAACTATTCATAGGATCAACCTTAAACAAGAAAGACCTGGATAATGTATTTTCCCAAAATATTGACGCTGTAGTTCATCTTGCCGCCTGGAAGGCAGCAGGTGAGTCCATGGAAGATCCACATAAGTATGCCCAAAATAATATAATTGGTACGTTGAATGTTCTGAATTCAATGACAGAACATGGAGTCCAAAAATTTATTTTATCTTCAACGGCAGCGGTTTACGGCTATCCTGAATATCTTCCCATTGATGAACATCATCCGGTGGAGCCTGTCAATTATTACGGATACACAAAACTTGTTATTGAACAAAATCTAAAATGGTTTAGCGAACTTAAAGGAGTACGGTATGCCAGTTTGCGATATTTTAACGCTGCCGGATATGACCTGGACGGGAGGGTGATCGCCAAGGAAAAAAATCCACAAAACCTTTTGCCTGTCGTCATGGAAGTCGCCAGAGGAATCCGCAAAAATATGGAAGTTTTTGGTGATGATTACGATACGCCGGACGGCACCGGGGTCAGAGATTACATCCATGTGAATGATTTAGCATCTGCTCATATATCTGCCTTGAATTACCTGGTTGAGAAAAATGAAAACCTCATTATCAATCTTGCCACCGGTGTCGGTTATTCTGTTCTGGATGTAATCAACATGGCTGAAAAGGTGACGAAAAAGAAGATATCCTATGAGATTGTTGGACGCAGAGACGGGGACCCGGCTGAATTGACGTCAATTTCCATGCAGGCAAAAAAGCTGCTAAACTGGGAAGCGAAACACTCAGATATTGAAACACTTTTATCGACAATGTGGGAGGTTTACAAATGAGGTGCCGGAATAATCTCCACGCCAAATTAACTATTCAAAACATGATTAAAAATACAGGAATAACGTGATTGATATAAATCGTTTACAAAAAACATCTGGAATTATTGGAAATACTGAGACGATCCAGGAAGTTCTTGAGATGATTGTCCAGGTTGGACCGGTGGACATCACTGTGTTAGTCACAGGTGAATCGGGAACCGGAAAAGAAAAGGTGGCAAAAGCCATCCATAAATCCAGCAAAAGGACTCATGAACCGCTTATTATAGTGAATTGCGGTGCGATCCCGGAAGGTATCATTGAAAGCGAGCTGTTTGGACATAAAAAGGGAGCGTTCACCGGTGCGGAAGGCGACAGAAAAGGATATTTTGAGACTGCCAATAAAGGAACGGTATTTCTAGATGAAATTGGGGAGACTCCATTGGAAACCCAGGTAAAGCTCCTGCGGGTTTTGGAAAATGGTGAATTCATTCGTGTGGGTGATTCCAAAACGCTCCATACTGATGTACGGATTATTGCTGCTACCAATAAAAATTTGGAATCTCTTGTAAAAAAAGGTGATTTCCGGCAGGATTTGTACTATCGGCTGAAAACAGTGTCAATTCATGTTCCAGCACTGCGTCAGCGGGTTGAGGACCTGTCTTTGTTCGTTGAACGGTTTGCTCTGGAATTTACACGGACGAACGATATTGTGTATCGAGGGTTCATGCCTGAGGCAATCCGGCTTATGAAACAGTATAATTGGCCTGGAAATGTGCGGGAATTGAAAAATTTTGTGGAGAGTATCCTTGTCCTTGAAAAAGGAGAACGGGTTACTTCAGAAATGGTGGAACGGAAACTACGGCCGTCTTTGGATACTGCCCTTCAGAATCCTCATCTTCCGGTGTTAGTTGATCAATCCCCCGAAAGGGTGGAAAATGAGCTGATACTCCGTCAGCTCTTTCTACTCCGCCAGGATGTTGAACTCATCAGGAAAATTATGAATGCACAGGGGAGAGGGAATGACACACTGCACTATATAAATGAATCTGTCCAGGATGTGCCGGTTACTATGGAAATTGACAGCAAGGAAGACACATTAATCCGGCCTGATGCTATTGGCGACATGACCCTCGAGGATTTAGAAAAGGAAGCGATCAAACGTACTCTGAAATTTTTTAACAAAAATCGCCGGGCTGCCGCCCGGTCATTGGGAATGAGTGAGCGAACTCTTTATCGAAAGATTAATGATTATGGCCTTGAACGAAAAATTAAACGGAAACATGAAAAACAATCCCAGGAGGATAAAAAATAGTACCCGCCAAATGATGAGAAGAATTCACACTATTTCGAATGTGAACACTATCATATTGTTGTTCATATATTTCCTCCTGGCTGGATGCGGTTTTTATTCATTGGCAGGATCAATTCCCTCTCATATAAAAAGCATTGCAATTCCTCTCTTGGATAACCAGACTGCTGAATACGGTATTACAGAAGGTATCACAGATAATCTTCTTGAGAAATTCACGGAGGCAAACATTTTGCGTGTCGTAGATGAGGATAATGCAGATTCTATTCTTAGGGGAATCATTAAAAAAGTTGAAGATGCGCCGTCCACTTTCACCAAGGAAGAAGCTGTAACAGAATACCGGTATACCGTAGTGTTGGATGTGGAATGGTATGATGTAAAAAATGATGAAGTTCTCATGAAAAGTCAATATTCCGGCTGGGGTGCTTATGGATTGAGTGGGGATAGTGGTACGGATGGGATTGATAATGACAACGACGGACTCATAGATGAGGAAGATGATGACGAAATTGGTGACCCCCGTTCTTTTGCTATTAAGGTGGCCGTCAGTAAAATCGGCGAAGATATTTTGAATAAAATTTTATCCAATTGGTAAAAAATAGAGAATAAACACATTTAATGATAGGAATACTATGAATCAGGTCAATATATCGGACTTAGGCAACTATGCTGGTGAGGAAGTAACAGTAAAGGGATGGGTGTATAAGACCCGGTCCATAGGGAAAATTTGGTTTGTAATCCTCAGAGACGGAACAGGTTTGGTTCAATGTGTGGTTGTGAAGGAGGAAACAGATGACGAGACGTTTAATCTGGAGCCAATCCTGACCCAGGAATCGTCTGTAATTATCACTGGCACTGTCCGGGAAGAAGCCAGGTCTGTGGGGGGATTTGAACTGGGAGTGAAATCCATTCAGATTATTCAGGTTTCTGAAGAATATCCTATCTCCCCTAAAGAACACGGGACAGATTTCCTCATGAATCACCGCCATTTGTGGCTTCGATCAAAATTACAGCACGCTATTTTGAGGGTCCGTCATCAGGTCATTAAAGCCAGCCGGGATTTTTTCGACCAGAACGGGTTTATTCTCGTCGATTCACCTATTTTTACAGCAAATGCTGCGGAAGGGACAACGAGCCTGTTTGAAGTGGGATATTTTGACCGGTCTGCATACCTGACCCAGAGTGGGCAGTTATATCAGGAAGCCGGCGCAATGGCCTTTGGAAAAGTATATTGTTTCGGCCCTACATTCAGAGCGGAAAAGTCAAAAACACGCCGGCATTTAACCGAATTCTGGATGATTGAGCCGGAAATTGCCTTCTGTGACCTGGAACAGGATATGGACTGGGCAGAGAAGTACGTATCATATATTGTTCAGTGGTGCCTTGAGCATTGCAAAACTGATTTGGAAACATTAGATCGTGATGTGTCAACACTGGAAAAAGTGGTAACCCCTTTTCCAAGAATTACCTATGACGATGCAGTGGAGATCTTAAAGAAGAATGGAGTTGATTTTGAGTATGGAGGAGATTTTGGCGGAACCGACGAAACAGTGATATCAGAGCAATTTGACCGGCCGGTTATGATTCACCGATGGCCTGCAGAGATCAAAGCATTTTATATGAAGCGTGATGCAGAGAATGACAATCTGGCCATGGGTGTGGATATGCTTGCCCCGGAGGGCCATGGAGAGATTGTGGGCGGGGGACAGCGTGAAGATGACCACGATACACTTGTAAGGCGGATTAAGGAGCATGGTTTACCAATGGAGCCGTTCCAATGGTATCTGGATCTGCGAAAATACGGTTCAGTTCCTCATGCAGGATTCGGCCTTGGAATTGAACGCACGGTGGCATGGATCACAGGGATCAGGCATATTAGAGAGACTATCCCATTTCCGAGGACATTGACCCGCCTGGAGCCTTGATGTGATGGATTATAAGGCAAGAATCTCTGTATTCGGGGGAAGAACCGTTGGAAAGGAGCTGTATGCTGATGCAGTGGAAATTGGACGACTGATGGCAGAAGAAAACTGGCTTGTATTCTGCGGAGGAGGCCCCGGGGTCATGGAAGCTGTTGCCAGGGGCGTAAAAGAGGGAGGAGGGACCTGTATTGGTATTTTAAAGGGGACCAGCGCAAAAGAGGGAAATGCGTATTTAACATTGCCCATTAAAACGGGACTGGGCGTGGCAAGAAATGTCCTGTTAGCGCATAATTGTGACGCAGCAGTGGCTATTGATGGGAAGTATGGTACCTTGAGTGAAATTGCCTATGCCCTGCAATTGAACAAACCAGTCATTGGATATAAATCATGGTCCGTCCCAAAACTTGAATCAATAAAAACGCCATCTCTTGTAATAAAAAGACTTAAACAGATATTATCAAGCAATGAATGAATAGTAATTACCAAGCAAAGATAAGAGTTAAAGGAAAGGTTCAAGGTGTGTGGTTCAGGGCGTTTACCCGTGAAAAAGCAACAGAACTTGGAGTGACAGGCTGGGTTCAAAATGAAACGGATGGTGCCGTCTATCTGGAGGCCAATGGTGAAAAATCAAAGCTGGATCTATTCATAGATAAACTGAAGCAGGGACCGGAAAGGTCTGTTGTGGATGATGTAGAAGTAGAATGGGCGCCGGCTGGGGACAATTGGACACATTTTGATATTCGTTATTGATTTGAGGATATACATGCATCACAGGGATCCATGATGAAAATTGCTATCTGCCAAATTAATCCTACTATGGGGAACTTTCCTGGAAACAGGGACAAAATCTTGTCATTTTATAGAGAAGCCGTAGAGAAAGGTGCTGATCTCATTGTGTTCCCTGAGATGGTTATTACAGGTTACCCGCCACAGGATTTACTCCTGGAAAGAGATTTTGTACAGGAAAATGTGGACATATTGGAGGATATTTCCAACCAGGTGACCGTTCCTGCCGTCCTGGGATGCATTCGGGAAGAACAGGGCGCATTATACAATAGCGGCGCTGTGTGCGCAGATGGAGCAGTTGTCTATACCTATGATAAAATACTCCTTCCAACCTACGATATTTTTGATGAGGATAGGTATTTCACCCCTGGAAAGACGCCGGGAGTTTTTGAATTGGAGCTGAATGGGAAGAGAAGAAAGATAGGGATCCAGATATGTGAAGATCTCTGGGATCGTGGTTATGAGTGTAAGGTCACCAGTCTCCAGAAGGAGAAGGGTGCTGAAGTTATCATTAATATTTCTGCATCGCCTTATCACAATGGCCAATTACAAGAGCGAACAGACTTGATAGAAGAAAAAGTGTGTGAAAATGGAATTCCATTTTTGTACTGTAATCTGGTGGGAGCCCAGGATGAGCTGATCTTTGATGGTGGATCCCTTGCATATGATGGTGATGGAACATTAATTGGACAGGGGAAGTTTTTTGAGGAAGATATTTTAGTTGTGGACCTGGATGCAGGCAAAAGCCAGGAGATGACCCGTGTTCCCCGTGAGGAAATGATGTATAATGCCCTCTGCCTGGGAGTACGGGATTATTTTCGTAAAACGGGGCATGCTGATGCTGTCATAGGCTTGAGCGGGGGAATAGACTCGGCACTGGTGGCCTGTATAGCAGCTGATGCCCTGGGGGCAGAACATGTCCACGGCATATCTCTTCCCTCCAAATTTTCCAGTGATCACAGCCTGGAGGATGCCTGCACTCTCTCTGAAAACCTTGGCATACACTATCAAACAATCGCCATTGAGGATACGGTAACGGTTTATGAAACTGTTTTACAGCCTTTGTTCGAAGGAAAAGAAAGAAACGCAGCGGAAGAAAATGTCCAGGCACGCATAAGAGGGAACATACTTATGGCCCTGTCCAATAAGTTTGGCTGGCTGGTCCTGTCCACAGGAAACAAAACTGAACTGGCACTGGGATACTGCACCCTCTATGGGGACATGAGTGGTGGATTATGTATCATTTCTGATGTTTCAAAAACAGACGTGTATGCCTTGTCGCGGTGGGTAAATCAATCAGCTGGTTGTGATCGGATACCCGAATCCTGTCTCACCAAACCTCCATCCGCAGAGTTGGCCCCTGACCAGGTGGACCCCTTCGACTACGAGGTAGTGAGCCCTCTGGTGGATGCCATTATCGAGAAGCGGGAAAGCCCTAAAGATTTAGTGGAAAATGGAGCGGATAAGACCATCGTGAACGACCTGTATCACCGAATTCGAATCAATGAATATAAACGCCGGCAGGCTGCGCCGGGTCTTCGGGTGAGCTCCAAAGCATTCGGTACAGGAAGAAGGATACCCATCGTAAATCATTTTAATGGAAAAATAAATAATTAATCAATTGGAAGGAAAATTATGAAACGAAAGATTATTCTCATTTTTATTGGGCTCCTTGCTTTTGGAAATGCCCAAAATACGGCACCTGCAGATTATTGGAATTCCCTGGAGGAAAAAGCCAAGGTTGCTTTTGTGAATGGTGTTTATGCCTCTACGGTCGCAATAAAATCTTATCACAAGCGACAGGTGAGAGAACAGTATCTACACCATCCGGGGTGGATTCAGCCCTATTATATAGAACGGTTTTATGATATACTCAATGAGCATGTCTCTACGGAGGTAGGGTATGACCTGGGTTTGATCACTGCACATATGGATGCGCTCTATTCCAATTATGATAATCGAAACATTCCCCTGGTAAAAGCAATCAGGATTGTCTCAGTTGACCAGGATGGCGAGAGAGAAAAAGCAAATCTCCTCTTATTGAAGGCCCAGAGAAAGTATAAATAAAATTTCATAGTGCCCTCAGGGAGCATGCCAAATACTGTATCTGCGTGTGGTATACATTTTTCCTGTGTTCATCACAGGAGTGTGATCACCGTCACATCTCCAAGCACTCGATTGGTTTTTTGCTGTTTAGTGCGTAGAATTCATGTATAAAATGGCGTAATATGACTTTATTTATGAGAGAATAATGATAAAACGAGTCACAAGATCAATAACAGCAGTTTGTTTGTTAAGCATTTTATGTTCCCAATTCACTCTTCAGGATGGTGAAACCGGGAAGACGCTGATGAACTTTACCCCTGGGGATGTATCTTTGGAAACTCAGGGAGAATACACAAAATTCATTCCGCTGAACGGAGGAACGACCACTGATTACGGACGGCCTGAACTTCCCCTGTTTTCCACGTTAGTTCAAGTGGAGCCAGGCAGGGAATATGATGTTTCTTTCAGTGTCGTGTCTTCTCACATTATTCCTGATATAAAAGTTTTTCCTTTTCAGAACAAAGAGAAGACAGAAGCCCTTGGGGTGATCAACTATATGGATGCGTCCTTTTATGAAGAAGATGCTGTCTATCCTGGATCTGTTCTTCAGATTTCTGACCGTTTGGTGATGAGGGATTTGAATTTATTGAATATCAGTGTGGTTCCATACCGTTACAATCCGGTACAGCGGACACTGGAGGTCATTGATGAGATGGAGATTGAGGTAACGGAATCAGGAGAGAGAGAAGATGAGGGAAGGTCAGAGAGATTACCTTCGAGGGTATTTGAGCAGTTGTATTCAACATTGGTGTTGAATTATGAGGATCGGGATCGTGATACGGAGTTTCAGGATCCGGCCATCCTTTATATTTGCGGCGGGAATTCTGAGAGTAATCCATATTTTCAGCAGCTGGTGGACTGGAGGCATCAGCGTGGATATGTGGTTTATACAGCGTCATTGAGCGAGACAGGGAGTTCATCCTATTCCATTAAGAATTACATCCAGGATGCCTATGACACGTATTCTCCACCGCCTGAGTATGTTGCTTTGGTGGGTGATGTGGGCGGCTCTTATAATGTTCCCACTTATTATGAGGGTTGGGGACATAATAATTATGGAAGTGCATGCGAGGGTGATCATCCTTTCAGTCAATTGGATGGAGATGATTTGTTTCCTGAAGTGTTAATCGGGAGGATTTCCGTGCGCTCTACAACTGATTTGGCCGTTGTTGTAAATAAGATCCTGAACTATGAGAAGGGAACCTACGCATCATCCATGCTTTCCTATTTTGAAAAAGCAGCTTTAATCGGAGATCCAAATTCTTCTTCTGGCATTTCCACCGTAATCACCAATGAATATATAGAACAGATTCTTAATACCTATGGATTTGAGGACGTGAGAATCAAGACATCGGGTGGGAGCTGGGCAAGCTGGATGCAGAATCAATTGAATGAGGGCGTTCTATATTTTAATTATCGTGGGACCATCGGAGTAAGTGGATTTGGTAATTCACATATTGATGCAGCAAATAACGGATATATGTTGCCTCTTGCTACTGTAATTACATGCGGAACAGGTTCCTTTGCCGAAGATCAGACGTGTATTTCTGAAAAATTCCTTCGGGCAGGGTCTGTTTCTAATCCAAAGGGGGGAATTGCAGGGATTTCTACTTCCACCTGGAACACCCATACCTTGTTCAATAATATTTTCGATATGGGGGTTTATGATGGAATTTTTACCAAGAACATAGAAACCGCAGGTGGAGGACTCGCTCATGGCAAATTAGTTTTGTTTAATGCTTATCCCACCAACCCGTATAATTGGATAAATGCATTTACTCACTGGAATAATCTTATGGGAGATCCAGCAACCCATCTCTGGACAGATACACCTGAATATATGAATGTACAATTCGAGGAAGAAATTCCATTTGGGACCAATTTTTTAGATGTAAATGCGCATGTGTATGCAATTAACGGAATGGTTATTGAAGACGCAATGGTTACAGTACATAAAGATAATGATGAAATATTTTTCAATGCTTTTACCGATAATGATGGAAAGGTAACTTTGGATTTATCCTATGATTATGGAGGTGAAGTGAACATCACCGTAACAAAACGAAATTTTATTCCATTTACAGGATCTTTTGAAATTACGATCACAGGAAAATTAGTTAATGTGGATCCTACCCAGGAATCGATAGTAGACGACGGGGAGGGGGGAAATGGAATTTTCAATCCCGGGGAAACTGTTGATCTTCAAATCCCATTGAAAAATTTTGGTTCGTTAAATGTTACCGGGATTCAGGCCTTCCTGGAATCTACCTCACCCTTTGTTACATTGATAGATAGCAGCTCATCTTATGGGATCATTGATGCGGGTGAATCTTCCTTTGGAGATGGATTTACAATGACATTAGATCCATCAGCTCTTGAGGGGGAAGATTTAGGATTAAGGATTCATATAGAAGATGATCAAAATAACCAATGGGCAGGTGCTGTCCCACTCGTGGTCAAAGGCGGATATATAGTTATTACGAATGATGCATTTATAGAAAAAAATCAGACGATTGACATTCCCGTTTCGATACAAAACAACGGGTCTGTAACCGTGGAAAATGTAATGGGTGAATTAACTTATAGTGAAGATTTTGTTGAAGTTGTAGACGGAGACGGGTCATGGGGGGACATCCAGCCGGAGGAAGCGATTACCTGTTTGGATTGTTTTACGATTTCTATGGGAAATGATATAGTAAATGGAACATTAATTCCCTTGACAGTACGGTTTTATAATGCCGATGGCTATAATAATCAGCAAACACTCACTTTACAGATCGGAGAAGTGTCCGAATCAGATCCAATGGGCCCGGATGCTTACGGATATTACATCTATGACATGGCTGATACTGAATATGGCCTTGCCCTTGAGTATGACTGGTATGAAATTGATCCTGGACATGGAGGATCCGGTACAGATTTGAATTTATCAGATAATGGGAATGGTAATTTCTCCAATTCTTCAGAGGTTGTGGATCTCCCCTTCACGTTCCGATTTTACGGTATTGATTACGAAAAAATAACAGTCAATTCCAACGGGTGGATAGCAATGGGTGAATCGGACTTGGAATCATTCCGAAATTATCCTGTCCCGGGTGCAGGAGGTCCTTCTCCAATGATTGCGGCATTTTGGGATGATCTAAAAACGTCCAGTGGAGGCGATGTTTTTCGATATTTCGATCCCGCCAATCAATTTGCAATTCTTGAATGGTCGGATATGCGGACCCACAACCAAAATTCAGTGGAATCTTTCCAGGTTATTTTATACAATTCCCAGGCACCTCCATATGGTGATGGGAATATAAAAATTCAATATAAAATATTTAATAATACTTCATCCGGATATTACGGCGGCGGTACACCCACCCATGGCAGCTATTGCACAATTGGAATCGAAAATCATATGAGTAATGACGGATTGGAATACACTTTTGACAATGTTTATGCTCCAGCTGCGACTGAACTGGACGATGGTTCTGCACTGTTTATTACAACTTATTTTTTGGAAGCGCCTACGGCATTCTTTGATTTTGAGGTTGACAATTCCACCGTTTTTTTCACTGACCTTTCAATGATTGTAAATTCCATTGAGCTGACGGACTGGGCATGGGATTTTGGAGATGGAAATTATTCCAGTGAACCTTCTCCTGCTCATTATTACACCTCACCGGGTGTTTACCAGGTAAGCCTGGTGGTTACCAGTAGCTTCGGGCTGGAAAGTGACCCCTATATGGCGGAAGTGGTTATTGAATCCTGCACAGATCCCATTGATGATTGCGGTGTCTGCGGTGGCGACAATGTGTATGTTGACTGCAACGGCCAATGCGGGGAATGGACCCCAATTTGCACCGATGAATCTTATGATGGATACATGGGCTCTTCAGCCTGTGAGGGCTATATAGGCATAGGTTCAGAGTATCCATTTGCTGATAACGGCGGGCTGGATGATTGCGGAGAATGTGAGGGAGACAATTCAACCTGCATAGGCTGTACTGATCCAATAGCAGATAATTATGATCCTGGAAATATTATAGAGGACGAGAGCTGTACGTACGTCTTTTACGGTCCAGGCCAGGCTGTACGCTTTGATGGTGAGGATGATTATATAGAAATCGCTGAGAATGACCTGAGCAGTGTTTTTGATGAAGGTTCTGAAGCATTTACTGTGTCTGCCTGGATTAATCCTGTTGCTTCCAGCCCGGGTTCCGGATATAATGTTATTATTTCACACTCTGCCCTTGATGTTTTTTCTTCCTCATTTATGGGAGAGTACTACAGCACAGATGGAGCAGGTGCTTCGCCACCATTTGGTGATCTTGTGCTTGTGCGTCCGGATGAGGTCATTGATTTCAATTGGGGGAACGGCAGTCCTGATCCTTCCATCCCTAATGATGATTATCAGGTACGTTGGACAGGGAGCATCCATGCAGAGACCACGGGAGTATATAATTTCAGGAGTTACACAGATGATGGTGTGAGGCTCTACATTGGTGGCGCACCAGTCTTAAACCATTGGTACGACCAAAGCGCGACCAGCAGGTATGGCAGCATTTATCTCACAGCCGGCATGTATGAATGTGTGATGGAATATTATGAAAATGGCGGCGATGCTGTGGCCCAGCTTTACTGGACACCGCCGGGTGGGTCCGAAACACTGGTGCAGCCTGCTATAAGTACCTCAAGCAGGAATTTTGAAATGGGCGTTTCATCTTTAGGAAATCTGGAAGTCAAAATAATGAATTCCTGCGGTGATAATATACTGGTTCTTGGCGGCGGCGAACTTCAGCCAGAAGATTGGCACCACCTTGCCTTGACTTTTTCAACCAGCAATGTGACGGCATACCTGGACGGTAACGTGTATGAGGCTCAAACATGCGGCAACACGTTGGCAGAGGCGGAAGGAGCGGTTCTTTCTTTGGGAGCTTCCGTGTATGATGATATTTATTTTGCAGGTATACTGGACGAGGTTCGGATTTGGGACCATGCCCGGGAATTTGAGGAGATTCAGGCAGATATGCATGACAGGATAGATCCTCTTTCCGAAGGGTTGGCAGGCTATTGGAGATTTGATGAGGCTGAAGGGAATATAACCTTTGATGCTACTGCAGGCAATAATGATGGGCTGTTAAACGGAGCACCGGAACGAATTGAGTCAACCGTACCTTTTACCATGCCTCCCTTTATCACCCTGACTGCTGTTGCTGATACGCTTTCGTGGCCGATACATCTACAGATAGGCATATTCCCGGATGCAACGGAAGGATATGATTACTGGATAGATCTGTATGCACCTCCTGCACCGCCTCCTCCTTCCTGGGATGCTGCACTGTATAATTTCATTGTCAATGACCGGTTTTACATAGACATGCGCCCTGTACCTTCTGCAGGATGGATTACAGAGTGGGCGGTGGATTTTCAGATGGATGTTGGCACCCAGGAGGTTACCCTGTCCTGGAACGTGGATGAACTTGGAGAAGGGACCTATACATTGATGGATGCTGTAGGAGGGGTGTTCTTTTCAGAGGATATGAAAGAGATGGAGAGTTATAGTTTTCCTTCCTCATTCAACCGGGTAATCATCAGGCACAGCTTCAGCACAGGGATGACCATATCCTACACTGAAGGCTGGAACATGGTTGGGTTGCCCCTCGGGGTTGAAGATGCTTCCTATAATCTTATATTTCCTGAATCAATAGAAGGAACATTGTACTCTTTTGATGATGGATACACATCTGGATCTGACCTTACCCCAGGCGAGGGATACTGGTTACGATTTGAAAATGCTGGCAGTACCGTCATTGATGGAACACCAATAAATGAACTTACTCTCAGTTTAAATGAAGACTGGAACCTTGTTTCCGGACTGTCGGAGGATATATCCATCTATTCTGTTCTTGATCCGGACAGTATTCTGGTTCCAGGAACTTTATATGGATTTAATGATGGATATGTAGCGGCTGATATGCTGAGCCCCGGGAATGGATACTGGCTCCGTGCATTCCAGTCTGGCGATATTACCTTAACCAGCGGGGGATTGGCTAAAGTAAAACCACACAACTTTAGTCTTAAAGGGAAAGCCAACAGTTTAAGCATTAGTGGTTCAGAACTGTATTTCGGAATAGAGCTTTCAGATAAAGACAGACTCAGCTACAGCTTGCCGCCAAAACCGCCCCCAGGAGCCTTTGACGTACGATTTAGTGGTGATACCAGGATAATGGTGGATAAAGCCGAAATAGAGGTAATGAGCCCTCATGAAACCATTACCATCAGCTATGATGTGGTCTTAGATGCAGGTGAGTACATGCACTGGGTGCTGAGCACTGGAAGCGGTGGGGAGCACACTCTGGAAGGTACTGGAGAAATTACGGTGCCAACAGAGGAAACATTTACTTTAGAAAGAAAAGCGATCATACCAATTGCCTATGCACTCCACCAGAACTATCCCAATCCCTTTAATCCAACCACAACTCTCAGGTATGATCTTCCAGTTGATAATCATACAACACTAACAATATATGATCTTAACGGAAGAGAGGTAAACCAGATAGTTAATACAAGCCAGCCTGCAGGACACCATTCAGTCATGTGGAATGCTACGAACAGTTTTGGCAAGCCAGTAAGTGCAGGAGTCTACCTCTACCAGATCCGTGCTGGTGAGTTTGTACAGACCAGGAAGATGGTGCTGCTGAAGTAAAATTATCTTCTGTATGAAATCAACCCAGTTGATGTTGAAAAAATCTAAAAAAAGCATGTTTGGAAACTTCGTTTTCTTTTTGATACTTATATTAAACAGTCTATCTGCTGATCCAATCCGCTATTTAGATGAAGTGTTTGAAAATGTAACCATTACAGAAGATGTAGTATATGGCAATGCCCCTGATCTCCCTTTTATTTTTCTCTTTGAATGGAACACGTATGATATGGATCTGGATATGGATATTTATGAACCAGAAGGAGATACGGAAACCCAGCGCCCAGTCATTATTTTCATCCATACAGGTGCTTTTTTTTCAGGTCACAATGAATTAGATGATGTGGTAGCATTGTCAATTTCTGCGGCAAAAAGAGGCTATGTAGCAATCAGTATTAATTATCGATTGGGTCTCAATATTCTAAGTGCCTACAGTGGTGAACGGGCTGTGTATAGAGGGGTTCAGGATGCTAGTGCTGCCGTCAGATATTTAAAAGAATTCGCCGATGATTACAATATAGATGCGAATAATATGTTTTTGTGGGGAACAAGCGCCGGCTCATTCATTGGACTTCATTTGGCTTATTCTGAAGATGACGAACGGCCTGAATCAACATATGGCGGCGGAGGTGATCCGGATTTAGGTTGTATTGACTGTGAAGGTAATTCATATGATCATGATAGTCGGCCAAATGCACTGGTATCCTGCTGGGGTGCAATTGGAGATCTAGATTGGATTGATCCTGAGAATGATGTGCCTTCCATTTTATTTCATGGAACTGCCGATCCCATTGTTCCTTATAATTCCGGGTTTCCATTTAGTCTTAATATTTTACTACCGCTTGTATACGGATCAAATCTTATACAGGGTAGATTAAGTGAATTAGGCATAGAAAATGAGTTCCACGGTGAAGAAGGGCAACTTCATGAATATTGGGGGACTGTTAATGGGAATTGGTTTGACGGCCCGAATGAATATTTTGAACAAATACAATCGGATGCTTTTTTGTTTCTTTATGACCAACTCTATAGCGAAGAGATATCAATCGATCATCAGGCAGGTTGGAACCTTGTTGGCCTGCCCCTTGAAGTTTCAGATTCCTTATATAATATTCTATTCCCTGAATCAACAGAAGGAACATTATACTCTTTTGATGGTGGATATACCCCTGCAACAAGTCTCATCCAGGGTGAAGGATACTGGTTGAGATTTAATGATGCTGGAAGCACCACTATTACAGGCGCTCCCATGAATGAAATCACTATCAGTTTAAACGAAGGCTGGAACCTGATTTCGGGTTTGTCAGGGGAGATTTCCATTTATTCCGTTTTGGATCCGGACAGTATTATAGTTCCAGGAACTTTATATGGATTTAATGGTGGATATGTAGAAACTGATATGCTTGTGCCTGGGAAGGGATATTGGGTCCGGGCGAATAATTCAGGTACCATCACCATTGATGATTAAATTACTCATCTAATCTGCTGCTTGGTAAAAAGGTCAATAATGAAGAAAATGAACATGAGCCTGTTTTTTCTTGCCATGTTGCTTCAGGCACAAAATGAGGTGTGTCTTGAGATTGAGCAAAATCCAAATGCTGATGACGATGCATTTGACTGTTTTACCAAATACGTAAATGTCCTGGATTGTTTTGAGGTGTACGCGGAGTCCAGTATTCCGGATTACAAAGTTTTGCATGTGGCAGCAGTTGCAGCAGAGTTGCTTGATAACGACGAAGATGGAGTCGTCGATGATGAAGCACTGTTTTATGAGCTTCAAAGCATGCAGGCCTTGATGCCGGTTTTTTCATATGATGGAAATGCCTGCATGGATAATTTTATGGATAATTATGACGGCGATGGTGTCTCAGCCGTTTTATGGAGGAATGAAATTGATCCTTCCCAGCCAGGGCACTGGGGCGATGATGCAACGGTGGAGGAGGTTTTACATACTATCAACCATGTTGGCCATGTATCCATTTACCCAAATGTATTTGGACTTGCTCCAAACTCATCCATTATGTCTGATGCTATGGACATTGCACGGGGAGGACAGTTCATTCAGGTTCCAAATAATTATCCTGAAGAAGCATGGTACCATTATGACGATTATACCTGCGATTATGAATGCATGGCTATAGAGTATTTGTATTGGTGTATCGTAACCGACATGGGCATCTTAGATGATCCCCAGACCTGTGCAGGCATTGCAAATGAATGGGAGCCCTGCTCACCGGAATTATTTGAATCTACTGATATAATCATGCATGGAGTGGTGAATAACAGCAGCTATACATTGCCCCAGCTTGCCCCTGACGGGAATTACTGTCCAGATGATGTCCTGGAATTAACTATTACTTATAACTCAGACTGGAATTTGGTTGGGCTTCCCCTTCAAGTTGATGGTGCATCATATACCATCTTATTTCCTGAGTCAATTGAAGGGACGCTTTACTCTTTTGATGATGGATATACCCTTGAAATAAGTCTCATTCAAGGTGAAGGATACTGGTTGAGATTTGCAAATGCCGGAAGCACCACTATTGATGGAACGCTAATCAATACACTTACTATCAGTTTAAACGAAGGCTGGAACCTGATTACAGGTATTTCATCTCCAGTTGCTGTGGAATCAATCAGTGATCCCGGCGGCATTATCGTATCGGGAACTATTTACGGTTACAGCAGCAGTTACTACAATGCTGATGCTATTGAGCCCGGGAAAGGCTACTGGATCAACGCTTCTGCAGATGGTGATGTTACGTTCGGCGACGGCGTGGCCAGATCCCGGCCTGTGTTTGAGGATATGACAGCTGGAGCAAATACGTTAACCATCGATGGTCAGGACCTGTGCTTTGGCATTGATATTCCGGCTGACAAAATGATGAGCTACAGCCTCCCGCCAAAACCGCCCCCAGGAGCCTTTGACGTACGATTTAGTGGTGATACCAGGATTGGAGGGAAAAACAGCGAAATAGAGGTAATGAGCCCTTATGAAACCATTACCATCAGCTATGATGTGGTCTTGGATGCAGGTGAGTACATGCACTGGGTACTTACATCAGAAAGTGGTGATGAATATATTCTTGAGGAGGATGGTGAGATTACGGTGCCAACGGAGGACACATTTACCCTGGCAAGAGTACCTGTCATACCAATTGCTTATGCACTCCACCAGAACTACCCCAATCCCTTTAACCCAATCACAACCCTACGGTATGATCTTCCAGTTGATAATCATGTAACGATAATAATATATGATCTTAGCGGAAGAGAGGTAAACCGGATAGTTAATGCAAGCCAGCCTGCAGGGCACCATTCAGTCATGTGGAATTCTACGAACAGTTTTGGCAAGCCTGTAAGCGCAGGAGTATACCTCTACCAGATCCGTGCTGGTGATTTTGTGCAGACCAGGAAGATGGTGCTGTTGAAGTAAAAGAACTTATTTGTCATTGCGAGCGAAATGAAATGGAGCGAAGCAATCTCATTAGTGTCGAATTGAGGTAAGTCTGGTCTTTATTCAGCCTTTTTGGGGTCCATGAGTTTTTTATATATTCCCCTTCGCTGGAGTTCATCTTTTACCGTATCCGGCGATACACCAAGATGACGGGCCATTTCGCTGAGGTTAGTTTTCGTGTTTTTGAAGCGGCATATTTCACTGAGTTTTTCAAGTTCATAATCAGTTAATTTTCCCAGTTTATACCGAATCCGGCGGGTCAGTTTTTCAAGCAGGTTATTTCTTTGTTTAATTTGTCGTTTTAGTGACTTTATTTCTTCTTCCAGCCGGTAGATATGCTGGTCTTTAAATGACTTCCAGGGTTTATCGGTTTCAATAAGATTTTCCAGGGATAATTGCTTGTCCTTATGATTTTGTTGGATGTTTGTACCCGTGGAAAGAAGTTGAAGGATCTTGTCATCATCTAATGTATGTGATGTAAATATTTCATGCTCATATTTTTCCTGTTTCCATTGCTGGTAAATTGACAGACCTCTGTACGGTGTCCATCTCACCATCTCTTTTGGCAATGATCCTCCTGCGCTGAACTGCAGATCAATCAGTATTTCAAGAGATTCATCAATATTCCAGATTTGGTCCAGTGTTTTTGGAATTTGCTTCTGGCTCAGCTTATATGATTGAAATTTCTTGATAAGAGTATCCCGTTTTTGAAGACGAAGTATGAATAAACCTGAACGGAAATGTCCATCCTTCTCGGCGCGTTTTCTTTCTTTGATAGATAAATCAGCCATGGGTTGTCGTCAGTTTATTTGAAAGAAAGCCGGATTGCTGATTGTCATTATGCTGCCTGGGTGTTATTTGATTCCGGATTCATTAGTGCTATTTCTTTTTTAAATAATGTTGAGTTAGGGATCAGTATTTTTCTGCCCTCATCCTGGATGGTTGTATAGCGAAGGTCAATATCAACTACAGTGCCTTCAAATTCGCCCACTGCAATGAAATCATCTAACCTGAAGGGATGGTGTATAAGTATCATTGCCCCCGCAATGAGATTGGAGACAATATCTTTCAGTGCAAAACCAAGGGCAAACCCGGTGAGCCCCAGGCCTGCAACCAGGGCAGAAACGTCAACTCCAAGGGTGCCCAGAGCTGTTATGGATCCAAGCAGAACCATGACGATCTTTACGACCCTTCCTATTAAATGTAAAAAATCCTTATTCAAATTTTTCCGCTGGGCCATTTTTGTAACAAAGGCCTGCAAAATTTTTCCTCCAAACCAGAATATGAGGAGGAGGATAATGGCAAAAATCCATTTCTGGCCGAATTGAGTCGTCAAATCGAAAATTTTAGCGAACAATTGATTTCCGTTCATAAGTATAACTTACGATAATATTTTATGATAAACTTCAATTTTTAAACCTGAATTTCAATGTAATTTTACTGCATGTCTACGAAATATATTCGGAATTTCTGCATTATCGCTCACATCGACCATGGGAAGTCAACCCTGGCGGATCGCCTGCTTGAAGAGACACACACCCTATCAAAAAAGGAAATGAAAGCACAGGTATTGGATAGCATGGACCTGGAGAGGGAGCGGGGGATCACCATTAAAAGTCATCCAATCCAGATGAAGTACCCCCACTCCGATAAGCAGACCTATACATTCAATCTGATTGACACCCCCGGACATGTGGACTTTTCCTACGAAGTTTCCCGCTCACTGGCTGCCTGCGAAGGCGCACTTCTCCTGGTTGATGCAGCTCAGGGTGTTGAAGCCCAGACTGTCAGCAACACCTATCTTGCCGTTGAAAATAACCTGGTGTTAATTCCGGTGATCAATAAAGTCGATCTTGAAAGTTCCAGGATTGCAGAGGTGAGAGATCAAATTATTGATTTGGTGGGGTGCGACACGGATGATATTATTGAGATCAGTGCAAAAACAGGGGAGGGGGTAGATAAGATATTCCAGGCAGTTGTGGACCGTATTCAACCGCCAAAAGATAAAGCAAAAGATCCTGCAAGGGCTTTGATCTTTGATTCTATGTATGATAATTACCGCGGTGTGATTCCGTACATACGTGTATTTGATGGCGTGATAAAAACGGGAATGACTGCAGAATTTTTCTCTCACCAAAACACCTATGAGATCACAGAAGTCGGACACTTTGTACTGAAACATGTGCCAGCAATGGAATTGCGTTCCGGGGATGTGGGGTATGTCATCGCGAATATCCGGGATATGGACCATATCAAGCCCGGGGATACGATGACAGTCAAACAGAACAAAGCGTCTGAAAGGCTAGAGGGATACAAAAAGATAAAACCGATGGTATTTTCAGGACTGTATCCGGCCGATTCCGATGATTACGACCAGTTGCGGTCTGCCCTTGATAAACTGAAATTAAATGATGCTTCTTTGCTTTACACCCCTGAAACAAGTGATTCTCTTGGTTTCGGCTTCCGGTGCGGGTTCCTTGGCCTGCTCCACATGGAAATAATCCAGGAACGTCTTGAAAGGGAATTTGATTTATCTTTAGTAACGACAACGCCGAATGTTCAGTACCAGGTTGAATTGAAAGATGGAGTATTGGTGGAAGTGGACACGCCTGCCAAAATGCCTGAAAGCGGAAAGATAATTGATATCCTGGAACCATTCGTCGCCGGGGAAATCATTACTCCAAAAGAATACATTGGGGGCATCATGACTCTCTGCCAGAAGAAACGCGGGATTTATAAAACAACCCATTATCTTTCTTCTGAGAAAGCCCAGCTGCATTATGAATTTCCCTTGAGTGAGATTATTTTTGATTTTTATGATAAATTAAAATCTGTCTCCAGGGGCTATGCTTCATTTGATTATAACTTTATTGATTTCAGGAGCGGAAATTTAAAAAAACTGGATATTCTCATTCATGGAGAACCTGTGGATGCTCTGTCAACGATCTGCCATGCGGAAAATGCCTACAGCCGGGGAGTGGCTCTCTGCAGTAAGTTAAAAGAACTTATTCCTAAACAGATGTTTGAAGTGGCCATTCAGGCTTCCCTGGGGAATCGTATTATTTCCAGAGCAACGATAAAGTCTATAAAGAAAAATGTGACTGCCAAATGCTATGGCGGGGATATAACAAGAAAGAGAAAACTCTGGGAAAGACAGAAACAGGGTAAAAAACGGATGAAGATGATAGGAAAAGTTGAAGTCCCCCAGGAAGCCCTGTTAGCTGTGCTTCAAATTGCTGATGATTGAAAAACGAATACCGTTTCAAAAGAGAGGCTGAACACGATTCAATGACTCAATTCTATTTGACGCTCTGTTGAAATACATCCAGCATTCCCGTTCACCCTTATACAGCTATATTTTTACGCTCCCGTTGTTTTTAGCGTATGAATTTGGCCTTTTTATCATTTCTTCCAGGGATATCCCACAGCTTCGAAACGGAGCAGATGTTCTCATGCGCAATGTGCTTGAAACATTCGGGTTGCTTGGTATGTATGGCTTTGGCTTTATGCTTTTTTTTGGCTTTCTGCTTGTTTTCATTATTCAGCGGAAGAAATGGAAGGCTACAGAATTCAATCTGAGTTTTCTGTTTTTCATGTTCGCAGAAAGCGTTGTATGGTCAGCGGGATTGTTCTCGATAATGAATATCAGCAACCAAGCAGCTCTGATGAACCCAAATACCCGTTTCTTGATCCAAAGGGTGGTATTATCCATTGGTGCGGGGATTTACGAAGAATTCGTTTTTAGGCTTCTGTTTATCGGTGGATTTACCTACCTGATTGGGCTTGTATTGCAATGGAAGCCATTAGGGAGGAAAATTGGGGCTGTGGTATTGTCTGCGGTCATATTTTCTTTATTTCATTTCGTTGGTGTACTTGGAGATCAGCCCGATGTAGGATTATTTTTTGTCCGATTTGTGGCAGGCTTATTTTTAGGAGGCCTTTATTGTTTCAGGGGTTTCGGTATAACAGCCTGTACCCATGCTTTGTATGATTTAATACTTCTTGTAATGGTGGTGACATGATATATGCATTATTCAAAATGAGGAATGAGGAAAAATATGATATGTTTATTCTCCTTTATAAAAATATACTAATTAGTTTAAGTAAATGGATTAAATTTCCCGTTATATTATTTTGAATAGATTGGTACATAATAAACTCCTTCAAAGGCGCAATTTGAATAAATCTGTTTCCCTGGTTCTGTTCATTTTCCTGTTTTATGGTCCGGCTGTTGTGCATTCAGAGTCGTTTCAGTTATCCGATATACATAACGGACGCACAACAATCCAGTTTACCCCTGGCGCTATCCAGACTGAATCTATTGGGGAATACACCCGTTTTGTATCTCCCAACTCAGGGAAAACAACTGAGCAGGGGATGCCTGAGCTTCCTCTCTTTTCAACCTTTGTACAAATTGACCCCATTAAAGAATACCTAGTCAGTTATTCTGTCATTCAATCCCATACTCTTGAAAATATAAAGATTTATCCATTTCAAAATGACCGGGAGGGCAAAAACCCGTCCATAATAAACCATGTCAACCTGGAGTATTATGAATCCGGTCATTCCTATCCTGAAGAAAACCTTATTGTTTCTGACCGGCTTGTGATGAGGGGATTACAGTTATTCAACATCAGTATTGTACCTTTTGAGTACAATCCAACAAGCAATGAAATGGTTGTGTATAATGAGATTGAAATTACTGTAGAGGAAATCGGGGACAGGGAATCGGATGAATTTACACCCCAGCTCCGTTCCAGGACATTTGAAAAGCTTTATGAGACCATGATCGTGAACTATTCCCCATCCGGCCGGGACGAGGATTATCAGGCTCCGGCTATTCTCTATATTTGTGGTGGTAATTCTGAGGACAATTCATATTTCCAGCAGCTTGTGGACTGGCGTCATAAACGCGGGTATGTGGTCTATACTGCTTCTATAAGTGAAACCGGTTCTTCGTCAAGCCAGGTAAAGAGCTATGTAACAAATGCCTACAATACCTTTAGCCCACGCCCGGAATTTGTAGCCCTTGTAGGAGACGCAGGCGGTTCGTACAATGTTCCAACGTTTTATGAAGATTGGGGTCACGATTATTATGGGGACTGGTGTGAAGGCGACCATCCCTATTCCCAGCTGGATGGAGATGATTTACTCCCAGAGGTCCTGGTAGGGCGAATATCCGTCCGTTCGTCTTCGCATATATCAAATGTGGTGAATAGAATCATCAACTATGAAAAGGCAACCTACCTGGGAAGCCTGAATAATTTTTATGAACGGGCTGCCGTTGTGGGCGATCCAAGCGAATCAGGTCTTTCAACCGTGATTACTGCCCGTTACGTGGAAAATATTATGGAAGCCTACGGGATGGAAGATATCAACCTGAAAATATCCGGGAGCAGCTGGACCTCCTGGATGGAAAATCAACTTGATGAGGGGGTATCTTATTTTCAATACCGTGGTTTTTATGGGGTGAGTGGTTTTGATACTGGGGACATAGATGATGTAAACAATGGCCATAAACTTCCTTTTGCAACCGTATTGACTTGCGGGACTGGTTCTTTTGCCCAGGACAACACCTGTTTGTCGGAAAAATTTTTGAGGGCAGGTTCTGCATCAAACCCAAGAGGTGCTATTGCGGCGGTATGTACCGCTACCGGTAATACCCATACTATGTTCAACAATATTGTTGCTATGGGAATTTACGATGGTCTTTTCCCGAAAAATCTTGGAACGGCAGGTGCAGCCCTTGCAAATGGGAAGTTGACATTATTTAGTGCTTATCCCACAAATCCATATCATTGGGTTGATGCGTTTACTCAGTGGAACAGTCTCATGGGCGATCCAGCCACTCATTTGTGGACCGATACTCCAACAGTATTAAGTGTTACACATCCCTTTGTGTTGCCTTTTGGAACAAATTTTGTAGATATTTTAGTTTATGATGAGCAGGAAAATCCGGCAGAGGATGCGATGGTTACCCTTCTCATGGATGATGATGTAATCTTCACATCCGGGTATACAGATGAAGAAGGCTCACTCACCATGAATCTGGATTATGTTTCCAATGGAACTATTTCAATCACCGTAACAAAACAAAACTGTAAACCCTATGAAAATACAATTATTTTACATTCTGATGGAGCTGTTGTAAATCTTGACAATGAACTTGATGTGCAGATACATGATGACGATGATGGGATTGTAAATCCCGGTGAACAATTTGGTTTGTCTGTTCCTGTCAAGAACTATGGGACGGAGAATGTCTATGGAATTTCAGCTACATTGCAGTCATTTTCCGAGTTTGTCACGATTTCCGATGCAACTATGGATTATGGCGATCTGCTTCAGGGTGAATCTGCATTTGGAGATGATTTTGCAATTACATTGTCTGAGACTGCTATCGACCGTGAAGATTTAAAATTAAGGTTAACGATCGTTGATAATTCAAATAATGGATGGAATGCAATCATTCCCATTGATGTTTCCGGTAGCCACCTTGCCTATATGAGTATGCTTATCCAAAATGGGGGAATTGATCCGGGAGAAACAAAGAATGTTTCAATAACTCTTTCAAATCGGGGTTCAATATCAACTGGACAGGTATTTGCCACATTGAGCTCTGACTCATATGCATTATCTGTTGTGGATGGTTCCGGTGCCTGGGGGGAGATTCCGCCGGGGCAATCAGTCCAGTCAACTGATTCGTTCACAATTTCTGCCTCTAATGAAATTATTAATGGTACGGTTTTATCACTTTCCTTGAACATACAATCAGACGAAGGCTATAACCGTGTGGAAACCATTCCTATACACATCGGTGAAGTCACAGAATCGGATCCACTGGGCCCGGACAGTTATGGGTATTATATTTATGATTCATGGGATACAGGCTATGAATTAGCACCGGCTTATGATTGGATCGAAATTGAGTCTATTGGTACAAACCTTGACATTTACGATCCAGGTCGGGGAAGAGGAGCCTGTTCGCTAAATAACAACATGCTGTGTGACAGTGATTATGATTGTGATCCATGGGGTGGACAATATTATGGGACCTGTGAATATTTTGAAACCACCAAGGAGGTTAATCTGCCGTTTACATTTTCCTTTTATGGTGTACCGTATTCTTCAATCAGCGTGTCTTCCAATGGCTGGATAGCATTTGGACATTCTGAGCTGGAAAGCTTCCGGAATTATCCTGTTCCCGGTGCCGGGGGCCCATCGCCTATGGTGGCGGTGTTCTGGGATGATTTGAAGACGAGTAATGGGGGATACGTATATACTCATAATTTTGATGGAGAATTTATGGTTATCCAGTGGACTGATATGCGCACTGAGGATGCTAATTCACTGGAGGATTTTCAGCTTATTTTATATAATAATTCAGTTCCACCCTACGGGGATGGGGAAATGAAACTCCAGTACAAGACATTCAATAACACCACCAATGGGAGCTTTGGCGGATACACACCGGAACATGGCGGTTACTGCACTGTTGGCATTGAAAACCATAACTGTACGACAGGACTGGAATATACCTTTGATAATGAATATCCTGTAGCAGCCAGGACAATAGTCGACCAGTCAGCCTTGTTTATTACCACAAGACCTGCTTTTGAAATCAACGAAACCACCATAACTGTTTCGAACTATCCCGGGTGGAATATAGTCGGTTTGCCGGTTGATGCGAATGATGCAAATTATCTCTCCATATTTCCAAATGCCATTAATAATACCCTTTATTCCTATGATGGAAGCTATACGCAGGAGGAAAACCTGGCTTTAGGGACAGGATACTGGCTTCGTTTCAGCGAAGAAGGCGAAAACCAGATTGTTGGACTTCCTATTAATTCGCTGTCAATTGCAATACAGGAAGGCTGGAACCTTATTTCCGGCATCACATCAACAGTGGAGGCTGGCGGGATTATTGATCCTTCCGGGCTTATTGTTCCGGGAACGATGTACAGTTATAATGAAAATGGCTATGCAAATGTGAGTAGCCTTGAACCTGGAACAGGGTATTGGATACGATCCTTTGGGGATGGAACCATTACTCTTCAAAGTTCACGCACCTCAAAAGTTAATGATCCTGTAGGCTTAACGTCAGATTTGGAAACAATGAATAAGATCAGGTTTAATGGTGCAGAACTGTATTTTGGAGCGACAATTACTGAAAATGAGCAGCTGAGTTACAGCTTGCCTCCAAAACCGCCTTCAGGAGCCTTTGATGCCCGTTTTTCCGGCGACTGGAAATACTGTAGCGATGAAGGTATGATTGAGGTGATGAATAACGGACAACCGTTGGTTGTTGAGTATGAAGTAAAAGACGGTGAATATTGGCAGTTAGTCCCTGTCATTGCGGGCAAAACGGAGTGGAGCGAAGCAATCTCCTTATCTGGTCAAATTCAGTTAAATTTGGGTTCAAATGTTGATCAGTGGGTATTGAGAAAATCCACTTCTCCCCAAACCCCTACAGTATTTGCTCTGCACTCTAATTACCCCAATCCTTTCAACCCTGCCACACGGATTATGTATGATGTACCGCAGGAAACTCACATAAGATTAACGGTAAATGATTTATTGGGAAGGGAAGTAATCACGCTTGTTAACCAAATAGAACAACCCGGTTTTAAAACCATAATGTGGAATGGCAGGGATCATTCAGGCCGTCCTCTTTCTTCCGGCATTTACATTTCCCGTTTAGAGACAAAGACATCTTCATTTTCAAAGAAAATGTTATTGTTGAAATAAGGTAGTATGTGATGAAAAAAACAATTGTAACAATAGTAGTCATTTTTTCATCACATTTCATCATTGCCCAGGAATACAGAACAGTCACTGATATAGACGGAAATGTTTATCAAACCGTGCAAATAGGCGACCAGTTCTGGATGGCTGAGAACCTCAAAGTAACTCATTATCAAAATGGTGATGAAATACCATGCAATGTTTACAATGATGACCCTTCTAATGCAGCACTATACGGCAGACTTTATACCTGGTATGCATTGGATGATGAGAGAGGAATATGTCCTGATGGCTGGCATGTACCTTCCGATGATGAAGCCGATTCTGAATGGCAGATATTGGTGGATTATCTTGGGGGTGGAAGTGTAGCCGGCGGTAAAATGAAGGCCACAGGGACAATTGAAGCTGGCGATGGGTTGTGGAAAACACCCAATGAGGGAGCTACCAACGAAAGCGGCTTCACAGGTCTGCCGGGCGGTTTTCGTGATGATAGCGGCGTTTACGACGAGTTGAGTATCACCGGTTATTTTTGGACTTCTACAGAAGAACATTCATCGGCTTCATACCAAAGGAGTCTCTATTATGATTGGGAAGGAATAAGTGGATTCGCCATAAGTAAATCCCGCGGATTTTCAGTGCGGTGTGTTGCAGGACCCACCTCAGGCATCACAGTTGATTATCAATCAGATTGGAATCTTGTTGGTCTGCCCCTAGAGGTTGAAGATGCTTCCTATAATCTTATATTTCCCGAATCAATAGAGGGAACATTGTACTCTTTTGATGATGGATATATCCTTGAAACAAGTCTCATTCAAGGTGAAGGATACTGGCTTCGTTTTGAAAGTGCTGGCAGTACCACTATTACAGGTACTCTCATGAATGAAATCACTATCAGTTTAAACGAAGGCTGGAACCTGATTTCTGGTTTGTCAGAGGATGTTTCCATTTATTCCGCTTTGGATCCAGACAGTATTATAGTTCTAGGAACTTTATATGGATTTAATGGTGGATATGTAGAAACTGATATGCTTGTGCCTGGGAAGGGATATTGGATCCGGGCGAATACTTCAGGGAATATTATGTTAACAAGTGAGTGATTCCCACTCCAAATTGATTCCTCTGGGTAAATTGAAGAGATAAAAATCCACCCAACCTTGGGGGAACCCCCCTGTTTATATGTTATATGCTACTCTCACACAAAACGGGGAAAAAGGTTCGTTGATTGGATATAAGGTGAATTTAAAGTAAGTTTTACCTGGCTTTTTAGGATAATGATATGAAAAAAACAGTATTAATTATAACTTCATTTGTATTTATTACATCTGCTGTATTTCCACAATCCAAGATGGATATAGATAATCTTATAGATATGGATGGGCTTTTATATAAACCAAATGATGATAAGCCTTATACAGGTAAAGTATTTGACTTATATGATAATGCACAGAAGAAATTTGAGGGCAGATACAAAAATGGCTTAAGAAATGGTAAATGGACTTGGTGGAGTGAAGGTGGCAAAATGGGTAGTTCGGGAACTTATAAGAATGGGATTAAGAATGGTAAGTGGACTCGATGGTATGAGAATGAACAGAAGAAAGAAGAAGCAACTTTCAAGTCTGGGAAAGAAGATGGATTATGGACTGATTGGTATGAGAATGGACAGAAGAAGATAGAAGGAACTTACAATAATGGAAAACAAGTTGATAAATGGACTGATTGGTATGAAAATGGACAGACGAAGCAAGAAGGGACTTTCAAAGATGGAAAATATAATGGAAAATGGACTTTGTGGTATGAGAATGAACGAAAAAAGTCAGAAGTAACTTACAAAGATGGGAAAGAAGATGGATTATTGACTTATTGGTATGAGAATAGACAGAAAAAGATGGAAGGAACTTACAATAATGGAAAACAAGTTGGTAAATGGACTTATTTGCTTTCGAATGGACAGAAGTGGAGAGAAGGAACTTTTAAGGATGGTATAAAAGATGGGAAATGGACTAGGTGGTATGAGAATGGACAGATGAAGCAAGAAGGGACTTACAAGAATCACTATGAAAATGGTAAATGGACTTTTTATTACGAAAACGGACAGATACGTGAAGAAGGAAACTACACAGGTGGACAACAAGAGGGTAAATGGACTTATTACAACAAAGACGGAAGTATTAAAGAAGTCAAAGAATTTTAACGGATTGCATTCCACTGAAAATTGATTCCTCTGGGTAAATTGAGGAGACTTTTATTTATAGCATTGTTGGGTGGTGTATACCTCTACCAGACAGACACAAGCAGGAGAGAGTACTATAGTACAAATGTACAGTATAGTAAGTAGTTATATATCATAGTGGTGTTTAATTAAAACAAGAGGAATAGTAATGAAAAATATTTTCATTATTTTTGCGGTATTAGGTTTTCATTTCATTTTTGCTCAACAATCATTGCGTCAGCAGTTGGTGTTGAGTTCTATATCAAATGTATCTAAATCAACAGATGTAAAAATAAAAATTAAGGATGATATAGAAATAAAAACTGGCACAATTTACAGATATAATTCTTCAAAGTTAATTCTAAATACTTCCCGTCTCCAAAGAAGGGATTTTATTACAATCGGTGTTGCTACGGGTACTTTTACAGGGATTGGATATTTGCTTGCACTTGGGTCAAAACCATTGACAGAGAAATATAAAGTATTGAGTGAAATAAATATCAGCGAAATACAACAGATTCAAGTTAAAAAAACAAATAATAGGAATGCTTGGATTGCATCCGGTTTACTCGCAGTTGGCCTTTTATCTCAAGCAAATAAACCTGAAATGGAAGGAAGTGCTTTAGGATTTGTTTGGCTGCCTATTTCTCTCACACCTTTTCTATTAAAACCCTATTTTTCATATAGTTGGGAAACAGTTTTGAATATTAAATGATGGTATAACCCCCACTCCACCCATTCATTCCACCTCTTTGTAAAAAAGTGGGGATGGGGTAATTGATAACACCACAAATTGATTCCTCTGGGTAAATTGAAGAGAGTATTATTTATAGCATTAGCTAAAAGGAGAATGAAATGAAGAAATTAAAATCCATAATATTACCTGTTTTACTTGTTCTAATACTTGGCATACAATTGTATGCATATTTTAATGGAACAATTAACTATGCAATTTTTGTAGTCGTCTTTGCTCTAACTCCAGCAGCTATTCAGGGTTTATATCCCAACTTATCTGATAAGGAGTATTTTAAATATTTTAAATGGTTGATGATAGTCTTGGCAATTATTACATTAGTATTAGTGGGCATACGGGAAATGTGATTATGAGTTGTTCGTTTAATTAATCTGATTATGCCTGATATCATTGACGATTCCCCCCAAATTAATTCCTCTGGGTAAATTGAAGAGATAGAAAACCCACCCAACCTTTTGGGTACCCCCTATTTATGTGTTTTATTTTACTCTCACCCAAAACAGGTAAAAAGGTTCGTTGATTTGAGAAAAGAGGAACTTGGAGGTAAATTGATAATTAAAGTGTGTCCACCAAAAACGTGTCCACTTTTAGGGTTTATTTGAATAACTATGATTAAATTTGATCAATTAGTAATCTTGGTTATAGACCTTCTGACCCTGAGGCTATTTACTCTAAAATACAGCAATTTGATAAATCTTTCGTAGGAAACTATGTTCACTTACAATACTAACTCGAATATTGGTCCAGTTCATGGGGGCAGGTCATCTAAATAACCTGAATTAAAAAATTCTTGGAACATTTACTATTTCAAGCGTAGGATGTACGTGTAAGATGAAAAAGTCATTATCCATACTATTTGTGCTCCTTTTTGCGGGCAGCACTGTTGCACCCATTCCGGTGTATTGCTATCACGACTCATCTCGGGAGAATCGGGAAGCTCGAAAAAGGCCAGTACATTCCCCATTCCCGCATCAAGGAAAACATGCATGTAGGGATTTGGTTCTTTGGTCGATGGAACATTGTTTTCAGCAAAAACCAACGTGAAGTCCATGCCCAATATATTTTGATAAAACTCTACAGTTTCTCTGGCGTCGCGACAACGATAAGCCACATGGTGTATTTTCTTTATATTCACATTAAGTTCCCTATATTGGTATTTTAATACTTAGACTATTTATCTTTATGAAAATAAACAAAGCAGCCCACTACTCCAAACAGCATAAACGGGGCGATGAGCAATCCGGCAATAGGTACAATGATGGCCTGGATATAATTTTCACCGTTCTGCCCGGCACAGTAGGGGCATGTATAAATGAGCGTTGGTAAAGCGGACACAAAAAATATTGAGGCCCGTAAAAAACGACTCATCATTTACTGTTCTTTCTTAAACGACCCATCTAAAAGGAATATCATACATGAGAGCCACAGTAAACAAAATACCCGCTGGGATAGGAACAAATAGTATCCGCTTGAGAGCCTTTGTTTCATACCGCAGGTGCATATAGATCATGGCAACCAGCATCATCTTGGTAGCGGCAAAAGCGAGCAGAAGTACAATCTGTCCCATCTGGGAAATTTCAAGATAGGAAACTCCCACTTCCAGAACAGTGAGCACTGTAAGATATATAGCATTTTTAATATAAAGTTTTTTATGGTCATCCATATTTGTCGCGCTCCTTAATTAAATTAAATAAATAACTGTAAAGACCAGTATCCATACCAAGTCCACAAAATGCCAGAATAATCCCAGGATTTCTACACGGTCCCAGTTATCAGCAGAGTATCTACCCTGGCCAGCTGCCCACAGGATACAGGCAATATAGATCACTCCTGAAGCCACGTGCAGTCCGTGAAAACATGTGGTAACATAAAAGACGGCGGCGTATAGACTGGTAGTGATTACGAATCCATGTACAATAAAATGATAGTATTCCCATACCTGGATTCCAAGGAATACCAGACCCCCTGCCATAGTGAGTCCCAGAAACTTTTTCAGTCCCGCTTGGTCTCCTCTCTGGATGGCATTCAGTGCCATTACCATGGTAAAGCTGGTACAAATCAGGAGAAATGTATTAAACGCAGTGAGGGGAATATTAAGGATTTCACCAGCTTGTGGCCACTCTGCTCCACCTGCGCGTAATGCAGCACCAGCAATCAACAGCCCTGCAAATGACAATCCATCTACAATGATGAATAACCACATACCTAGTTTTCCAGTTGTTGCCTTTCCAAAGGGGTCATTCATAGGTATTGCATATGTTTGATTTTGATTCATTGTCATCTCCATAATGAATGTGAAATTAGAATAATATTACTGTGATAAATATTACCACCCATATAACCGTTAGAAAATGCCAGAACATGCCAACAAGCTTTACTTGCTGCAAATAATTAACCAGATTATTGATTTTATAGTTCAACCAAAACAAAGCAATAATCCCGCCAACAATATGTAAACCATGAAGACCAGAAAGCATATAGAATACAGATCCTTCCATATGAGAAATGATAGAATAATCATCTTGGTTTAGTGTATACCATAGGGTCAGTTGCAGGACAAGAAATATAAACCCGATTATTATTGTCGTATTTAAGAATCTCTGGACGACTGCTTTTTTTCTTTTTTTGCTTGATCTGCTTACCATAAAATAGCTGATACTACTTAATAAGAGCATCCCCGTATTCAGCCATCCCAGTGCCATGGACTGTGGGCTCATATTGTTAGACATCCACGACCCTGCCTGAACACGGAGGATTGCATAACTTGCTAGCAGAGTAATAAATAGCATGGAAAAAGATCCCAGGCTAATAAGCATTCCAAGATAGGATGTGAACCCATCATCTGTTTGTTTTGGAATACTTTTTATTGTAGTTATTGTCTGCATATTAGGTAATTATGAAGACAATGGTTCTGACTGAGAAATCCAGTCACGGTCCTTTAGGTCGGGATGACTGTATTCATGGGGCCCGTTATATACAGTTGGTACCGTAGCAAAATTCCCATGAGGGATGGGGACATCCAAGGTCCATTCAAGCGTAGCGGCTTTCCAGGGATTCTTTTCCGCAACCTTTCCTTTCAGCAGGCTGTAGATAAAATTCACTACAAAAACACACTGGGCCGCCCCAAGGATATATGCAGAAATGCTTATTAAATCATTGAGGCCCAGAACGGGTGCCAAAAACTCATATTCGGTGGGATCATAGATGCGACGGTGATGACCTGCATATCCCATAACCATCATATTGAAAAATACCAGGTTCAGGGGAATAAATGAAAACCAGAAATGGACTTTTCCAAAGATACTATTCATCTGTTTCCCAAATAACTTCGGGAACCAGAAATAGATAGCCGCAAATCCTCCAAACAGAACGGATGCTGCCATGGTATAATGAAAATGGCCAACCACAAAATAGGTATCATGGAGATAAATATCGGATGTGATGGTAGCATTGTACAGTCCTGTTAATCCTCCTAAGCCAAACACCCACATAACCGACATGGCAAAAAGCATGGGTGTTTCAAATTTTAGGGAACCCCGCCATAAGGTTCCCAGCCAGTTAAAAAAGAAGATGGATGAGGGAATACTGATCAGAAGAGTTAAAAACATAAATGTCTTCCCCAGTAAAGGACTCATGCCGGTGGTATACATATGGTGACCCCATACAACAGCGCTCAATGTCGTAATGGCACACATACAAATGGCTGTTGCCTTGTAACCAAAAGCCGGTTTTCTTGCAAAAACAGAGAGAAGATCTGACACCACGCCCCATGCTGGAAGGATGAGGATGTACACTTCCGGATGCCCGAAAATCCAGAATACATGCTGGTAGAGTAATGGATCGCCCCCGGGGATCGTTGCTTTTCCGCCTGCAATAAGGAACTGTGTCCCCGCTACATTATCTAACAGCAGTATGATTAAGCCCGCTGCAATAATGGGAACAAAGAGGGCGTTGAGGATGCTGGTGAGAAAAAGACCCCATATGGTAAGGGGCATCTTGAAATATCCCATCCCTGGCGCACGCAGGCGGACAATCGTAGTGATATAATTAATTGCTCCCATGAGAGTTGAAGTCCCAGCCAAAGTAAGAGAAAGTGTCCAGAAAACCTGACCCTGTCCTGGGATTCCTCCTACGGGTGTACTTAAGGGAGGATAGGATGTCCAACCTCCTGCTGCAGTTCCTTCAGGTAGAAGGTATGATACCAGCAATACTACACTGGCAAGAAACATGGTCCAGAACGAAATCATATTTAATTTTGGGAAAACCATATCAGGAGCACCTATCTGCAGAGGGATGCAAAAATTACCAAATGCCCCAATGAGGACAGGTGTGATAGCCCAGAATATCATAATCGTACCGTGCATGGTGAACAGCTGATTATATGCATCTGGACTTATTATTCCTTCATTCGATTGATACAGGAAATTTCCCAATAGCCACCAGGGCAATGGTTCCCCTGTATTTGATAGAGACCAGCGTATCAGCATGGCCTGGAACCCTCCGAACAGAAGAAAGATTATCCCCAACCAAAGGAACTGTTTACCGATTACTTTATGATCAGTCGAAAAAATGTATTTTGACCAGAATGATTGTTCCTGATTATTGCTCATTTACATTGACTCCTTCCATGCCCAACCCCACCTAATAGGAATTTCTTCATCTTCATCTCCCCATTCATCATCTTCAAGGCCTTCCTCTTCAAGTGATTGTAACCAATTATTATAATCTTCTTCCGAATCAACTGTTAGATAGCCCTTCATCCGGTAATGGCTGTTGCCGCACAACTCTGCGCACGCTATTTCAAATTTCCCCGTTTCCGTTGCCTGGAACCACATGGTGTTTACCATTCCAGGTGTGGCGTCTATTTTTACCCTGAAATTGGGAAGATAAAAAGAATGAATGACATCATAGGGGGCAATCTGGATTATAACAGGTTTATCTACCGGGATATGCATCTGGTTCTGAGATGGGACCAGATCATCCTCCGTGCCGAATTCCCCGTCTTCCCCGGCATATCGGAAATTCCAGGCAAACTGCTGAGGCATGACTTCCACCTGTACAACATCATCTCCCTTGGGGAAATTCCAGAAGGCCTCTTTTAGGTCCCTGAAAGACATTCCCTCAATAACTACATCAATGGAAAAAAATATTAACAGTCCCATGGCCACAGTGATCACTACGTGTTTTTTTGTATCTCCCCGATCATAAACCGCCTGATGTCCTGACCGTGATCGATATCTGATAACAAAATAGAGCATAGCCAGAACCACAATAGCAAAATAAATGGTAATAACCGTATCGGTATATTGAATGACATTGTCGATCCGCCAGCCATCTACAGATATGTCCTTTGGAGGTTCCAAGAACCAAATTCCTGGGAATATTTTCTTCATTCGTTTCATATATACTCCTGAAATGTTGGGAAATAATTATTTTAATACACTTAAGTACTTTAATTAAATGTTATGTTTGTTATCCAACAAAACTCATGTCAGATTCGATGTATAATAGATATCATCATCTAATAATAATGCAAAAAGGAATAATAGTACAAGCATATTAAGATATCTATATCTTATATTCGTTGAACTCTAAACTACATAGGAATATATTATCGTAATTTATAATACAAAACGGTCTCTTGTATTCAATGGTTGCATTGAAAACATATACTTGGGATGTGATACAAAATTATTGACAAACAAAAAATACGGTTTGGAACTTTTATTGCTTTTAGCGTTAACACAATAAAAAATGAAAAAAATAATTTCCACTTTAATTCTGCTTTTATTTTTTGTACAACTAACAGTATCATTTTTACATTTTGACTGCAACATGACCTGTTGTCAAAAAAAAGTCATTAGTTGTTGTCTGAATGAAACAATACAAAAAGAATGCCCGACAATGGGAGAAAATTGTAATACTGTTGTTTTTATACCGATTATTTCTGTTTCTGCCGAAAAAGCAGAAT
>Ga0208638_1000140_pt1 | contig 61988 bp, 55 predicted proteins | sample ETNtaG_34_FD_185753 | JGI IMG/M metagenome (GOLD analysis project Ga0208638, IMG submission 185753) | Marine microbial and viral communities from oxygen minimum zone, Eastern Pacific Ocean - ETNP201306SV51 (SPAdes) (version 2) | ecosystem: Environmental > Aquatic > Marine > Oceanic ...
CTTAAAAAGAGTAGATTATTAAGCTGAACCCTGACCGCTTGTCCTGAGCGAAGCCGAAGGGCTGATAGCTGACTGCTGCTTTTCCAATGCAGAGCGATAAATTTGGAATAACATAATGGCAAGACTTACCCTATTCACTTTTTAAAAAAATTACAAGAACATTTCTGTGTAGGCAGGGTAATATTTATATATTTTTCGATAATCCTCTATTTCTTTCTTTTTTAACTCAAACTCTTTCGGTTTCCAATTTTTATTGCAAGGCATTGCAGAATCAAGATATAGTCTCTCCTTTCTAGTAACAAGAGGTACTCGAATTTTATATGGATACTTAACTATGTCATTCCGAAGAAACGGAAGCTTTTGTTTATCTAAAATTTTGGTTTTTTGTTTATGATCCTCACTTCCTATCATACCCCCTAATGAAATCATCTGGTGGCCATCAGCATAGAGGAAATTAAAGAGAGGAATGAAAGATACATTTTTTCGACCAAGCAAACCCTCGCTAATTGCCTGTTTAATAATACTTGCATTAATCTCTGGGAGTTTGGATCTCGAAAATTTGATAGCTTTATATTTTGGTAAAAGATAATTTTCTGCTTCAAGAAAGAAATGTTTTTTCCATTCATCGGGACCTTCCTGAGGTTCTCCTGGTGGTTCTATATCTAAAGTTACTAGAAATATTGATCCTGGGGATAGTTGTGAACACGCTAAAACTATAGTATTAATAATTTTTTCAGTTAGTATATGATCATAATCAAGCCACAATATATGTTGAAGATCAATTGAAAGTTTAGGAATATAATTAGCAATGTCTTCCATTTCAATATTGACCAGTTTAAAAGGTTTATTGAATTTAACTCGTTTATCAATATTTGGTGAGCTCTCAATACTATACATTTTTTGTATACCAAGGTATTTGTGAAACATAATGAAATCTATAAAGTAAATAGACCCAAGCCCAGTATATTGATAGTCTGATATAGGAAACCCTAATTTCATGAGTTTTTGAAATGTATCAAGCAACATCCTTCGCTCAACCTGCTTAGCTGGTCGATATTCATAATGAACTTTTTCATAGCTTTTAGCTGGTTGATTCAAGAAAGCCCCTCCTTATCAAGGTAGTAATCAAAAGTATGTTTTCCGATCTGATTTGCACCTATTCTTGACTTTCTTCGATGTTTCCGAATTTTTTCCAAATCATCATTTTGCGCTTCATACTGAACCATTGTAGTCGTTTTAGGTTTTTTCTTCCCTTTAGATATATTGAAAACTGTTGTATCTCTAGAAACCAGCTCTTTGAAAGAAGTACTGCTAACTTTACTTGCAATTTTTCTTTCTACAGGCTCTGCATCTCGATCACTAGGATACTGATTGTTTAAAAAAGATATTACTGGTTTTGCAGCTGTACTCATCTTATTTCGAACTCTAAGATAGACGGCTGATTCACGGTTCAAATTCCTTTTATCTGTAGTCCAAGGTAGCAACAATGGATTGGATGATTCAAAAAAAACCACTCCAATAAATCCACGGTATTTTGGTTGGAAAGTTGGCATCAAAGGTCCCCAGCCAGAAATTTCGGATTGATTTGCTTCTAACACAACTCTTCCATTACACACTATGTACCATCCAGCTCTATCTTGGTAGTAATGACCCTTTTTATCTTTCTCTGCCAATGTAACAAAAATCTTGATTTTTACATCATCCTGTTTAAATGCCTGATACGATGCGCTTCCAGAAAGTGGCTTTCCTATAGGAACTTTGAAGGGTTCGACATCTTGACCATTTAATTTAATGCGAATATATTTATTAATAAAAAATGAATATGTGCGGGAAATAGCTTTATATAATCCTGAATCTATAGTTCCCCCTTCAAGGCGCATTTTTACTTCATCATGTAATTTTGTTATTCGGATTTTAGTACCTTCATCCTTTATATTTTTTGCTTTATTCTTGATGATAAGTGGTAGTCGCCAATCATCCATTGATTGATCTTTTTTTAGCCAGTCTTGCACATTCAAATGACACGAGAATCCATTATTTACAGTTTTTGAATCTATTTGAAATTCATCCCCAATCTTAAAAAGAGCTCGCTTTAAACCAATTCCATAAACACCTAAAAATCCACCTTTCCAGTTTTGATCGTGACCAAAGTTAAATGCTTCCCTTCTAGCTATCTCAAGATCAATACCCCCACAATTGTCACTAATCTCAAGGTACTGTTTTGAAAAAGATAAATTAATTGTTGGGAGTTCATTATTAAGGATATTCCTACCATTTTTTTCCAAAATATTTTTTGAAATCGTGAAAAGCTTTAAACCCTTACTCCTAATATATCCATCTATTGAATTGTCAATCAAATCTAAAATACAATCTTCAAGTGATACATCTTTTGTAAACATCTGGATAAAGAAGTTTTTTCTTGGATAGGCATTGGCATACTCTTTATTCATTTTTATTCCTTTTCTTCTTATCTATTGAGTCCCTCTTTGATAGCCTAGTTTTTGCAATGTTTAGAAATTTTTTTTCAATATCAGCTCCTACGAAATTCATTTTTTTTGATTTTGCTGCATCTAGCACGGATCCTGTTCCTATAAATGGGTCAACAACGAGCCCTCCTTTAACACCGCTAATATTTATTACACGTGATACGATAGAAATCGGTAATTCATTTTCTTCACGATATTTATATTTTTTATGTCGTACAGGACTAATGTCTTCCCAGTAATCACTTAAATTAATGCCATCTTTGACATATTTTTTATATCCTCCATAATCTTTGATGTCTTTACCACAGTGCCTACATTTTGCAATATCAATTTTAGGTCGAGAAAAATAATTTGGTTTACCTTTTGTAAAATATAAAAGAGCATAATGAGCTGGATGAAGATGGTTTCCCCTCACAAATCCGTTTTTCATGCTAATCGCTATCCAATGGCGAAAACTCAGTCCTTCTTCTTCAAGAATATTACCGAACCTTAATGCCCATATAGGCAGATGGTACAAATAAAGAGTTCCTCCTGTTTTAAGAACTTGGACTCCCCTTTTGAGAACATTCGTCATATATTCCGAATAAATTGATTCTTCAACACAATCTTTTTTCTTCGATCTTTTCCCATATTTTTTTCCTAAATTGAATGGAGGATCAACAAAAATAACATCAGCACATTCTTCTTCTAAAGCATTTAAAAAATTAAGGGCGTCATCACATACAATTTCCCCATCTTTAAAGCGACAAATAGTTCCTCTGTACTCTCCTCTCCACCATCTTAATCTTGTTCTATTAACCATCCTATTCATTTTGTTAATATTTCTCCAATAATGCCACCGTAACAACTCGATAAGTTTTTTTATTAATTATTGCTACCTCGCCATATCATATGAATGAAATTCTTTTGATTGTTCATGAAGAAAGAAAACTCAACCATTAAAATATCATAAAAATTTAGTCAAGGCTTAGTTTATGCTTTTTACAGCGCTTTATGCAAGGTTCTCATCTAATCTAAATTCTATATTTTTCTAATGCAACTAGGAGGAGATTTGAACATCTGACTATTTCAAAAGCCCAAAAAACTCTTAACAAAGATAAACTTTGATTGTAGAAGAACTATAGAAATTTAAACTCGTTTTTTGGAGCTGGGTTGAATAGATAGATAGGCTTGGTTGCCTTTATTGCATTATTATTCTGAAGTGTTATCAATGTTAAAGATTAGACCCTCTTCCATTTAATAAATTTAAATATATCAATCAAAGAAAGTGAAGTGTTGGAGGTAATTTTCTTGATTAGATTGAGGCTTCACTATTCCTTCCGGGATACGGCATACCCTTAACCTTATAAGATAAGTAAATAACTGGTGTATCGAGTAATGCTACAATTAGTTTTACAGCATACCCAGTGAATATGATGGTCACCAAAACTTTAAAAGGAACTGTACCAGCAAAGGCCAAACTAAAAAAGACGACGCTATCAACTAACTGTGATACAAATGTGCTTCCATTGTTCCGAAACCAAAGGTGCTTCCTCTTCGTTTTTACACCAATATAGTGAAACAGCCAAATATCAAGGCTTTGAGCAATTGCATACGCAATAAATGATGCGACTGCTATTCTGGGTACAGCACTGAATAGGGTTTCCATTGCATTTGATACGGTTTCACTATCTTTAATATGTACAAATTGCAGCACAAACTGTCCTAAAAGGACAAATAGCACAAGACCTAAAAAGCCCATCCAAATAGAGCGATAACCAACTTTTTTTCCATGATGCTCAGTTAAAATATCTGTAGCTATAAATATGGCTGCATAAAATGTATTTGAAACATTAGTAACCACCCCAAAAATTGGTATTAATTTTGCTGCAAATGTAGATACCAGAATTACATTTATGATTATGGTTATATAAAGCCATTCCTTACCTAATTTCCATGCAAGTAGCACAAACAATAAATCAATTATTGTTACTATAAAAAACAAAACTTCATTACTCATAATTTACTCCTATGCAGTTCTTAGTTGTTCAAAAAATTTACGTGCTTCTTCTGACCATTTCGTTGGGAGAAGCACAATCATTAGAAAAGGAACGATGAATCCCAACAATAAAGAACCATCGAATAAAATAATTCCAAGATTTGGTGGCCACTCCCCGCCGATAAACAAGAGCAGAACAGAGGATATTGACACTACCCCAAGTGACAAATAACGATTTTTTGCAGTTATAGTACCTCTTCCAAAAAGCACTGCTATTGCTATCATCGCTGCAGCGAGCCCACCGCCGAACAATCCAAGGTTACTATGAACCCATTCGCCTAGAGCTGAACGACTTCGTTTTATGGTGAGTACGTTAATAATGGTTCCAGAAATATTTGGTGAATAGTAATTGTTTTGGATTCGGCCCCATCCAGTTGTTTTATCCTTTACAACTTCCCCCCATTTTGGGGAGGTAACTTTGATAGATACTAACTGTGCAAATTTGGCAGATGCAGCGGAAGCCGCGAATTCAGACAACATGGGATTGGGTTTATAATATGCCAGTTCATATACTTCAGGATAATCACTAACTAAAGACAACATTCCTGGAATATTAACGGTAATTTCCCCGTGGTTTTCTCCTTTCTTCAAGCTCAATCCCACCCAAAGCTCCTGCCCGCGTTGCTGAGCAACAAACCAACCGGTGAGAAGGGAACCCTCACTACTTAAAGGGGTTACATTTAATTGATCAACTCTTTTCGGTGCATTCTTATGTGATAAATTTATTGAAGTAACTAATAGAGCGGCCTCTTCAGAAGTTTGCCGATCAAAGGATATTTTTACCAGAGATGTTTTAGGCGAATCTCCTAAGTCCACAATGGCTGATGCTCTTACTCCAGGGATATATGCCAGCAACGTCTGTGAGAACAAAAGTTCAAGTAACAACAAAGAAAATAATATATGCCTTGTCAATTTATACTTCCTATCACAGTTTTTTGTTCCATCATCTAGGGGCCAAATCCACTGTTGGCTGCATTAATAAATTGGGTCACCCATTAGGGGAATTTACACTCAATAGCCGTGTATTATTGCTAATAGTTATGTATTTTGTCAAGTGCAATATTGCTATATGCAATTGTTTTTCTTTGCTTTAGGGTTTAAGCTACTTCCTTATGAAATGAATCTTTAATACCTTCTTTTTTAGCCACCAAGACTCAAAGACACGAATAGTTTAAGGGGAAAAGAAAAAATCCGCGTTTATCGGTTAAATCTGCGGCATCGTTCTGTTTTTCAGTGCTATGAAATTAAATGTGAAAAACTTTATCGGACAGAAGATAAAAAGATGGAGGTTAGAACAAAACATCACCCAGGAGCAATTAGCACTTCGCCTGGGTCTCTCACAAGGGTATATAAACCAGATAGAAAACGGGAAAAGGTCGTTTTCTTTAGAAACTTTGCAAAAGGTAGCGGACGCTCTTGGTATCCCGGTTTCTGCTATTTTTGATGAAATAAATAATGATGCTTCCCTTAAGGTAGTTCGATCTTATGATAAAAAAACTATGAAAAAAGGTCCTTTGACACAGTATGTCTTTCTGAAACCACAAGTTTCTGCTAAGAAACGCAAGAAGAAAAAAATCAATAGGAAAGAGGTATTGGATCTTTTAAATAAGTTACCTGAAGATGTGGCAAAACACTATATTCGATTAATGAAAATGGAAGTGAAGATTTTGAAGAAAAAGTGAGAAGCAGCGGTCAGTCGTCAGCAAAAAATTAAATGCTTTAGCCACTAAGTTCACGAAGAACACGAAGGGATTTTTCTCTGCGGTATCTGCGGTGAAAAATCAATCAATTGGACAACTGGTGGGACAAAGCTTTTAAAGACTGCTCAAGTTCGTTTTTTCCCTTGATTGGTTCACGATTGCCAAAGCGGATTTCATAATACGAGTCAGTAATTATTTTAATTTTCTCCCAAGCAGGTCCAATGTCATTTTTAATCTGGCAGGCAAATTCCTTTGCTGTAACGGTTTCTTTTTTTTCAAATCCTTTTTTCCTGAGTAACGTGAGCATTTTTAAATAAACTTCTGATACGTTCTTTTTGTAAGAAGAATTTTTTCTCCATCTCAACGCCGGTAATGAGAGTATCTTTTTCCCAATAATCAGGATTAAAACTATTGAAATAATATAAATAGCCAGTTTATCCGGCTGTCTCTTCTTTATTTTTGTTTTAAAGAATTCCAACATTTCTGAAAAATTATTATTAAACTTGTCTCTTATCTTAATGGTTTGATGCCGGACATTTATAGCTATAGCCCGCTGGTCCTGCCACGTATAATTAATAATGTAGCGATACCATTTCAATTTTAACGCGTCCATGTAACTGTCCATTCTAAAAAAAATTGTGTTGGAAAATGTTGGTATTGCCGCCGCAGGCGTGGGATCAAATACAACCCATCCCTTGTCATCAAGTAATGCCTCAACCCATGAATGGGCATGGCTTTGTCGGACCTGTAAATATTCTCCCACTTCATTCCATTCCCCTCTTAAAAAACCATTCACAAGCCGGGCGGGTATCCCGGAAGCCCTTAACATAAGGACCATTGCGGAAGCGAAATATTCACAGTGACCTTCTTTGCTTTCAAACAAAAAATTATCAATGGGAGAAATATCTTTTGGTTGTGATTGAATTAAAGTATAGCCAAACTGCGTTTTCAGGTAGGATTCGGTAACTTTGGCCTTCTGATGACTTTCTTTGACACCTTTAACAACATCTCTCGTTAAATTAACAAACCTTTTTGAAAGGGGAGGAAGCTGAAGGTATCTTTCCCTGTATAACACCGGTATGTTATCCTCTTCCGGAGATAGTCTATATCTCCCTTTTGTGCTTAAGTCCGAATTGACAATAAGCCTCACGCGACCATAAGGACACCCGGAGCGATAAAGACTGTTATTATAATCCATCCCCATCCACTGAAAAGGAGCGTCTAAATTTAACGGTCTGCCGGTAGAAAAAATTACATTTGAATCTATCGGTTCCAGGTAAATAACCTGCTTTAAAATTTCAGAAGATTTTTTTGCATCATCTATTTCAAAATGTCTCCTTCCGGATTTTTTCACTTTCTGTTTTTTTAAAAAAGTGTTGGACCATCGTCTTCCGTCATAATGGTCAAGGGCTATACCACGCCAATAAACATCATTTCCGGGTATTAGTTTCTTTTCACCTTGAAAAGTCTCGATTCTCATAACTACTGATTGGTCCAGTTTAATCCGGCCGATATCGCCTAATTCAACTTCGTTTGAAAATCCGCTAATAGGAGACCCGCTTTTCTGGTAAAGGGTTAAATACCCCTTTGCCAGTCTTGGCATAAAAAAGAAGATAATTAATGTAATAATGAAGGAACTCAAAACCAGAAATGAGGTCAAACCAAAAAAGGAACCTTCTATTTTTTCTTTTTTGAACGTGTTTTTATCAGATGGCGTATATCTGTAAGCTTTGCTTTCCAATTTAATTTCATCTTCTTTTTCCACGCGGAGGTGATACAAAATCATGCTCCAGGAAATAACAATGAAAAAAGCCATAAAAATCAAACCAAATGAAAAGTCCGCGGTGCCCATCGCGCCGATTAACAGACAGGCAAGACTGATAATATTACAGAAGAGATAATCATTAATTTCTTTCTTGTAAATAATTCTTGTGAAAAGTAATGCTAAAAGGATATAGCAGAAGGTGTCCAACAGAGGCAGGTTAAGAACAAAGTATAAAAAAATAACCGTTAGAGGTCCGAAATAAAAACCGTAAAAATTTTTATTTTTAATAATAGGAATTTTTTCTCTTCTCTCAGAGACAAACAAAAAGGAAAGCAGTAAAAGAGATAATATGACAACAGCAGGGTTTAGCGCTTCACTCACCCATAAAGCGATTATCCCAAGACTGTAGAGAATATAGTTTGTTAAAATAAATCCAAGCGCTAATGTCATTTGTATTCTCCCGCATAGGAAAGATGAATAACTCCCGCATTCATATCCTGAGTTTCAAAAGAACGCTCTGTTTTATCGTCAACCGGCCCCAGCAAAGCAAGGTGATATAAAATTTCGGATAAATGATTGTAGCCGCTTCCGAACGGAATTTTCCGGTTGCGGGTTACTATTTCTACCTCGCATCCGTCACGGATAAAATGGTTTGCAAGGGAAGCCGCCTGAGAAACTCCGTTATCAAATTTTTCTTTATAAGAATCTATTTTTGTTTGTTCAGCCTTGACTTTATTATCAAATAGGATCGCTATTTTCGGGTTTTCTTCCATAAAATGTTCTTTAACCATTAGATTATTAATTTTAGCTGACGTCTTCCAGTGAATCATTTTAGAACTATCACCATGTGCAAATCCTCGGAATCCAAAAATATCACTTCCTTCTCCTTTAATACTGGAAGTTGCTTCTCCTCTGCTGGCAAGCTGGTTAGAAATATCATCAAGCTCTTTAATCGGAGGATACACAACCCGTTCTTCTGTCTTTTTAAATAGAGCTGTTTTAATAAAAAAACCAAAAGGATACCGGGTTGAAATTTTTATCCCCTTAGTTTTGAAAAGTCCTCTTTTCGGAAGCATCCACAGCACATTTTTATTCTCCAACTCTCCCGCTTTGACATGATAACAGTATAATTTTTGGATATTTTTTATGTCACTCTGAGATTGCAAAGCTGAACCTGGCTCATGTCGGAGGGTTGTATGATTATCAACAAAATCCACATCTTCTTCGAGCCAGACTGAATAGGTAGGAAACCATTTTTTATTATTCTTAATTTCCACCCGGACCGGGAAAGGCTGTTTCGCGAAAATCTCTATCGGTATTTTACGGGTTACAGAAAGGCGTCTCAGGGTTATTTCCGAGAGAATTCCTGAAACAATAATAAAGCTCAGGCACATTGCCAGAATGAGATAGAGGAGGTTAATGCCCGTATTAATCGCTCCAAAACCTATTCCAATGGTAAGGATAATAAAAAAGACTCCTTCCCGGGTAAGCTTCAGTGAACGGTTACTGACGGTAAAAGAAAAAGAGAGTGGAGAAAAACCGCTATTGGTTTTTTGAAAGCGCATCACATGCCTCGAAAAGTATCTATTATGCCCTTTTCATTTTTTATGTATTATCAGAGTTGTGACTTTTTTTTAAATATATCATCATTATGATTGTCTGTAAAACCGTGTTAGTGCCGCCTTCACTATTCGCCAAAATTTGTGGAATCTGTGGTTAAAAAAGGTTTGATCTTGGATTTGAATGAGGATTACAATGCTTTGTAGTACTAATCTGCAAAACGTTGTTTTTTTTAGCAACGTTTTTGTGCAAACGATTGAAATATAAATTCGAATATAGAAACCCGAATTCAAGTCTTTTTGGAAAAAAATCAAAGGGCGAATGTTGGTTGTTTTTTACCAAAAATTCAAAACAACCTGAAAAAGCCTTTTTTGGATGGAAGGCTTTTGAGTTTTGAGTATTAGAAATTTTGTTATTCGAATTTGTTTTGGATTTCGATATTCGAATTTCGGATTTTTCACATAGGATTTAGGAAATTAACGTTCTATTTAGCACCTATTTGATTTGCGGCTCTGTCGCACTACGGTTAATATATTATGATGTTTGAAAAAAAATATTACTGGTTGGCGCTAAACATGGTTCCGGGGGTTGGGCGGAAATTATATCACCGGCTAATCAAGCATTTTCATTCTCCTGAAAAAGTCTTCCAGGCTTCTCATGGCCAGTTATTGCAAATAGAAGGCGTGGGTGAGAACCTGGCGGCGGCAATTAGCTCTTTTAAATTAGACGAAAATATTGAGAGGGAAAAAAAATTAGTTGAGCTCAACCGCGTATCCATTCTTACTTTTCAAGATAATCTTTACCCGGAAAATTTAAAAAAGATTTACGACCCTCCACCTATTTTATATATGAAAGGTTCCATTACTAAAATGGATAATATCGCGGTCGCTATTGTAGGAACTCGTATCCCTTCTCGATACGGCAAACTGGTTACTGAAAAAATTTCTTCTGAATTAGCTGAAAGAGGGGTAACGATCATCAGTGGAATGGCAAGTGGAATTGATTCTATAGCGCATCGGTCTACAATCGCTGCCGGAGGAAGAACAATTGCGGTTTTCGGTTGCGGAGTAAATATGACTTATCCCTCGGAAAATATTAATTTGAAAGAAAAGATAATTGAGAATGGGGCAGTTCTCTCTGAATTTCCAATGAACGCCAGACCGGAAAGGACAAATTTCCCGATGCGAAACAGAATTATCAGCGGTTTAAGCCTTGGCACCATCGTAATTGAAGCCGCGGAAAAGAGCGGCGCCTTGATCACTTCCGACTTTGCTTTGGAACAGGGGAAAGACGTGTTTGCAATTCCGGGCAATATAAATTCTCCAAAAAGCAAAGGGACAAACCGACTAATAAAAATGGGAGCGAAATTAGTTGAAAACGCGGATGATGTAATTGAAGAATTTCCATATGAAATTAAAATGCTGCTTCAAAGCTGCGGTAAGCAGAAAGAAATAACAGAACTTCCGGAATTATCTGATGATGAAATGAAACTCTATTCTCTGTTATCTGAAGAAGAAACTCATATTGATACATTAATTCAGGAAAGCAAGATGACTTCGCAAAAGGTCTCGGCCTTGCTAATTCAGATGGAATTAAAGGATGTTATCAAGCAGCAGTCAGGGAAGATGTTTGTGATTTCCTGATGAATTGGTAGTGCGTCATTTTGGTTGGATGATATCATAACTATAATAGATTAAATTTTTTTTGACCACCCCGCAAAAAGCCTTGTTAAAAGTGGCTTTCTCCTTTAGGTTGTCCGAAAATGTCATTCTGAGGCTTTGCCGAAGAATCTCTGTTTTACAACTTATTGAAATCATGAGATTCTTCACTTCGTTCAGAATGACAAAATGTGCGTTTCGGGCGTTTTCGGACAGCCTGATTAAGGGGAGGTTAATAATTTTTTAACTCTAATTTGTAGTCCAGTGCATAGATAAATAAAATTAATTTAAACTGACCCACTACTGATGAATATTGTCATTTGTCATTAGATCTTAATTAGTGGTAAAATATTATTTGTCAGATTCCCGCACACATTTTCATGAGGATAAACTTCCGGGGGATCCATAATTTTCATATCAACAATAAGGAAAAGAACTAATGAAATATACACTTTATATGGGAATCTTTGTTCTCGCTATTTTCTTTTTATGGCTGCTCTTTACTTTTACGCTGCCTCAGACGGACATTCAAACTCCCGGTTTTGAAGAAAAAAAAGCTGAAAAATTGCGTTCTATTTCACCTCTCAATCCCGTGGAGGTAGGAGCAAAATTAACAGACACGATAACTTATACTTTTGACTCATCCACGTTAGAAAATTGGGCATTTTTTGATTTTTCACGAGGCAGTATTGTTGCGGATGTTTCAGATTTTAAAGACCCGAAAGGATGGGACCTGGCGTTCAGGAGAGCCAAAATCGCTTCTAACGGAGGGGGCACAAATAAAAATGGTATTGTGGGAGTCGCAAGTTTAAAGACAACTGATTTTGATTCTGTAACATCTGTCCCTGCAGACGCGAAATTTAATAAAGATACCAGAACTTCTGCCGGAGCCGATCCTAAAAACGTCAGCCTGGATAGCTGGTATTCATATAACTTTATGGACCATAATCTCAACTCATACAAAAACGTCTTAATTATTAAAACCGCCGAAGGAAATTACGCGAAGATGCAAATCATCAGTTACTACTGCAAAAAAGGCGAAGAGAAAGTAAAAGGATGCTACTCAATTAAATATGTATATCAGGGAAACGGCGAGAAAAATTTTGTTGAGGAAGTTAGTGGATCTCTGAAACAACAGGTAAAAAAGGCAGAGTAATTTTTTATTCACCACGGCGCGGCAAGTTGCCGCTACCATAATGGAGCTACCGCTCCAGATAGCAAAAAAATTTTAAAAAAAGAAATCTTGCAAGTTAGTCATACAGAGCCGGTGTCGTAGAGAAAAACTGAATGAAAAAGTTTTGGGTAGTTATTGTTTTAATATCTTTCTTTTTTTTATTGCCCGCCAGGACGCCTTCGTATTCAAAAGAATTATCTAAACTGCAATGTGGCTTTACCTGCCATTCAAATAAAAAAATACTCCACCACGAAATGAAACATCAGCCCGAATGTGCTCAATGCCATACTTCAGACAATGTATCTGCTCTTACCATTAGTAATGTAGAGAAAAGATCCCCTTCTTCAATTCACAAGACAAAAAATATGAGATACCAGGACATGGCAATAATTCCCGCGGGTGAATTTATTATGGGAAGTGATGACAGGTGGGATGATGAAGGGCCAGAGTTTATTTCCAAAACAAATAGTTTTTTAATTGATATCTTCGAGGTCACCAATTCTCAGTATAAAAAATTTGTAGATGAAACCGATTATTCGCCCCCGGTATTTTGGGACAGAAAAGAAATTCCAAAAGGATTTGAAAATCACCCGGTTACCTATGTTAACTGGGAGGAGGCGTCCGCGTTTTGCAGGTGGTCCGGAAAGCGTTTACCCGCTGAAGCGGAATGGGAAAAAGCCGCAAGAGGGAAGTCGGGTAATGATCTCCCATGGGGTAACGAATTTGATCCCGCTAAATCAAACAATCCTCAAAGCGAAAGTAAGGGCACCAAACCTGTAGGGTCTTATGAATCCGGGAAATCCCCATACGGTCTTTATGATATGTCCGGAAATGTCTGGGAGTGGACTTCAAACTGGTACCTGCCTCACCCCGGCAATAACATACCAAGTCCTCAGTACGGAAAAAAGAATCGTGTTATAAAAGGAGGTTCATGGTTCGACTGCCTTGAGTACGGCTGTGGCATAAGCGCACTATCTTTTAACAGAGGCGCCTTTGTTCCGTCAACAAGGAATAATACAATCGGTTTTCGGTGCGCAAAGGACGAAGAGTAGCTTTACCGCAATTTTTACCGCGAAGCTCACGAAAGACACGAAGAATTTTTATTGTTACAAACTTATGGATTTATGTTCATATTAAAAGCCATAGACGCTTTATAATAAGTTACAAAGGAGCAAGAACAAAAATTTAGTTAATTAATATTAAAAGTTTTTCCTTCGTGATTTTCGTGTTCTTCGTGATTATAAGTCAACTATTAAAAAAGTTCCTGGCTTTGGAAATAATTACTTGAAAAAAAATAAAAAAATAAAAAAATCTTCTACTGCTTCAACCGGGTCCAAGAGTACTTTTAATAAAAAAAATATTATTTTAATCCTCGTCACAATAATTGTCATCTCTTTCGCGTCTTTCTTTATTTGGAATCAAACAAGGGACAAACCCGTTGAAATCGATAATATTTCTTCGGAAGACAGGCAAAATTTAGGAGCAATGATTCTTATGGTGGCAAGTAACCCGGATGAATTCGAAACCATTGATACAGATTTTCGGGACATTTTAAAAAAGTACAGTCCTGAATCCGGGACCCGGCTCGTTCATTTAAAAGAATATATGGAGGGCTTATTTTACCTGCCTAAATTATTTTATGAGGACGCGAAAAAAGCCATTCAAGAAAAAAGACCTTTCAAAAGCGGGGAGAGAAAGAGACTGGAGCAGCATTTTCTAAAAACAGGATTTCTCACTATACAGCAGATTCAAAATGACGAAGAGACCATGGAGCTCATTGCAAAAAAGAAACCGATCGCGGCGGCTCACGGTGTGGAAATATTCATAGACGAAAAGCGAATTGATGAAATGCTGGGGGAATGGAATGATGAAGAGATTAAAAAAATAATCAGTGAACTTTTTACCTTATAGAAGATTTTGTTCCACAAAACAGTTTGGGTGATATTGAAAATAGGAGAAATGCAAGTTTTAACAAAATTTTCATTGAGTCAGAGCTATATTACATCAGAAATGGTTTCATTATAAAAATCGAAACAGTTGTCTTTTATTTCTTTATTTGCCCTATGCTTCATTGCTGTTCGTGGATGCTGATTCAAGTGACCACTGATTCCATAGATGTCATTATAGCCCCACTCAATCTCCTTGCGTAAAGGCACCATATGCTCCTGGATTGCTTTGTATAAGGGTCTAACATCAAATTTAGGGTTTTTCAGAAAACTTATTAAAAGTTCCAGGTTACAGTTACCGGCGCCACGACCAATACCATTTGTTGTAGCGTCTAAAAGATTTACTCCATCTATAATCGCCTGCTGAGTGTTTGAAAAAGCCAATTGCTGGTTATTATGGGCATGGAATCCAAGCTCCCTGTTAGGAGCATGCTCTCTATAAAGTTTCAGATACCTGGTTACCTGTTCTGAATAGAATGCTCCAAAACTGTCCACCAGATAGAGATAATCTACTTCGGGGACATCATTAAGCTGTTGAAGGGCCTCAATCAAGTCTGTTTCTATTGCCGCGGAAGCTGCCATAATGTTGATGGTAGTTTTGTAACCAAGGTCCTTACTTCGTTTTGCCAGATCGATTCCCTTGTCGATATCTACTACATAACAAGCAGTACGGACCATTCCGATAACACTCTGTTCAGCCGGAAGGAGTGAAGAAATATCTACCCTTCCCACATCAAACATTACAGCCAGCAGAGGTGGCTTTTCGCACTCATAGGAATCAACTACTCCTTTAATGTCGTCTTCATCGCAAAAGTTCCACTTACCATATTTCTCTCGTGAAAATTCCGGACTCTCACAGAGTTTTTTCCCAATCTCAAAAATATCTACATGAGAGTCACAAGCCGCTCGATAAATAGCACGGACAAATTCATCGGTGAAATTATAATTATTAATCAGTCCGCCATCTCTAATGGTACAATCCAAAACTTTAATTTCTTCACGAAACATCTTCCAATCTCCCTGAAAATAACTCTAGTATGGTTAAACTTTATAGCATAACCCTAAACAAACAAGAATGTCACGACATTTTTCCCCGGTCCTAAGTCTATTTTTTATAGATTTCAACAAAGAGTCTGGCCTGTTTTTCAACCCAATCCCAATCTTCTGCTCCAACCCGTTCTTTATTAAAAAGGGGACTTCCAACTCCAAACCCATAAGCTCCACAATCGATATATTCCTGAAAATTAGATAAATTAACCCCGCCTGTAGCAACAAGCTTGATATGGTCAAGTGGGCCTTTAATATCCAAGAAATATCTCGGACCGAAGCGGTTAGCGGGAAAAACTTTTACCATATCTGCTCCAAGTTGCCAGGCATTATATATTTCCGTAGGGGTAAACCCACCCGGAATGACAGTGATATTTTCTTTTTTACAAGCTTGTATCACATCGGAATTCACTATTGGAGTGACAATAAATGTTGCCCCCGCAGAAAGGGCAGAGTCGAGATCTTTCAAAGTGCATACCGTTCCGGCCCCAATGTTCATTGTTTCCCGTGCTGCTTCTTTTGCCTGTACAATTTGATCGCTTGCATTCTTACTGTTCATGGTGATCTCCAGATTCTTTAGTCCACCTTTGCCTGAATATTGGACAATTTTTTTCACCTGGTCCACAGTATAGCCACGCAGTATTCCAATAACGGGCAACTCTTCAAATAAAGTCCAGTTGAATTGATTTTGCATAATAAATTGTTATCTTTTTTCGCAGGCACTAACAGATTCTTCATTAGTGATAGATGCTTGACGTATAGCGCTTTTTAATGTCCCAATAGCAAGCTCTTTGTTAAAGGGGTCACATCATTAATATAAATAATCATAATACCTTTTCAAGGAATTCTTCCGGAAACCGGGTGGGGCGTCCATTGCTGTTGACACAGGCCAGCCTGGTGCTTCCTGTCACAATAGTTCTGCCGTCTTTTTTGTCTGTTATTACATGATGAATAGAAAAACTTGCTTTTTTAATCTCCGAGAGTTCTGTTGAAATTAATAATGTTTCACCGTAACGAGCGGGAGACAGATATTTAATTTCCACCTTGGAAACCGTGAAGACAATTCCTTTTTTCTGCCATCCGGACAAGGATATTCCTTTTGCTTTAATGTATTCTGTCCTCGCCCTCTCAAAATAACGAAGATAATTGGCATAATACACTACTCCGCCACAATCCGTATCTTCATAGTAAATGTTGATTTCAAGCATGATTTAAAAAGTTGTCAGGTGTCGGTTGTCAGAGGTCAGAAAGCTGATAGCCGATAGCTAACAGCTGATTCATGAACTTAATAGTTCTTTGAACTCGTTTGTTAATAAAGGAACAACTTTAAACAGGTCGCCTACTATTCCATAATCAGATATTTTAAATATATTCGCTTCTGGGTCTTTATTAACTGCAACAATATATTTGGAACTGGACATGCCGGCAAGGTGCTGGACAGCGCCTGAAATACCACAGGCGATATAAAGTTCAGGGGTTACTGTTTTCCCTGTCTGGCCTACCTGGGCGGAGTGGTTACGCCACCCGGCATCGACGGCAGCCCTGGACGCTCCGACAGCGGCTCCAACGACATCTGCTAATTCCTCCAATATTTTGAAATTCTCGGGTCCTTTCATTCCGCGACCGCCGGAAACAATAATCCTTGCTTCGGTTAAATCCAGTTTTACGCCGGCATCCACTACAAACTCCTTTACTATTGTCCTGACATCTTTAGAATCCAATTCAGCAGGTATTTTTTCAACAGTGCCGGTCAGTGATTCATTTTTTTTCGGCGGTCTCATTACGCTGGGTCTAATTGAAACGATTTGTGGCAATCTATCATTTCCCGTAACTTTCATGTGGGCCTTACCCGCGTATACAGGACGAACGGCTTCTAATTTTCCTTTATCGTTTAACGAAAACTCAATGCAATCAACGAAAAGAGGAGCATTTAAACGAGTGGATAACTTTGGCGCCAGGTCTTTACCCTGGAAGGTAGCTCCCATTAAAAGTATTTCTGGTTTTTTCTCTTTGATCAGCTTTGTTAATACAGCAGTGTAGCCATCGGAAGTGTAATTTTTTAAATGGAGGTTTTCAAGGAGGTAAACTTTCTTTGCTCCATAGTGGAAGAGCTCAGTGGCAAGGTTTTCCACTTCATGTCCCAACAAAAGAGCAGCGCAGTCGGTATTTAATTTTTCCGCAAGGGTTAAACCTTGTCCGAGTGACTCAAAACTAACCCTTTTCAGTTTATTTTCTTTATGTTCAGCGAGGACCCAAACTTCACCAGCCATAACTATCTTTCCCACTTACCCACGGACCTGAAAATGGGTAAATCAAGAATCCATTCGACTTCCCAAACTTCTCCGATAGTCCCCAATCCAAGTAAGAACAAATAGATTACCATTACTGCGAGACCTATTTCTCCTTTATACTTTTCCCAGAAATTTCGGATTGGCTGTAAAGCACCGGACCCTGCTTTTTCATTTTCTTCTGATTTTTCTTCTTCCATAATGCTCCTTACACTGAATGGGACACAGATTTTTTTAGTGATAACGCAGATTAATAAATCTTTAAAATTTGCGTCCTAAATAATAACATTCAAACAACTTTAGCTTCTTCACGGAGAAGCTGAGCTAACTTTTTTGAGGTCTCCTCCTCAGTCCCTTCAAGAATTTTTCCTCCACTTCTTTCAGGTGGAAGAGAAAGGGACAATGTTTTCACAAAGGAGCCTTCTTCTCCCACTTGATTTTTATCCAGACCAACCCCGGCCAGGTCAAGTTTGATAATTTCTTTTTTCTTAACTGACATTATTCCTTTCATAGAAGGTAGACGGGGAGTATTCAAATCCTTTTGACAGGTAAATAACGCCGGCATTGAAACTTCAATAATTTCGCTGCCTCCTTCCACCTGTCGTTTCACGGTAGCCGTATGATAGTCTTCGAAAAAATTTAACTGGGTAATAACGGACACATGTGGAATACCAAGCGTTTGTGCCAGAGACTGCCCTACAAAAAAAGCATCATCATCCACAGCTTGCTTTCCGCAAAGAATCAAATCATATTCCATGGCGCCAATTACTTTTGCTAAAATGGAAGCTGTAGCAAAACTATCCGATCCATTAAACGCGTCATCTTGAATATGATGCGCGCGGTCAGCGCCCATAGCCAGGGCTGTCTTTATCGCTTCTTGCGCCCTGCCCGGGCCAATAGTAATTACCTCTACTTCTGTTCCCTCTTTTTTCTCTTTTATACGGAGGGCTTCCTCCACAGCATATTCATCATAAGGGTTTAAAACAAACTGAACCTGCTCGGTAGTAATTTCTCTGGAGCCTTCTTTAATAATAATTTTTGTGGCTGTATCAGGAACTTGTTTAACGCAAACGATTATCTTCATAATTTTTCTTAAGTTTTCAGATGTCAGCCGTTAGCTCAGAGCTTTTAAAAGACCGATCCAAATCAATATCGAACAGATGTCGCCAATTTTTTCAATTATAACACAAAAGATCATACCAACAGGTTTCAAGGTTGAATAATCATATGGGGAGTTCCTTTTTCTGACAATTCCATGGAAACTTTATTTGCTCGTTCCTGGTTTTTATACCCACCTACTAATACATGATGTAAAATTTCTTTTTCATCCCCTATAGAAAACAAGTATGGAGAAAATCTTTTTTTACGAAAACTTTGTATTGACTCGTATGCTTCTGCCTCACTTTTTAAAGAACCGAGAGAAATCGCATATGGCAATTTTTGAACATTAGCATGATTTGTATATTTACCCTTGATCAACCTTTCTGCAAAATGATAAGCATCTGTTCCCGTTCTGAATCTACCTATGACGACCCGAAACTTTAAAACTTCATTCTCTCCGGAAGATTTAACAAGGTATGCCGCGAAGCCGGCTTTGCGTAAATCATTAGCTTTTTTCATGGCCAATACCCATTGTTTATAAGAGGAAGTCTGGACCACAAATGGGAATTTGCTGCTGAGTATTTCGGTTTTTTGCTTTCTAAATAACTCTTTTATAATTTTCCATTGCTCACCTTCTTCCACAAAAGTAATATTCTTAGTTCCGAAGCTTAATAACCTATCCGATGAAAATTTTTGCAGAAAGGACACGATTACCTTGTTTTCTTCTTTACGAATATGTAAGTTTTTAATTTTTATTATTATATTATTATTTTTTTCTCCGATACCGGCTTTGTATTGTTTCCATCCTGCCCGGTCAATATTTTTTTTAAGATAATTTTCTGATGAAAAATGGTCCGAATAATATAAAAAATGTTTTTCCATATCATTGTTTTCCCAACTCTGCCTCCAGCCGGATAATATCTCTAAAATATCGTTAGACACTGATACGTTTTCGCCGGGTAGAGGCACTGCGCTGACTAATAGTTTCTTTTCCTCATTCTTAAGGATTTCGGATCGAATATCTTTCCATTCTGCCCATTGGTCATGAATAATTTGAGCAGCCTCTTTGTTGCTGGTTTTACTTGTTTCTTCCTCTAAATTGTCAAAAGATAAACGTGTACCAACTTCCAATCCATGAATGTTATCTTTTATAAATTTATTTTTATTTAGCTTCCACAGGGCAACCAAGGTCCGATAAAAATTAAACTTTTGAGGGACTCTTTTTTTCAAAATAGTGGACAGCGTATCACCAGCGGCGACTGAATGAGTAAACAAACTTTCTGTTAAAGTGTTTTTATCAGTTGATGCGAGTTTTTTATCAGTTGTTGTTAGGCCTTCATCCGGTCCCCCTGATAAAAAATTTTCTTCTGTTTTTTTGTCAGTAGAAACAGTAGTTTTTTCCTCTGCTACTGGCTCTTTTATTTTCTCGTTTACTGCCACTTTGGGTTTTTTGGATTCTTCAACTTTTGGAGAAGGAGGAGGTTCTGTTTTTTTCTTTTCCTTTGGCGCTGGAGTCTCAGCGGTTTCTTGGGCTAAAGTTTTTTCTTTCAATGAAGGTGGCGATAATGCTATAGACATGTTCTTTTTGAAATCAACAGCAAGAGAATATTTCTCCAATATGACTCCGCCTTCTAATGATGCTTTAATAATAAGAACAAACGAAGGGTAAAAAAGAGGTTTATCAGAGATTATCCTGATTAATTGCTCATTTTTCGATACAAACTCGATTGGATATTGAATATGTAACTCATCCACTACTTTTGAACGATTGGCCTTCAACTTAGCGTAATCCTGAAGATTTCCTATAGAAACCTTCAACCCTTTTTTCGAGTCGTTGATGACTATAACTTCCGCGTGAAATTTATCACCAAAAGAACTCTTTACCTTGATATCCTTTAAAGAAAAAGAATACACCTTGTATGGGAAGAAAAGACAAAGAATTAAAATGATGAAAATTAGTCTGGACTGATAAGAAGAAAGATTGGTGATTTTCATGCTTTTCTGACCTTGAAGATCATATTATGGAGTAATTCTTTAATTGTCGAGAATAGCAAATATGCCTTGTGTTTTCAATTTAAACTGTTCTGTTGCACTTTCAGCTTAAAAACTTTTTGAGACAGTTTAATCAGTTCATTATAATCCCAGGTTCCCTGATCGGACAAGCATCGCGCTAGTTGAGAAGGAATGGCATTAAGCCCAAGATAGGCGCCGCTGATTGCTCCAGCCATTGCGGCAGTGGTATCTACATCTCCTCCCACAGCAATTGCCGTAAAAATAGTTTCCTGGTAATCCTCCGGTGTTTTTAAAAAAGAATATAAACTCCACAACACACTTCCGGTAACAAATGGAGATATTCCCTGCCAGCCATCTGAAAATCCAGGAGAAAGACCTGCTCTTGAAATGAAAGTTACTGCTTTTTCAGGCGGCAATGAAACCCATTCTGTCAACTGTCTGATGGCTGACGCAATTGAATCATTTACAGTTTCCACCAATTTGCATAATTGAGAAAGGAACCGGGAGGTATTTATCTGTTTTTCTTTAAGAGATAATGCAACGGCTCCTGCAATTGCCACAGCTCCTGCCGAGCATCTCTTATCCTGATGTGTAATTCTCCCCTGGTCGCAGGCTGCGCGGATAAGCTGTTGCGGGTCGTCAAAAAACAATAACCCAATAGGACCCGCGCGCATAGCACTGCCATTGCCCGCGGAAGGGGAAGGGGTTCCTGAGTCTTCCCAGGATGTACCCTGCATTAAACGCGTTGCTGCTTCTTCTGTTGCCCGGCCGCGTCCAACAATACGGTTTTCTGAGAAAATGGCGGCAATGCGGGTGGCATAGTCGGCAGGATCAAACTTTTTGCGTGAAACATAACTTTGTAAAAGTTCTCTGGCTAATTGGGAATCATCAGTATACTGGCCAAACGGAAACGGACTACGGCCTTTTTCTCTGGCAAGACCTTTTTTTAAAATTCCGTTTACATACTGATGACAAATATCCGGGGGATACCCCTCTACAGGGAAGCCAAGCGCGTCACCCAGACACTGACCGATTAGACAACCGCTGAAATCTTCTTCATTAATTTTCATCTGATTTATGCGGAGTACGCAAAGGATACTGAGAAGATAAAAATATCACATATTTTTGAAAAAGCATCTATGCGACTTTTGCCGCTTTAGGATTCTTTCGATACTTTCAAGAACCCGAGCATTTCGTTAATATCAGTGGTGGGAAGTTTGCAGTTGTAATTAAGGCAGACGTAAGCGGTAGACTTGCCGTCAATGCTAATCTGGTTTTCAGCGAATTTTGCAATCCGCACGATGTCAGGCGGTTCTTGTTCTGCCGGCCGCAGGATGACCACTTTATTGGGTATAAAGCGCGATCTAATAGCTTTTAGCATTTCTTTTGTATCTTTTGCATCTGTTTTTCCTGAAATGACTACTTCGTAGGAAGGACCTAATCCGAAATCCAGCGCCAGTAAAATCTGCGTATACGCTGTTGGAAAACGTTTGAGATCATTTGAAAGAAGTCGTCCTATTTCCGAAGCTTTTTCTTCAAATGTTGCGTTACCCGTTATGCGTCCTAAACGCAGCAGGTTGAGCATCGAAACAGAATTGCCGGAAGGCATGGCGCCGTCACTAAAATCTTTCCAGGGAACTAACATTTTTTCGCCATCATCGGCTGAAAAGAAAAACCCGCCGTTCTTTTTATCCCAGAAATGTTTGAGAAGATCTTCAGTAAGTTCAATCGCCGCGTCTATATACTTCACTTCAAAAGTCGCTTCGTAAAGTTCCAGCAAGCCCCAGGTAAAATACGCGTAATCTCCTACCATCGCCGGTATGGCAGCATCGCCAGCTCTGTAACGGTGCAGAAGGCGTCCGGCCGAAGTGCGCATATTCTTCAAGATGAAATCTGCCGCCTGCTTCGCAGCTTTTGTATAGGCCGGTTCATCAAAGGCCTGTCCTCCTTTTGCTAACGCGGCTATCATAAGTCCATTCCAATCAGTTAAGGTTTTGTCGTCTTTGTATGGATGAACGCGTTTTTTGCGGATGGTAAAAAGTTTTTGGCGTGCCTTTTCTAATCGAAGCTCAATTTTCTTTAAAGAAACACCTTCTTCCTTGCTGATTTTTTCTAATGAATCCTGAAGGTAGAAAATGTTTTCGCCCGTTTTTTCTCCTTTTAGTTGGTCAATGTAGTTGCCTTCCTTTTCGATATTGAAAACCTTTATGATCAGTTCCGCCTCGTCTTTATCAAGTACCTTTTCAATCTCATCTGTTGTCCAGAAATAAAATTTTCCTTCTTCTCCTTCGCTGTCCGCGTCTTCAGCGGAATAGAATACCCCTTCAGGAGAAGTCATATCGCGTTGCACATAGGTGAAGATACTCTTTGCAACCTTTGCATATTCTTCCTTGTCCGTAATCTGGAAAGCTTCCGTATAAGCCATAGCAAGGAGCGCCTGATCGTACAGCATCTTTTCAAAATGAGGGACATGCCACTCCTGGTCGGTGGAATAGCGGTGAAAGCCGAAACCAACATGATCATACATGCCGCCGCTACTCATTTCATGGAGCGTTTTCTCAACCATCAGGAGAGATTTACTGTCCCCTGTACGGCTCCAGTATCGAAGAAGAAATGAAAGTGTATGCGGAGAAGGGAATTTTGGGGCCTGGCCAAAACCTCCATGTTCATCGTCGAATCCGCCGTTAAGCTGTTCAAAAGCGGTTTTAAGTACTCCTTCCATCGGTTCTTCACCGGGAGTGCCTGGCGAAGAACTTTTAAGCGCCTCCGTGACGCGGTTTGCAGTAGATACAATTTCTTCCCTGCGGTTTTTCCAGGCGTCCTTTACTCGCGGTATAAGTTCCATTAGGCCCAATCTTCCAAAGCGGCTATTTTTTGGAATATAAGTAGCGGCAAAGAAAGGGTTTTTGTTCGACGTCATAATGATGTTCAGCGGCCACCCACACCCGTTTCTCGACATCATCTGGCAGACCGCAATGTAAATATTATCGATATCCGGTCTTTCTTCACGGTCTACCTTGACGGATATAAAAGCATCATTCATTAACTTGCCCACCTCGGGGTCGTCATACGATTCCCGCTCCATCACATTGCACCAGTGGCAGGTGGAATATCCGATAGATAAAAAAACGGGTTTATCTTCTTCGCGCGCTTTTTTGAACGCCTCATCACCCCAGGGATACCAGTCTACCGGATTTTCAGCGTGCTTAAGCAGATAAGGGCTTTTTTCGTTTATCAGTCTGTTGTAATGCTTATCACTTTTCGTAGTTTCCTGTTTATTTTCCATTGATATTTTTTTTACAAGTGGCTGTAATACCGGGTTTTCTGACGTTGATACACTGCCAGCCGGTAATTTATTTATTTGCAGTATAAATATTAGACATCCTATAACTGAAAACGTTGCTAATAGACTGATAAGATTTTTTTTCCAGGACATTATAGTGACTCCTGATTTAAATCCAACACTGAGGGTTTTATTTCCCGCAGCTTGCAGTAGAGCAGTTCATTAGTTCTAAATTTTGTTTAAAAGATTGTAAAAGGTCCACTGCTTTTATTTTAACAGCTAAAGCTTTTTTTTGAAAGATATGGTTTACTGTACCCCAAGGGCACTTCCTTCGGGCGCAAAGGGCGCAAAGATCGCAGAGGGGAAAAAAATTATTTTATTATAACCTTGATTCTACACATCTATTCTTTTTTTGTTTTTTCCCCTTGCCATCTTCCAATTTAGTCAATACAACTTCTTTGTTTTTTGTTTCAATAGAATAAGACTCGGACATATATCTAATATCATTGCCTGATAATACGGCGACAATTACAGGTTGTTTTGATATGTCAGGTGATTCAGGGGTTAGCACCAATCCATCATAACTACAAAGATCGCGATATTTTTTTACGAAACTCCTCAGAAAATAAGTATGATACCCTTCTCTTTCTAAAGCGCCTTTTTTAGGAGTTTTGTTATTTACACGGTATTCCTTTGGTATCAGAAGTTCAGCCTTATAATTCTCAAACGAATACAATATCTGGCCTCTTACACTCATAATGTTGTTGGATGAACCAAACGGCAGAACTTTCATCACAAAATCATATTCCTCTTCATGAAAATAACGGTTTTCCAGATCTATAATTCCCTGTAATACATCAAATTTATTCTGAATAATAATTCCAAAAAGGATTAAAATACCTGAAAAAAAAGTCTTTTTAATAAGAGACATTAAAGATGGAAGTTTCATGTCAACTATCCTGAAAGTGTTTAGCGAGCGAATTTAAAATGAAATTATAACTATTTAATACCTTTTTGTTGTGTGCTGTAAAGGAATTATTTCTTCGAATCACTTCAATAAGAAAAAAAATGTTTAGGAGCCAACAGCAGACCTGACTCCCCGGACCATTAGGGGGCCGGGTGCCAATAGACTATTATTTTTCAATGTATTACACGTTTCTGGCTTCTCCTTGAGACACAAAAAATCTTATTAAAACACTAATGTAAAATCTGCGTTTTACCGATAAATAGAGTATAGCTAATATTAATCTTATAAGAGGGTAAATTAATGGAAACCTCTCTTACACCATTTACCAATCAACCTGTTAAGCAAGTTGCTTTCAAAAAGAGCATTGATGTAAGCTCGTCCACCGATCTGACTTTGCGCACCAGGGAGGGAGATCTGGTCACTTTGTCCTCAAACAAGCAAATGGCCTATTCTGAATCGGCTGAGAAATCCCGATTTGAAGACGGAGCGACTATGGAAAGGTTGTCCGTGGAAGCAAGGGCCGCATCACAATATTCCTTAAGTGTTCAGGGAGACTTAAATGAAGAAGAATTAGCAGCTATTAACGCTCTGGCTAACAAAATTTTCCCACTTGCCCGGAGTTTTTTCGATGGCTCAGAAATCGATATGGAGCAAGCAGCAGCTTCTCTACAAGAATCAATGGGAGAGATTGATTATTTAGATCTGAGAATGGAACAAACCACAGTTCAATCCTATTTCGGTCGATTACTTTCCGGAACAAAAGATGATTTAAGGCAAAAGGCAGTAGAAGATCGTAAAAACTTGGAAAATGAATTATTTGCTCTTGAGAAATCAAGTATCCGGGACCTCCGGGAACTGGTCCGGTCGGTTATCGATTCCACAATTCAGCAGGTAGAAAAGGACTCCTCAGGAGAAAATGATTTTGGACCGATATTAGACAGTCTTCGCAACTTTCGTGAAAATATCTTACCACCACTTCCTAAACCCCTCGAAAACCCCGTCAACGAGAACCAACTGACTATTTAAATTTAGTCGCAGTTTGCTTTTTCCTTTTACTGCGACTTATGCAAGGCTTAGGCGCTGTTTGTTCTTCCTTTTTTAGTCGCTGTTTAGCTTTTGTTTTTCTACAGCGACTTATGCAAAGCACAACGCCTTATGCAAGGCTCTGATCTAATCTAAATCGTATATTTTTCTAATGTAGCTAAGATTAGCCGCTGTTTAGTCGTTGTTTGTTTTTTACCTTATACAACGATTTATGCAAGGCTTGCTTCTTTCTCTTATAGCACCTTAAGTAACGTTTCTACTTCAATATTTTGGTAGGGTATTTATGCCCTTATAATTGATATCGTCAAATAGTTGGTAGGGTATTTATGCCTTCTTGTAACGCAAAAAAAAGTATATTTACGATGTGGAGATGTTTGTTTTTGCCTGCCCCGTGGCGAATGCTATTCGGGGACAACTTTCTCTCTAACGGGTGACCCTTTTTCCGGCTTAATAGCCCAGTTTCAAGTATTGAAACAAGATCAAACCACCCCCGCTGAAAATCCAGAGGAACGCTTTAACAACCGGTTGTTGGTGCCAACTGCTAAAAGCACCTTCATGAACATTTCTTACTTCCTCAATTAATAGCTTGATTTGCTTGGCCGGAGACATTTTCTTTCCTTTAGGTAGTACGTATTGTTCATTCCGCGCGGTTACAAACTTTCCCGTCATCCTGCTGATAACTGTTTCCCTTGCGTCTTCAGCGGCACGGCGTAAAATGAAGGCACTGGCAATTGCATAGAGTGAAGAAATAAAAATCATAACTAAAAGACCTATCGACATATCCCAGTTATCAAAAAAACGGCTCTGGGAAAGCAGCAGAATAAAAAGAACCACGAAAGGATAATAAATTCTTTGTCCGACTGTATCTGTACGTTTTGCGATTATGTCTATCACCAACCAGTCGCGGAGTAAATTATTATCGTCTATTTGGGCATGCTTTTTCCTGAGTACATCGTAGCATTGTTTAGACCAAGAAGCTTTGTCATCTACTAACTGGTAAATCCATCCGACACATAGACGAATTTCATCAACTACACCGAATAATAAAAGCACAAACAAAGGTAATGAAAACCATATAACGACCAATTTATCTATATATATAGCAAGTCCTCCTCTGTAGGGAACATTAACTTCTCCTAACTGGTAAATTATTAAGAGACCGCCAGCATAAAACAAGAGTGACCAAAATAGCACACGAAAAGCTCTTTGCTCTGGAGAGCGAAGTTCTTCATATTTTTTCCAGAGTACAATAATATCAATTGAATCATTACTTTCCTGTTTTTCGCACCATTTCCTGGCATTAATCATCATTTTAAAAATCTCAGGTATACTTTTCAGCATTTGTATCAAATCTGTTTTTCTGGCTCCGAGGAGCTGGAGACAGAAAAAAACATCTCCTTCATTTTTGCATCGTTATTATTTAATTCACTCAATATTTTTGTTATAAAAACAACAGATAATGCACCGGCTAATAGCCGGATTATCTCAGCGGGCCATAAACTCACACCTCCAAGCAAAGACCAGGGTTCACAGTTTTCACAAAAAGCGATATCGTTATTTACCCAATAACTCGCCGACCAGAATAGCAATATTAAAAAATAAGCACCTATCACCAATATGGCAATTTCATTCTTTACCAGTTTGACAAGCTCATTCCAGATTTCTCTAAAAATCTTTAAATAATGTGTAACCAGCAAAGCAGCTATCATAATAACAATGAATATTACCTGTGACTTCGCTAATAATGAAGATAACAAAATATAACTAATATCTAATTTTGCCGCAATTAATTGTTTAAAAGCATCACAATGTTTAACGCTTTCACCAGCGGTAAGAACAAATATTGATATGATAATTGTTAGACCATAATTTATTGCTGATGTATCATTCCTCGCTTTGATAAATAAATTTGTTAAAAAAAATAAAGCTATAAACAAAAGAATAAAACATAAAACTATTTTGAACTTAACCTTATCATTATTAATAAACTGCGAGTGTGTTTGCGCGTATATTTTATCCTCTTCAAAGATATTTTCTTTCAGCAAAGCATTAAAAATATTTTTTTCCTCCGAATCTTTAAATTCTCCTAATTTGGCACCTTGAGTTTTTGATAAATCAAAAGCCTTGTTCCTCCCGATTTCAAAAATCCTCGGCTTTAAGATAGAGTAAATATCTTTTTGCGTTAGATTATTAGTATCGCTCATAGCTAACAGAGTTCCAAAAAACCTGGATGTCTGGTAGCTGTCCCTGAATGGAGGTATAGATTTTTCTTTAGACGACAAATTAAGTGTAAGTCCAAAAGTAGATGCGACTACAAGGTTGCGCGTCCATTTGTATTCGTCGGGATGGAGGAAACGGGCGTCAAGGTCTGTCGTAAAGAATATTGCTGTGGGAAAACGGTCTCTTAATGCCTGTAATATAAGGAGCTTATCGTATACATCGCTCCCCAATACGCCAATTGCTTTGATTTTATCCTTTCCATTGTCACGGAGTTTTTGGTCCAATTTTTTTATTTTGCTAGCCAGCCTGCGTAAATAATCTAGCTGGTTACTACCAACTGGACGTGCAATAGAAGTAATTTCTGAAGCATTTTTCTGTTTCTCACTTTTTTTGTCATTCTTAACTTTTTGAGAATCAAATCCTTGTTTTTCATTTGTCTTTCCGTCCAAGCCCCGCAAATATTTAAACTTGTGAATCCTTGAAGTCATATCTTTTGAATTATTAGAAAAGGCATCGGCAAAATTTTTCGGCAGGGAACGTCCATAAAATGTGTCCCATTCAGAAATTACCGCAATATGGTGTTTTTCTTCATCATCAAATATTTTTACGCCACGAAGCTTGAGCTCGTCAATCAATGTTACCATAAGTTCATAATCATCTTTGATAGTACGAAATATTTTAGGTCGGTTATTATTGTTGACGGCAGGATCAAGTTTTGCTGTCGCATTTGTTGAGAAAATCTTTACGTTCTTGAGATAATTCCAGTTTATTTTTCCGGTATTGCTATTAGTCTCATGATTTTCTAAACTTTTTTTTGTTTGTTTTTTATTAAGGTCTTCAATCATTTGTTTCAAGTTAGGTGAACTGGCAGGGCCAATGATTTTAAATTTCAACTCGCTTTTATTTTCTTCAGTAGTTTCTATTGACAGTTTTTTCTTTAACCCTTCTATCTTTTGCCAGGGATTTTTCTTGAACGAGTCGCCATTAAGCCAAAGTAGCAATACTTCTTGCTTATGCTTACTACCTTTTTTTGGTATTTCAAGCAGCCATTCATAAGGAATGATTTTTGGAAGAGAATCTTCAAGAGACGTTGATTCCGATTCAACATACCCAATAAACTCCGACTCTACAGGCGCATAATCAAGAACTCCAAGGGCGGAAAGAACAGCATAACGGTAACGGATACGGCGTTCATGATCTTCGGCATAAGGGCTGCCAAAAACCATAACTCCAAGAACTGTCAGTATTTTATTTACATTTTCTTCTGGTTTGAGGTGTTCCTTGACTTTATCAGCAAGACAACCAAGACTATGATGCGTTTCTCCCTCTATTTTCTCTAAATTTACAATGCAATCTCCATCATTATTTTTCTGCAAAGAAGTTGCAAGTTCTATGTTAAATAATTTCTCATCCTTTGAGACCATGGGTAGAGCAGTGAAAACACCTCTTCCCTGCAATACTTCCATATTTTTTTGTTTGTGATTTTTTTTTAGATGATTCTGGACGACTTCAAAAGGGTCCTGCCAAAGACGGGCCTGAACATTCTCATCTGGACGAAATTCATTAAAATCAATACCGGATGAGCCCGGTCGACTTCCTGAGAGTGGCGCTTCAGCTATCATTATAGCGCTGGCTATCAAAGCCATGATAGCAATACCGCCTACAGGCGATCTCGGTTCATTTCTAGGCGCCACACTTAATTCCTCATAATAAGAATTTTGAAAGAATAGTCATGGGCATGCTTAAAAAAATGCCGCTAAACTACCAATTTAAGGATAAACCTAATTTTGCTTTACTCTCTTGAAACTGATTATATTCGAGCAGGTTCTCGCCATAGCCTCTCCAAAACTGGATGTAAAGAGCTAAAGGGTCGTCATTATCAAACAGCCATTTCAAATCAAACTGGAAGTTTCCGTTTAATTGTCTGCTAATACCTGCGCCGTGTCTAACTGTTAAGCCCAGATGAATCCAGTCATCAAGTTTTATTCCAAAAAAATTGATTAAGGGATGTTTGTATTCTCCTCTAAGTTCGTAATAGCCTATAAAATCAGTAATATCCTTGTTTTTATCAGAAATAGCGAAAGGAACCCATAATTTAATATAACCATTGAAATAACCATTGAACTCTTTTTTTTTATCATAAGGTTTGCATAATCTTTGTACTTGAAAATATGCTTTATTCCAGCTTCTTGAGCTAGGGCCATCTTTTCCGTTCGACTCATGTTCAATTCCAAATCTTAAACAATTAAGCAGAGAATTTTTTTCTGGCGTGATATTTTTTAAATTAAGTTGATAAAAAAATTCAGGATTAAATGTGATATCAAGCATAGGAATCGAAGGACTACTGATATCCCAAATAGATTGCAGGGAAAATGCAAAAAAGATTTTATTCATTTCATCATCCTGATCAGGAGATTTATTTTTCGGCCATGAACGTAATTTGCTTTTAAAGCTAGTCTGAAATTTTAGAACCTGGCTGTTTTCCAAATCATCTGATGAATCTTTTTCCGCGTTCCAGACTATATAACTGTCTTTATGAGATGTTACCGTTTCGGATTTAGCCGGTTTTGCCGCACAAACAGAGAGAACTAAACTCAAAAAAATTAGTATTAAAGTGAAATTTTTTATGATCATAATAATTCTCCTTCTAAATTATTTTTCTGCCCGCAAGAGGAGCTTTTGATTCTTTGAGAGATGCAATACAAAACTCCTAACAGCTTAGATATCAAAAAAAGAAAAAATATTAGTCAGCCAGTTCAAAATGCCACAGGTCGTCAAAGTTATTATCTTTTACCTGCCAGTCTCTATCCCAATCTCCGCCCCACCGAAGAGTAAAACCCTGCATTCTGGCAATACCGATAACATAGCCTGCGAAGAGAGTCGCTCTTTCCCTGTCTTTCCAGTCAATGGGGTAAGGGGCCGCGTCAACAGCTCTGGATGGGTCTGAATTATGTTTTCCATCCGGAAATTGCAACTGGCTTTTCCCGGTGCGGTGCATCTCGTTCTGCTCTTCCTTTCCCCTGTGTCCTGTGATGATTGTGCAATCCACATGTTTAATTATTTCATTAAAAATGTCCTGCAATTTCTGATCACAACTGCTTAATTTGTCTTTTGATCGTTGAGAATAATTTGGCATTTTTATCTTCTCCTTTTTTAGAAATAATTAATAAGGATGTAGGATTATCAAGTTTCAGCTGGTGCAATTTTCTTATCAAAATTCACATTTTTAATCATTTTGGCTGCGATAGCATAACGAGGTTTTTTGAAGCCGGAAAACATAATTTGCAATAGTTAAACATTAGTATCTTTTAATCCACCTCCAATTAGCCGCGCTCCGAATTAAGCCATTTTTCTTCTCCGCTTAAATGATTTTTTCTATAATAAAACAGAGTTTATACATAGCTAATGTAATTATATTTTTTTATTTCTCAAGATTTTTTAAACCAGAAGAACATGAGACATCCACGGAAGTGGTTATTTCACGTATGTAACTATACCCACCAATTTTTCAGGCAGTATATCTTTAAAGGGACCTCTGCCATTGCAGGGCTTTTCTCTAACTGATAACCGCCAATCATAATTTAAAAAAATTGCTATCCATCAAATAACAAATTCAATAAAGAACTATCACCATTTTTTGTGTATTTCATTTCAAATTCAAATGTATATGTATCCATACCGGTATAGTTTTCTCCCGCAATTGACCGGCTATATGGAAGATTTAAATTGATAACAGCGTAATGTTTGCCAATATCCATTCTCATCTTTTCTAAGGTATGGTTAGGTAACGTTGATATTTGCATTACAATTCTAATGTTTCCATGCATGGATTTTGCCGAATCTTTATTTCTAATTATTTTCACATTATTGAAAAACCATACTTCATCAACATCTTTTATTTGGATAAGGTTGGGGAAATTCCAGAAGGCGGCGTTAATGATCTCTGCTCCACGGTTGTCGGTCAGGATTCTCACAGGTGTATCATCGCTAATTTCTTTTAGGAATTTCCAAACCCCTTTACCGACCAAGTGTGAATTTAACTGAATTCCCGGCCATTCTGTAAAATTATAGCCTGGTTCAAAACCGTCCCAGTAAACTTCTAAAAAAACGGCGTTATTGCAATTTAAGTTTTTTTCACAAATTATTTTCTCCAATTCGTCATAATCACTTACAGACTTACCTTGATTAAAGCCAAGCATCAGAACAACTAATGTTTTACTTCCATTAGAGATTGCACTGGATATCTGTTTAGTGATTTCTTCATTTCTATCTTTCTGGAATATCTCCCATTTTTCATCAAAAAAACTGTCCTTATTTGTCTTGTTTTCTTTCAGAAGTTGTTTCCAATTGTCGGATTTCTTTTTTAAGTTGTTTTTAATTGAAGCCTTTATTTGTTCATCATTTTCTATATGGCCATTCTGACCTGTTATTTCGTTTATTATCTTATTGCATAGCCTCTTTTCATCAATACAATACGCTTTCAAGAGTTCTTTCCAGGAATTAGCATTTGTTTTAAAATAGTGTTTAAGGGAACTTCTGTTTTCTTTTAACAGCTTATTTTTTATATGTATTGTTTTTTTTGGATAAAGGTCGCCATATCTGTCTAAATAAACACGAAAAACAAGTGGTTTAATTCCGCTATTCTGCTCGCCAAACAAAATACTCTTTTCTATGTCCACCAGGATTAAAATACATCCGGTTAAACTGAAAGTTAAAGAAAGTAAAGGGACAATAATTAAAATTAACTTGATTAGCTTCATTTTGCATTTTCGTTAATTAGAAAAGTTAAGAATTAGACCGGAGAAGCCTGAAATTGTTTATGACTAAGGCTTGGGTAGCCCCTTCTCTGCATTAGTAATATGCTGTCTATTTGCATCAGTCAGCATGTTACTTGCAATGGTATAACCGAGTTCTCTATATGCCTCGAACTGTTCTTCATCAAAGAATTGGTCTGCCGTAGACTGGTCTGGAAAAGACGGATTTGCACCTTTGTAACCCATTAGCTTTAAACTCATATCCGGGATCATAGTAGTTTTAATAAAAATCAACTTTCCAGTCGACCCGTCTGAGTAAATAATATCACCCACAATATGCCCCTGCATAGCCAGTTTAGCGCCTTTTGGATAGTCTGCGTCCTCCTTTGGAATTAATCTTCCCAGTTTGTTGTTATTATCGAATTTAATTATTGTTCCGAAATCTGTCTCAATCCGTCTTATAGCTATCTGCAGGTCACTAAAGGAAAATTCGGGATCAGCGCCGCCATCGCACACAATAACAAGTTTTAACCTGCGTCGGATCAGCTCGTAAAGGCCGAGATTTTCGAAATGGCCGCCATCACTTAACTGAAGAAAAGAGCGTTTTTCGCTATATCCCTTTCCAGGTAAAATTTCAAACCGCGCTGAGTCAAAATGATTAGGCCTGGATCTCCACTTGTTTTTCTCTGGATTAGGGTTTCGAATCCAAAAGCCCAATCTTAAATTCAGAAGTGCCATTAGTATAGAAACAGCCTTATTACGTGTAACGCCTGAGCCACCGACACCTGTGTTAGGGTTTGCCGCAGCCCCGGATATGGCTACAGCTGTAGACAAAGTCATGTTACCACCCATATAGTCTTTTGTAGGCTTCCACCCTGTAGAGTTACTGCCACAATACAGAGGGGACAAGATAAAGTTATCTCCTCCTCTAATTTTTCGTCTTCGGTCATCGGAATCAACAATAACTACGTTTGTGTTTACAATGTGATAAGGACCTCTTGGTGCTCCTTTCAACGTCAGGTTATTAAGAGTAGCAGAGTCTGCGCCCTTTGCTTTGCCTGTTTCATTTTTTAGCGCCATCTCTATCTCCGGCATAAAGGATTCCATTAATCTGTCACGGTAATATCTATGAATGGAAATATAATTAAGATTAACGAACAGACCTGTGGCAACTGATAGACAAAGCAAAGTGATCAGGAGAGGCGTAACCCACCAAATTGAATTATGATCTGTATAAAGCACTGCAAGCTGATAAGACAGCAATACAAGACCATATAAAAATAGAAAAGCTCCTATAGGAGCAATCAAGCCAAGTGGAACAGCACCCTCCTTGTTCTCTCCTGATTTTACAAAGGCCCAAATACCCGATATTGAGCCCAAAAAGGCTGAGCCTGGACCTCCTGCTTTAACAATCCAACCGTTAAAGAGACTTGCTAGTTCGGGCAGTGAGCCTAAAACAAAAAGTGCAATAAAAGAATTTAAAAAAAAGCAACCGCTACTTTTTTCAAAGAGACGACGAAAAGAATATCTCGTAGTGTTGTTTTCTATAGCCTTTTTTATGGATCCTGTGAGAAGGGAATAAATAATACAAATCAAAAGAAAAACAGAAATAATTACAAAAGAAAGCCATAAAAAGAGATTGAACCAGCTTGCAGGATGGTCGGCTAGCAACAGAAGAGTTTTGTATATGTGATTAGGAATATTACTCGTAATCCAATCAGGAACATTATGCAAAAGCCCAAACATTACCAACACTGAAATTGGAAACCACACCAGAAGGTTAAGAAACATGCCTCGTAAAATGACTGCAATAAGTGACAAAAAGTTAATGCATTTTCCAGGCATAAGATACATACCATGCTGACGAAGATACTTTAAAAGGTTGTTTGATGATTTTCCGGCATCGGTTGAAGGGTCCTCGGTACCAAAAGGGAAATTATTAGGTCCCAAGCCATATTTTTTCCCATCCCTCTGATCTTCCATCTTTTTACTCAAAAACCAGGTAAGAGCAGCACCTATGTACCCGCCACCGGAAACAGTTGAAAGGTAATCCATTTTCTTGAGGATATCCGCTTTTGCCAGGGCCTGCATTACACCAAGAGAGAAAGTAGCGGACCGGATACCGCCGCCGGAAAGGGCAAGGCCCATGAGGTTTGAGCTCTCATTATTTACTTCCCCAACGCCAGTTTTCTTTCGACGATCCTTAATGTAATTTTCCAGTTCCGCTTCTCTTATCTTCTTTGATTCACCATCAATAATCCCATCTTTATTAGCTTCATCAAGCTTCTCCACACTGACGCTCTCAATAGGATCAATCAGTTTACAGGGAGTGCTATTCTTTATATCTTTTTCGTTCATTATTTATACTGAAAGTTAAAAGTTTTTAATTAAAATTATTGTTTATTTTTTTATTTTTCTTAATACTTTCTGGAAAGATTTTCTTTCTCGTTCATCGTAAATTTTTCTACACTTTGAGTGATCATCAATATATTTCTTCACCTCAATCTCTAACTTTACTCTGGCTTTGCTGGCATTTTGGAATGTAATTGTTCCATTACCAGGATTATTGGGGATGATCTTTACCAGCTTTTCGCTGCTCATATCGAATAGTTTCTTTTCAAGATATCGAACTTTCACAATTTGATCACCTTTAACAGTGTGCTCAATCGTTTTAAGGTCTTTTGACTGCAGATGCGTAATTATTGCGCTCTTTATGTCATGGGGTCTGCAAAAAATCATTTTTTTTATGCCGGGAGGAAATGCCATTTTTATTGAAACCGGCACTATAACCTCTACATCTTTTGAAATTTTATCGCCACGTCTGTTCGTAAAAGTTAACGTAGTATTTCCTTTTGTCGCGCGAAGTTTTATAGTTTCTTTGTTTTCATCAAAAATATCTATAATAGCCCTATTCTCCGAAATGACAGTGATTTCCTCTGAAATTGGCTTGACCTTAATATAGTTAACGCCATTATTTATATAAATCGGCTCTTTAGTATCTTTTGTAATTTCTGTACCATTAATAGTCACGCCATTGACAATCTCCCAAAATGATTTTGAAAAATCTCCGACAGTTACATCGCGCGTACTTTTTGAACCATGGCCGTTAGTAACAGTTATAACAGCTTCTCCGTTTGCTAAGCCCTTTACGTTTATTACGTTTTCTATCATTTTTGTAACTTCTGCAATTCTCGGTTTGTTGGAAACAGCAGATGTTGCCGGGCCACCGGAGATGATTACAAAGTTAGACTCCTGGCCAATTTCCAACTCCAGATCCGGTTCTTCTGAGGTCTTGCCAGACGGAATAATATCCATACCTCTAATTCTTTCAGTGACTTTCCCTGTGGCAGTTTCCATTTCTTCAATGGTAGGCAGCATTGAAACTAACGCCTTTTCGACCAATCTGAGAGACGCCATAATTTCGATGTATAGATTCGCTCCATCTATGCCAAGCTTCTTCTTACTTACCAGCCCTTTAGAACTCTTTTCATCGTTATCACGGGAAGCAATAGCCAGGAAGTAACGTCCCTCAGCTTTTTCGATTAAGTCAACTCCCTGGCTATAGGCTATTGCTCTCTCTCGCGCTTCAAAAATATTTTGCAGTTCAGGCATTACCGCGCTTGAAGCCGAAAGAGCGGTAATAGCTGTCATTGATGACGACGCTACTCCCAAAGTGACTGCGGCAGCGGCTGTAAGTACCTGGGTTGTGCTGGAGAGAATCCTGGCAATCCTTGCCCAATTCATCCTGGTTCGCAAAACTGTCTTCACATCATTTGAGAAACTCAAGATGTCTTTATCGGTAATTATAATATTTATGTCATTTTCAGGAATCCCTTTTTTAATGACTTCTGGTGTGGCTTTTGCTTCAGCCTGCTCCTCACCCCTAGTCTTAGCCCTGTCATAAACTGTTGGTTTAAATTTGTAATATTTGTCATATTTTGATAGTTCAAATAGTCCACATCCAGCAATCCCTTGTGAAAAGATCAAAATAACAAATAATGAAATAAATTTTCGATTGCGTTCTTGTATGGGCATATTTTTTCTCCTTTTTAAGGATAAATTTCTTTTAATTCATTTTTTGTATTGTCGAGGTGTAATTTATAACTAACTTTTTTTCCAAATGTCCATAAATCGGCCTGACCATAACACAAAGCCATCAAAAAATGCTCAGGCTATATTGCTGTTTTATAGGATTATATTGCTGTTTTTTGAGGAATTATTTTAGCGCATAGATCGAAGAAGGCGCTGAAAAAATTGTTTTTAGTGCTTCGGCAGGCTCAGCATGACAACTAAAGTATAAATTTCTATGTTTCTCTGCAGTGGATATATTTTGATTGGGATGCAGGATTATTGATTTGCAATAGAATTACTTAAAATCAATTACAAACATAGAACACTAAACTTCCAACATTGAACATTAAGTATAGTAAAATTAGAGTTTTTTACGGTAGGTTGAAGGGGAGACGCCTTCCAGAGTTTTGAAAACCTTGCCAAAGTAGGTCAGGTCGTTATACCCTGTGAGATAACATATTTCGCTTATGGAGATGAGATCGTTTTTTAGCAGGTTCTTCGCTTTTGTTATCCTTACCAGGTTTAAGTATTCGCTGTGTGTCATACACTCATGTCTTTTAAATGCCCTGCAAAAGTGGAATTTACTTAAACATGCTTCTTCGGCAAGATCGTCCAATGAGAAACTTTTACTGAAATTTTCTTCCATGTACTTTTTAGCCTGTTCAATGTTCGGATGATTTTTTAGAAATGGTGGACTTTTAGTTATGTTGTCGTTATCTTTGTCTAATAGTATATTTGACCTGTGTCCGGTTCCCTCTTTTTTAGATTTCAAGATGAGTTCTATGCTCTGAATAATTTCTATCAATATATAGGGCTTTTTGAAGCAGTCCCGCGCTCCTAATTTATAAGCACACAAACAAAGTTCTTCCGTGCTTTGTGATGCCGTAAATATTATCGGCAACGAAGGCTTTAAGGTTTTGAGACTTTTTAATGCCTCAAGACCGCGCTCAGCTGAAAAGCCGGCATCTATTATTGCAATGGAAGAACTCAAATAAGGTTCTTTAAAAAGATCATCAAATATGGACGGCTTAAGGAAAGTAAGGTTATATTTTTCTTTAAAATAGATAAATGTAATATTCTGAATATTCGTATCTTTGTCAGCTAATAAAAAATATATCTTCTCCATGCGAATAGCCAAAAAGCAAATAACAAGCCACATCATGAGGAAAAACGGTGCTATTCAGAGAAAAACTGACGAAACGATGCAACATATTTAATTACAGATAGTTATAGTGGAATCTTTCCTGGTATTTCGGCTAATAAGGTTGACTGTGGATGGGAGTTTAAAGGAAAAATCGTCTAATTCACTGAAAAAGGCCAGGTTCTTGGACTTAATTTTTTACGGATCAGAGGAGCAAGCCACAACCAATTACAACCCCCTGGCCCCCTTTATTAAGGGGGAATTTGGGGTGACTATTCCCCTCTATCAAGAGGGGTGTCCCTCCGGGACGGGGTGTGTTAAAAAACGTTGTTAAGCCTTGCATAAGGCGCTGTAAAAAAACAAAAACTAAACAGCGGGGCTAAAAAAATCACAACTAAACACCGCCAAAAAAAATACGATTTTACAAACTTGTAGTACAGATTGAACAGATTTACACGGATGAAGGGTAGTTATTTCCGATCACTGATCCCTGACTGCTGAAAACTGCTTTTTATGATCCCTGCTCTCAAAGTTCTTCTATTTCTTCTTCGATGGTTTCCATTAATTCAGTGAGGGTATCAAGTGAAAAATCAAATTTAATATCCGCAGCTTTGAAAAGTTCCTGTGGTCCTCGGCTGCCGCCAAGAGAGAGGGCTTTTAAATATTGATCTACTGCTTTATTCGGATTTTTTTTATACACCAAATAAAGCTGTAATGCCCCGAGCTGGGCAATGGCATATTCGATGTAATAAAAAGGTACTTCAAAGATATGAAGCTGTTTGTGCCAGGCGTATTTTTTAATGTCCCGGTTAATATCCTGCCAATCTAATTCCAGCTCAAATCGCTTTGAAATTTCCATCCATTTTTTTCCTCGTTCTTCCTGCTTATGGTCTGGATGCGTATAAATCCAATGCTGAAAAGCGTCCACTGTGGCAACCCATGGAAAGATATCCGCCACCCGTTCAAGCTGTTCCAGTTGCGCGCGTTTTACCTGGTCTTCTTCCTTATAAAAAATATTCAAGTACCGGTTTCCGAAAAGTTCCTGCGTCATGCTGGCAACTTCTGCAAATTCCATGGAAGAATGCCGATACCAAACCATAGGCTGGGCACGACAGCTCAGGGTATGAAACGCGTGTCCTCCTTCATGGAGTAATGTAGTAATATCCGCGTGGACTCCCGCGGAATTGGCAAAGATAAATGGAATGCGTTGTTCTTCAAAGGTTGTCTGGTATCCTCCCGGTGCCTTACCGTCCCTGCTATCCAGGTCCATCATATACCGGATTGATTTGAACTTTTCACCTAACTGTGGATTTATTTTTTTGAAAATTGATTCAACGCCATCCTGGAGCTCATTGACTTTTTTAAAAGGTTCCAGCGGAGGTCTGCCGAGAGGGTCAACAACCGTATCCCATGGACGCAACTTATCAAGTTTCATTTTTTTCCGGCGTTTTTCAAATATCTTTTTTACCACCGGGACAACGGCTTTTTCTATGGAATCGTGAAATTCAAAACATTGATCAGGATCATAATCACGCATTTTGCTTTTGAAGCAATATTCCCGATAATCTTTAAGCCCAAGGTTTCGCGCGTATTCATGCCGGACCTTCAGCATATTATCAAACAGTTCCTCAAGAGCATTTGCGTCTGCCAATCTTCGTTCAGCAGAAGCGCGCCAGGCACGCTCTCGTAAATCACGATCTGTTTTGTAAAAGTAACGCGACATTTGCGGCATGGTCCTTTTTTTCCCATTAAACTCAACTGTCCACGCACCGGTGATAGACTGGTATTTCTGCGACATCTCAGAAAGTTTGACATCCAGGGGGATGTTCTTTTTTTCGTAAAGTTCTATCTGCGTGCTGATTATGCGATCAAGTCTCCCGAATTCCTGAGTATCGAGTTGTTTTCTGGATTCAAATCCATAGTATTTTTGATTTAAGGCATCGCTCCATTCAGAAAGTTTTGGCTGAATTTCTCGAACAAAATAAAGATAAGCCTCTTCTTTTTTCTTGTCTTTCGTATTGCAGGTCATGGCCACGTATCGACCGTTGTAATCTTCATCGATTACGCCCTCAAGTTCGGAGTAATCTTCAAGCCATACAACAATATCGTGTTCCGAATCCACTTTTCGGTTGAGGAGTTTATCCACAAAAGGTTTAATTAATGTGGCATCCATGATCTTGAAATTCTGATCGACAAATTTTCGCTCAAACGGCTTAAGCCATTCCGGTACGTTCTGTTTCATAAGTTTTAATTATCCATGCATTATATTATGAAAGCAAACTGATTTATGACCGCTAAGGACACTAAGATCACGAAGGAAAAAATTTAAATGCTAATTTATAATGTGAACTCTAAAACCTGTAAGGTTGTAACATTAAGAATTCTTCGTGTTTTTCGTGAGCTTCGTGGTAAAAAAATGGTATTTTCTCAGATTAGATTATTGCACAGCCCATATCGGCAATTCGCCGAGTACTATACCAAATATTGGAATAGCAAGAAAATAGATAATCAGAGTAATTAAAAAAGCGCCTAAAAAGTTTAACCCTATGCCTGTTTTTGCCATTTGCGGCATGGAGATATGGCCAGTAGAAAAGACGATTGCATTGGGGGGAGTTGCAACAGGGAGCATAAAGGCACAGGATGCGGAAATTGCCGCCGGAGCCATCAATAGAAGTGGATTTATTGAAGCGGCAACGGCTGTAGCTGCTAAAATGGGCATAAAAATAGTAGATACCGCAGTATTGGAGGTAATCTCGGTCATAAAAGTCATTAGAAGACAAACGGATAATATAATCATGATGACCGGAAAATTTGATACAGCCGATATCCCCTCGCCAACCCATTTTGCAAGACCCGTGGTCTGAACACCTTTAGCCAATGCGATTCCTCCGCCAAACAAAATCAATATTCCCCATGAAATATCTTTTGCCCAGTGCCAGTCGAGAACAAATTCTTTTTTCTTTATATCCACGGGAATCGAAAATAGTAATAACGCGGATAATATAGCTACTGTTGAATCATGCACCATTTTTTCTACTCCCAGGAGATTGGACCAACCGGGGATAGTTGCAAAACCGATATTAATATTTTTTCTGAAAATCCAACCCAATGCTGTAAAAATAAAAATTGCTAATGTCCATTTTTCTCCCTTAGACATTTTCCCAAGTTTTTTTATTTGATCATGGATGACTTCTTTGCCGCCCGGAAGTTCAGTTAATTTAATGGGGAGAGCAATATGAGTTATAAAATACCAGGTTATAGGCAAAAAGATTATAGTTAAAGGCAGTCCCACCATCATCCACTGCATAAAACCGATATCCGGGGCATTGGGAAATAAGATTTGGATATTGCTGGCAAATACGATATTCGGAGGGGTTCCGACAAGAGTTGCTATTCCTCCTATTAAAGAGGCATAAGCAATGCTTAGCATAGTGGCTGTAGGAAAATTTACATCCCATTTCATTTCCGGATTATTCTCTTTTTTAAACATTTTTTCCGCGTGAAGAATAATGGCAAGTCCAATTGGCATGATCATCATCGTGGTTGCGGTATCGGAAATCCACATGGACAGAAACGCCGTGGCACACATCAAGCCCCAGATCAGCCTTTTTGGGCTGATTCCTGCTAAGGATATGATAAATAACGCTATTCGTTCATGGAGGTTCCATTTTTGCATTGCCCGGGCGATAAAAAAGCCGCCCATAAAAAGAAAGATATAATGATGACCATAGGATGAAGCGAGCTTTTTTACCGGCATAATGCCTAGTAAAGGAAAGGCGGCAATTGGAACTAACGCGGTGGCTGGGATCGGTATGGCTTCTGTTATCCACCAGAAGGCCATCAAAAAAGCAACAGCTAAAACTTTATATGCTTCAGGGGAAAGAGCGGCGGGTTTGGGGAGAAGCAAAATAAGAAAAAATAAGGGTAAGCCGGAATATAACCCTATTTTTTGCCTTAAAGAAAAATATCCAGTCTTATCATTCATGACTGGATATTAGCATTTTTTAATTGTTGTTGCCCAGGCTAAAATGGTGTGAAATTATTTTTGAGAAATACGGTTGGACCAAACCACTATTGTTTTTGAAAGTATTAGAGATTGATAATTTAAAAAAGGAAGAGAGAATAACTTTTCTATTCTCTCTTCCTCCGATTCCTCATCGTCCATTATTTTCTATTCAAACCAGACAATCCGGCAGAATCCAGCAGCCCCAGCTCCTCCGGTCGTATTTCCGCCACCGCCACCACCACCGCCGTTAGTAGCTCCCACAGTTCCTGTTCCCGAACCATTGCCATCTCCACCTTTTCCCCATGAACCGCCTCCACCCCCAAAGTAGATTGTGTTTTCAACAACAAGCCCACCAGAGCTATAACTACCACCAGTCGAACTTGACGCTGACATACCGCCCATTGTCCCACCTTCTGTACTGTTAGAAGCCCAACCAGAATTACTAAACCCGTTTGGAAAGTTCACGCCAGTAACCCCAGACTTATTATAACCACCACCAATGCCAGCACCTGTAGTGTTCTGACTGCCTCCCCCACCGCCTTCAGCAGTCAGAGAAGCGCCTGATGTAAGTGTAGAATCCACGCCATCTGATCCGGCGGCGCTCGAACCTCCTGTTCCCCCGGTCCCTATAGTAACGGTTATATTACCTGTAACTCCTAAAACCCTGTGGACTACTTGTCCTCCTCCACCTCCGGGTCTATTCGCAGTTGTATCTCCACCCTGACCGCCGCCGCCACCGCCAACGAGCCATACTTCGACCACATCTACCCCGGCAGGGCGGGTCCATGTACCGTTGGAAGTGAATTCTTCTATTTTTTGTTTTGTGCCGCTACCTAAAAAATCCATTAAATTACTCATTAGAATATCCTCCATCCATTTGCAGCATTATCATAAACCAGCCCGAAAGAAACGTTATCAGTCGATACCGTCATATCTTCCGCCAGCCCCATAATATTTAAAGCATTTCTTCCTATTGTCAGATTATTTGTAGCGAATGAACTTGTGCTATCAATAAACTGAATCTTATCACCCCTGCTTGCTGACGCGGGTAAAGTGATGGTAAAAGCCCCTCCACTTGTATCGGCCAAAATATTATCTCCGGCAACAGCCGTGTAGTTCGCCGATTTGGAAACCCACGTTTCACTACTGCTTCCACCGGTCAGGTTATACTCCGTGCCTCCATCATCGCGAAAATAGAGGAGCGAATCACTGCTCTTGACAAATACTTTCCCATAGCCCGTATCGTCTCCGGGAGAAGTTGTCTCCAGGAGACTGACTACTCCTTCAACAGTTAGTTTCGCGTTTGGAGTTGCGGTCCCGATACCGGCCCGACTATTCGCGTTGTCCCAAACCAGTTCATTGCTGTTTTCCGTCAGCAGCCCGCTTGCGTTCGCAAAAGGGATCGAGTTTTGGTTTAAAGCCAAAGTGGTCATAAATTCTCCTATAAAAAATACTTAGTAAAATATGGATGGTGCTACTGATTCTTGCTCCCGAAAATATCACCTCCTTTCACTATCAAAGCAGATAAAATAGCACTATTAATCTTCATGATTTTATCAAAATGAGTTTTTTTGGAAAGCAAACATGTTACATTTTTTTGTAACATGTGATACAAAAAAATAGAGCTTATGTTATAAAAATCAAGGAGATGTAATTAGGTGAGAATGAAATCGCTTTCTGATTTTGGGTACTTAACTAAGCCATGGTAGCTTGTATCCGGTCTTATTATTCATGACTGGATATTAGCATTTTTTAATTGTTGTTGCCCAGGCTAGAATGGTGTGAAATTATTTTTCCAGAATACGGTTAGACCAAACCACTATTGTTTTTGAAAGTAATCTACTTATCTTTTTAAATTATCTAAAAAATTATTAGAAATAAACCCCTGTTCTAGTTTAGAGCCTTATTTTTTTGTGATAATTTTTTATAAAGCAAATTGCCAATAAAAGAGTGGCCTTTTTCATTCCAATGGTTATCTGCCCAAAAACTCACCTTTAAAATCTCTGTAAAGATTATTCCGATTTACTTAGTCCATACATAGTACCGACTAAACTGTAATTACTAATTCCTCTTGAAACCGGAGTTTATAGGTGTTAAATATACTCCTATGCTCAACATTGTTGTACGCTTATACATACCAACGGTTGTAATCGCATTCATCCTTGCCTATCTATGGGAATTCACTTTTGAGCCTAAAATAGATGTGATTGGAGAAACAGCTGAGGAGAAATGGGAGTTTGTTTTCACTTCCGTTGCCTTTGTAATTCTTGCTTTGATTGTCCCAACATGGATAAAAATAAGACGTGATTTAGAAAGAAAAGAAACTGAGGAAAGGCTGCGTGAAAGCGAATATTACCTGAATGAAGCTCAATCTATTACCCATATAGGACACTGGAAACTAAATCCAAAAACAAAAAAAGTTTTTGGCTCAGACGAGCTTTTCAAAATTTTTGACCTTAGCCGAGATGAAGCATCTCTTGAGGCTTTTGTGGAAGTTGTCCACCCGGAGGATCGTGAGTTTGATCTATATCATATTAACAGGGGATTAGAACATGGTGAAGATTGGGATATCGAGCATCGCCTGCTCTTAAAGAACGGTATAGAAAAAACCATTAATGCCATCGGCCGTGTCATTAAGGATGAAAACGGCAATATTGTTGAACTTGTAGGTACAGTCCATGACATAACGGAAAAAAAGAAAAAAGAAGAGGAACTTAAGAAGAAGCAAAACCAGTTACAAGCTATTATAGATGGTACCCAGGCAGTGATATATCTCAAAGATATTGAAGGAAAGTATCTTTTGATAAATAAACAATATGAAAAATTTTTTCATGTCAGACATGAAGATATAATCGGTAAAACTGACTTTGATATTTTTCCAAAAGAGATGGCGGAGGTTTTTCAGGCAAATGACAGAAAGGTTCTGGAATCCAAAACTCCGCTTGAAATGGAAGAGGTTGTACCGCATGATGACAGGCCTCACACCTACATTTCCTTGAAGTTTCTACTTTGCAGATCAGACAACGAACCATATGGTATATGTGGGATTTCTACAGACATTACTGAACGAAAAGAAATGGAAGAAAAAATTGGCACTTTGTCTAACGCTTTAGAATACAGTTCAGCTCATGCAGTCATTACCGATATGGAGGGAAATATTGAATATGTTAATCCGACATTTAGCAAACAAACAGGTTATAACATGAGTGACGTAATTGGGAAAAATCCTCGTATATTGAAATCAGGGGAAACACCACAAGAAACATATAAGGATTTATGGAAGGCGATTAAGTCTGGCAATGAGTGGAAAGGAGAGTTCTGTAATAAGAAAAAAAATGGAGAATTTTATTGGGAACAAGCGTCCATATCTCCAATAATAAATGATAGGGGTGAAATTACAAAGTTTATTGCCGTAAAACAAGACATCACGGAGAAGAAAACAGTAGAGGAAGATCTTTTACGTTTTTCTTATGAAGACGGTTTGACAGGAATTGCGAATCGTCGCACCTTTGATAAGGTTATAAATAGGGAATGGGGTCGTGCGCTTCGAGCAAATAGTCCAATTTCTTTAATTATGTTGGATATAGACCATTTTAAGGCATATAACGACCACTATGGTCACCAACAAGGTGACACCTGTCTTAAGAAAATTGCGAATCAGTTAAAAAAGGAGATAAGGCGCTCTAGTGATTTTGTAGCACGTTATGGTGGAGAGGAGTTCTCCGTTGTGTTGCCTTTTACTGACTCAAACGATGCTTCTAAAGTGGCGGAGAAAATAAGAAAAAGCATCGAGGCGCAGAAAATTCCACATGAAAAATCTGAGACTGGAAGAGTTATTACTATAAGTGCCGGCAGCGCAACTTTAAAGCCGGGTAAGGGACTATCCTCAGAGATGCTTATTAAACAAGCCGATGGGTGTCTTTATGCCGCAAAAAAAGAAGGCCGAAATCGCGTGGAAAATCTTTCAATATAACAAAACCTCACTCCTTTCCTGATCTTATTATGCTAATTATTTTGAGTTTCCTGCAAAAAAATGATCAACATGTAATTAACCATTGAACATGTTCCTGCATAGTTCATTCGCTGCTGATCATACCTGCTGATCTGACAAATGAGAGTAACGCAAGGTCGTTTATTTCATCAACAACCACACACCTAATCTCATTCTTAAAAAGAAGATCGATCACCGTTCTCAGTGATGTACCTTCAGTAACGGTTACCGCATATGACGCCCCAAGTACATCTCTGAATGTTTTGTTTTGCGATTTAATAGGTAAGCGTCCCTTCTTCCAAAATACTTTTAAATAGAAAAATGCTTCAAGCGCTTTTCTTTATTGCGCTCCGGGCATTTAAGCAATTATCGCAAAAATGGTTTGCGTAGCGGCCGCACATTACACAGGAAACATCATCCTGAGATAATTTTAATGCACCTCCGCAGTGATTGCAAAAACTAGCAGATTTTTTATAAAGCACTATTTTTTTGTTAGTTATGTATTTTTTCTTTTTCATAGGAAACCCTTTTCTAAAAAAATTACAGTTAGCAAAATTGATTTAACAATGAGATTCAATTTTTTATAAAAAGGATTCATTTTTTTTTAAATTCTTTTACACATTTGGAACTGCAAAAGTAATGATAATTCCCTTTAATATAACGTCGAATGGCTTCAGATTTCTGAATAAAAGTTTTACAATTCGGGTCTTTTACCATCTCAGTTCCCAGATCATCTTCATTTGGCTTTTGATTAGATTGGGAAAAGAGAGAAAAAATAAGGTACAAAACAATAAAAAGGAGTAAAGCCAAAAAAATTATTCTCATCGATTTAATATTAACATAGATGTTAAATTGAATAAATCCAGGCAGCTAAATTGTAGTCTAACTAATACGCTGTGATTTCCTGATTTTAATTTTAAAAACATTTTTGATTTAATAAATAATTGATTTGAAAGATGAAGAATTAGTGGTAGCATATTTTAAAAGGGTCAACAAGGCAGAGATGCGCCCTGGAATCTGAGGGGGTAGAGGTTTTAGAAAATTTGTGGACGAAGAAAAATATCATTTGGAAATGTGGGGAGAGAATTCCCTTCTAACGTGGGGGGGGCCGCTGAGAAAAGAATTTTTACGATGTGATAATAGTATAAAGGAGAAAAAATGAGCAATTTCATGGGATATACTGATGAGCTAATGGACCACTTCAGCAGTCCGAGAAATATTTTAAAAACTACTGAAGAGGAATACCAGGCCGATGGCATTGGAGAGGTTGGAAATCCCCAGTGCGGGGATATGATGAAAGTATGGATCAAAGTTGATAAAGAAAAAGACCGTATTGTTGATTTAAAATGGAAAACTTTCGGATGCGCCAGCGCTATTGGGAGTACATCTGTTATGTCGGAGATGGTTGTTGAAAATGACGGTATGAAAGTAGATGACGCTTTGAAATTGACACCGCAGAATATTATGGATCGTGTGGGAGGGCTCCCTTCTATAAAGGTTCACTGTTCTGTATTAGGGGATAAAGCTTTGACAGCTGCCATCAACGATTACTTAAAGAAGACAGGCCAAATAGAAAGGATTGAGGAAGAAAAGGCTAAAATAGTTTGCAACTGCCTGAATGTAACCGACCATGAGATTGAAGAATATGTTCTTGATGGTGTAGAAGATTTTGAGACCCTTCAGGAAAAAACAAAAATTTCAACCGGGTGCGGTGGCTGTCGGGAAGAGGCGGAGGCAATCTTTAAACAATATCGGGGAAAATATTTTTCTAAAAAAAATGTTAGTTGACACAATAATAATTAAATGATATAAATTCATAAATTAATTAGGTTGAGTTTAAGAATAAGAACAATGATTTATTTAAATATTTTGTAAGAGATTTTATGAAAGATATCAAAAGGAAGAGTTCTTTTTTAGCGGATTATGTGAAAGATGTAATTGATAAGAAGTATAGAACCAGGAGCTTGGCCGCAGAGGACCTTGGAATTGATGAGTCCGTATTATCCAGGATTTGTTCCGGCAAAAGACCGGGAGTCAGTGAAAGTATTGTGGAAGGTATTTGTGAAAAGCTTGGGCTGGATAAAGCGGAAGGAGTATTAAGACTTTTTCTTACTAAACATTCAAAAATAAGACAATTTTTCACAAATCCAAGAAAACCGATTTTATTTAGGATTTTACACCCGGATTCGAATGATAAAACGATTAATCCTGAAAAAATATCAAAGACTCATATACCGGTGCCACTGGTTTCAAATGAAGCTTTAGACGGTTTTATTTCTCTCAAGCACAGAGCCGCGGAACACGCTCTTATCCCAAAAAACTGGTTGCAGGAAGGTCATAATGCTCAATGCACCCGTGTAAAGGGAGATTCTATGGCCCCTACTCTGCCGGATGGGAGTATTGTTGCAATTGATTTTGACAGTAGAACTTTACAGAATGGAAGTATATTTTTGTTAAAATGGAAAAAAAAGGTCGTTATAAGAAGAACGGTTTTTCAAGACAGTTATTTGTTGTTTTGCCCGGACAACGTTGACAAAGAGAAATATCCGATAGAAGTGTGCAGCATGAAAAAAGCCAAATCCGCAAAGGACAATCCAATCCTCGGTAAGGTAATATGGGCAATGGCAAAGGGATAATTATAGGATTGCAGATTAGAAAGGTGTATTAGTCAGTAAAAGCGCTTCCTAAACACTTTCAAAGTCTTTTGCCTTTGCAAGTGTTATGGTTTTCTTTTTCTCTTTCCGGCAGGATGCGATTGTTTTTTGGAAAGTTGATCTATTTTTTCTAGAATGCCAATGGCTTCTTTTTCATATTGGGTCTTTAATTCCTGATAATCTTCGTCAGACAGCTTCCCGGTTTTAAAATCAAAATCCAAATCTTTTAGAGTAGCATAGGCCACTTCTTTTTGAACCAATAAATGGGGTAATCCGTTAGTGTTGATGTTCCTTATTCCTATCATGCTTCGCGGAACTTTTACAAAAAGGGGATATCCGACAACAGCACTTACGGTCATGATTAAAAGTAATTCAATGAGGATAGTCATCAGTCAAATTCATTTAATTCTTTTTCAAGAAGCTGTGAATATTTGCTGTTTTTTAGAACGTCTTTTTCTTCAGAAATATTTTCTCGTTTTTCATCTTTTCTTGTTGAGACCCATCTTGATACTAAACGACGAATTCCGACACCCCCGATCATAATCGCGAAAAAAGGAGTAATCCACGCGGTAAGGTTGAATCCTTTTTTAGTCGGAGCTGATAAAGCTTTTTCTCCATACCTGTCTACATAGGTCTTAATAACCATATCTTTTGTCAGCCCCTCTTTTAATTTCATTGCGATATCCATTCTATACTGGTCGGAATATTTGCAAATGCAGCTTTCAAGTACTTTCCCGCATTTATCCTTACACATGCACATGAGATGTTCTTCGACCTCCTTTTGCTCTTTTAGGAGATCGGCCCAGCTCAATGATGCAAACAGCGGAATAGACAATAACATGAATGTTAAAATTATCCTTCCAGTTTTTTTCATTGAATTAGCTCCGTTCTTTTATTATAAGCGATCTGTCGTTAGTTGTCAGCTTTCAACTCTTAATTATTATATCATTAATTGCTGACAGCCATTTATTAAACAGACACTTCCTGTTTTACAAAAGTCTTGTCGGTACTGTATTTTGACATCATGCGCTGTTTTTCTCTCATGTCAGGCCACATGCAGATTATCGTTCCAAAACCTAGAATTACTCCGCCTATCCAGAGCCATTTTGCTAATGGGTTAATCAATATTTTAAAGGTTGCTAAATTATCAGTATCATCATAAGCCGCTAATATTACATAAAGATCTTCTTTGAGAGTGGAGCGTATATCAACTTCTGACGAGGGCTGCTGTCTGGTGACTGGATAAAAATCCCTCTGAGGGTGAGCTTGCCAGACCAATTTTCCATTCTTTTCCACATTTAGATTTGCTATCACTGATATTTGGCTTGGATTTGGCTGAGCTTCAGTGAGACCCTGGTATGTAAGTGTATAATCTTTTATAGAAATTGAATCTCCTTTTTTTACTGTTTGCTGCACTTCCGTAACATAAGAGGACGAACCTGCGATACCAATGTACATTAACACTATTCCAATATGGATTATATGTCCGCCGTATCGTCTTTTATTTCTCGCGATTAATGTGAAAAATGATGTCAAAGGGGTTTCTCCTGTTGTCTCCGATCTCGCTTTAGTTCCCCGGTAAAATTCTACAACAATTGTCAAAAGAACAAAGATAGAAAAGGTAAAAGTGAGCCATGCCATTAAATGCCCTTTCCCTATGGAGGGGTAGAGTGCAGCGCCGGCAGTAGCAGCGATGCTAAATGGCAATATAAAGTTTTTCTTCAAATTAGCTAATGTTGCTTTTCGCCATGAAATTAAAGGGCAGAGTCCCATTAAAAATAGAAGCGCTAAGCCTATTGGAACGTTTACCTGGTTATAAAAAGGAGGTCCTACTGTGATTTTAATCCCCCTTACTGCTTGTGAGATGATGGGAAACAGCGTCCCCCAGAATGTCGCGAATGCTATGCCAACAAAAAGCAAGTTATTAAATAAAAAGCTGCTTTCGCGGGACACAAAAGAATCCAGTTCGTTTTTGCTTTTTAATAAGGGAAGCCTTTTAATGATGAAATACGTGGAGAAGGCAATAGTTGCAAAGAGAAAACCTAAAAAGTAATACCCTAAAGTAGTTTCACCAAAGGCATGAACGGATTGGATTAACCCGGAGCGGGTAATAAAAGTCCCGAAAATAGTCAGGGAAAATGTTAATAAAATCAATGACATATTCCAAACCTTTAGCATGTCTTTCTTTTCCTGGATCATAACAGAATGGAGATAGGCCGTACCGACCAGCCAGGGCATAAATGAAGCGTTTTCAACAGGGTCCCAGGCCCAGTAGCCGCCCCAGCCTAATTCTACATACGCCCATTGAGCTCCGAGGAGATTACCCATGCCAAGAAAAAACCAGGACAGAATAGTCCACCTTCTGGTGGTTCGAATCCAGACGTCACTTAGTTTGCCGGTGATTAATGCGGCCATTGCAAAAGCAAAGGGCACAGAAAAACCTACATAGCCTAAAAATAGTGTCGGCGGGTGAAACATCATGGCGGGATTCTGAAGCATTGGATTCAAGCCAGATCCATCCAGCGGGGTTTCAAAGCTTTTTTCAAAAGGATTGGTTGAAAAATTCATGAGAAAAATAAAAAAACCCAGGATTACATGAAGAACAATCATGACATAAGGAATTAGTTCCCTATTTTTATGCCGGTTTTGGATGGAAACAATAGAGCAGAAAAAAGACAGAACTATGCTCCACAGCAACAAGGAACCTTTTTGGCCGGCCCAGAATGCGGAGAGCGTATAAAACAATGAAAGATCTCGATTTGAATAATGAGCTACATAGGAGATACTAAAATCATGGGTTACAAAAGCGTAAAACAGAGCTACAGAGCTTAAAATAATTAGTCCGGTTAAAGCATAGACAGAATTTTCACAGCTTGCTCTTAAGCGCTCATCATCAGATTTGGCAGCAATCCAATAGGCGATGATGATATAGAGGGAGAGCGCGAAGGCAATTAAGAGAGAAAATTGTCCGATAGTTGTCATATCACAAAAAAAACGGGAATTTTTCCCGGACCCTTCAAAAATCGTTGAAAATACAGCGTTGCAAAACCGCAATCAAAGAAAAAAATACAGTTTTACGGATTGGTAATGCGGAATACTTCAAGATAAGCTAAATTTTATTAGTAAGCTCTTTTTTTTCTTCTTCGTATTTTGACGGGCATGCTGTTAACAGGGTATTGGCGTTAAGATTACCTTTTTGATCAACAGTACCCTCTACCACAACGTCGATGTTCTCCTTGAACATATCGGGGATAATGCCTTCGTAATAAACCAGAAGATTTTTCTTTGAATCTGTTATTTTAAAATTAACTTTTAAATTAGATTTATCCTGATCTATGGATCCCGGCACCACTGTCCCGTTGACTCTAACCCCTTCTTCAGCAATAGTACCTTTTTTATTAATTAATTCGGATACAGTGAAGAAATAAACCGATGTCTGGTTGATGCCTGTATAAATTAAATAAAACACAGCTGCAACAATTATTAGAGAAGCGCTTGTAAATTTTACCTGTTTTTTCGTCATAAATCTTACTCCGATTAAAAAAGCGGTTTAATCTTTTTGATGTTTTCTTTTTTTGTTTTGCCGAAAGCTGACATCTGCTAACTGAATACTTTTTTTTAAATTACTATAGTTTATGTCAAGATTCAAGCGATATTTTGTCAATTGAAATGCTCCCTGCGGCAAGGCTGAGTGCAAAGCCAAGCATAGCTACACATCTTTACAAGCTGCTGGGAAAAAGCTCGCTAAACACATTCTAAATAAAGAGAATTGTATTTTTCAATAACAGCATCCCACGAGAAATGAGTTTTGACTAGTTTTTGAATATTGTCGCCGAATTCATTTCTCACTTTTTGTTCTTTTAACAGGTTGATTTTTTTAGCGATTTCTTCGGGATTGTTATTTACAAGATACCCGGTTTTATCATCAAAAACCAGTTCGTTGGCTACTCCAACAGGTGTGGAGATGATAGGAAGACCTGCTGCCGCTGCTTCTAAAATCGGCTGACCAAAACTTTCGTAAAGGGATGTAAAAACAAAAAGATCGGCGTTTTTATAACATTGCTGTAATTCTTCCCCAAGCTTTTGGCCTGTAAGCTCAATCCGTTTTTTTAAATTCAATTTATCGATTAACTGATATAGGTCGTTGAGATAGCCATGGCGTGTAGTACTGCTGGTACGTGCTTCTTCGCCAACGATTTTAAGTCTAAAATTCTTATCCAGCCTGGCTAAAGCACGGATTATGGTTTCCAGATTTCTGTTTCTCGCAATTCGCCCCACAAAAAGAAGCTCAATGTTATCTTTTGATTTGTCCAATCCTTTTTTGGCGTAATCACTAATGTCTATACCCATAGGGATAATTTCTATATTTTTTTTGTTTATGCCGAATTCCACCGCGTCTTCATATTCGAGTTTTGTAGAAACAACTATTCTATCGGCAAACCTGGCGGTTGCTTTAAAAGTCGCGAAGTCATAAGTCTGATAGGGAATCATGGAAAGCCGTGTGGGCAGGTAACGCCGGTATCCTAAAAGGCTGCCGTGCGAGTTTAAAACAAAAGGTTTTTTTTTCAATTTAGAAAAAAAAAACCGAGATCGGATTGAAAATTACGGTAATTGTGGCTATGGATAAGGTCAAAATCTTTAAAAGCGCCAACCATGCCGGGACTAATACAATAGCGCATTAACTGGATAATATTTGAATAACGGTGCACTGTAACGCCATCGTATGATTCTTTAGCAGGCAGGGATGAATCCACATCACAGTATGTCGTAAGTATTGTGGAGTCAATATTTTTTTCCAGGAGCCTTTTAGATATCCGGTAGGCCTGATTGGTTGGACCACAAATAAAAGGATAAAAAGTTTCAATTGTCCTTAAAATTTTCATTTATTAGCATGCTTTCTTTAGAAGGCTTATCAGTTTTATTGCCGGCAGTTTGAGTTTGGTAGTCATCAGCTTCTTTTTCAATTGGGTGGATTCCCTTTCTATTTAAATCAACTTCATGATTCAGTATTGCCAGCGATTGGTTCAATTTCCTGACTTGGTTTGTCAAATTGGATATTCTAATTGAAAAATGCAAACAGATGACTACTAAAAATAATATCCCGAGAAAAAATAATGTAGAAGTAACTGCTGCTGAACCTACTAAATTAGAGATTATTGACAATAAATCTATCCAGGTAGCCATTAACAGCATTAATATGCCGGCAATCAGCCAGCCCATTGAGTATTCTTCACTAAGATGCCTTCTTCTGACCAGTTCAAAAACATAAGCCACAATAAATATACAAATTCCTATAGTTATAAGTCTGATTTTAGGCGGCATTTGAATTCCTTCTTTTTGGTGTCACTCTCAGCACGGTAACAATGATGGACAAGAGCATTTTAAGGACGTAATAGATTGTTTTATGGCCCCTGTGCATGCTTTTCGCATGTTTGGGATTGCTTCTCATTTTAACAGGGACTTCTTTTATCTTAAACCCTGCACGATTTAGCAGAATGATCATGTCTGCATCTGGATAATCAGGAGGATACAAATCCTGTGACATAAAATCAATTACATCTCCTTTTAATACCTGAAATCCTGAAGTTGGATCAGTTATTCTCATCTTGGTAATTAACGACGTAAGCAATCCAAAAAGGACCATTCCCAGTCTTTTTGATATGGTTGTTTTGTAAGCGTTGTCTTCCAGAAATCTGGAACCTATTACCACATCCACATCGGTATTTTGAATTTCTTTAAGCATTTCCAGAAGATATGCTGGATCGTGTTGACCATCCGCGTCCATCTGAATTACAGTATTATAGCCCTTTTGCTTGGCGTATAAAAAGCCGGTTTGCAGGGCTGCTCCATAACCTAAATTATTGGGCAAAGAAATTAATTTAACACCCAATTTTTCAACTATATTCGTTGTCTGGTCATTTGATCCGTCGTTGACAACCAATATATCAAGATCCGATGAAAATTTCCAAATATTATGTATAACCTCCTCAATATTATTTTCCTCGTTATAAGCGGGTATGATAACAAGCTTTGATTTCATCAGCTCTCAGTTATTAAAGAAAAGATTGGAGATAAATATAAAAGCATATTTAATACACTTTTTGTTTTTGACCGTCAATATCGTATATTAAATTAATTTTGCGCAGAAAAAAATTATTTTTTTGGAAAATATGGATAAAAGTTCTTATTATTATTTTCGGATAAATCGCATTTTTTCTTTAGACATGAAAGTGATAAGTTAACACACTCCTTGCTGTTTCCCAGGGGGAGCTTCAATACTGCAAATTAGCAAACCATTTAGATAAAAGAGTCTATTAACTGGTCGATAAAATATCCAGTTTTTTTCTCAGAACAGTTTCATGGACTTTGTATACAAAAGCCAATTTGCCATTGATAAAAATCACAGGGATTTTTTCTTTATATTTTTTAAACAGTATGGGGTCTTTTGAAATGTCGATTTCCGAGATAGTAATCGGATGCTGAATCTTTACTTTTTCAATAACAGTTTTCGCCTTGTCACAAAGGGAGCAGTCCGGTTTGGAATAAATTTCAATTTTAATGTCCACTATTTTGAAATTGTCTAGCGAGCGTATTCTTCGCAGCTTTACTACGGGGGGTTTTAATTACAAGCAAATGATTAATCAAAGGTGGACCAAATTATTAAAAGCATTAAGAGATTCCTCTGTATCCCAAGTTCTGGGCCCAATAGCTTTGTGTACAATAAACCCTTCTTTATTAATAATAAAAGTTTCAGGAACGCCGGTTGTTCGGTAAAGTTTGGCCACTTTGCTTTTCGGATCAAGTAACGCCGGAAAAGTCAAATCAAATTTTTTCATATAAGGGACTACAATTTGCTTTCCCTCAGTATCAATGCTGATTGTAAGTATTTCAAAAGAATTTCCCTTGAATTTCTGATAAAGATTCTCCATGGAAGGCATTTCTTCTTCGCATGTTAGACACCAGGTAGCCCAAAAATTCAGAAACACAACTTTTCCCCTGTAATCTTTTAATTCAATCTTTTTACCGTTCAAATCAGGTAGTGTAAAATTAGGCGCCAGGTACATTAATCGTGGACTTTCTTTAGAACGGAATTCGCCCGGCTTTAATGGAACTTCCTTCGTGCTTTCCTGCCATATAAGAAGAAAAAGCATGGCTACCACTAAAACAAAAAACGGCATGTAGCCTTCTGTCCTGTTTATGGGAACTGATTTTTTCATAATGACATTCCTTTAATTGGTTCGAGGAAGTTTACGATAAAACTCACACTCATTCTTTTCTCCAATGATTTTTTCCTTTATATGATTTTAGTAAAAAGTTGTAGTGAAGTAAATACCTTAATTGAAGAATCCCGGTAGTTTGCTGCTGGAATCTTTAATGTAGAGTATTTACGCCTCCCTGAGTCCCCTCATTTTAGGTAGGATTAAAGGGAGGTGTATCGTTCGCTAATCCCACAGAAAGCCTTGAGGGACACGTTTACTAGATACTTTCAACCCAATAATAAATTTGAATCCTATACAAATTTTACCTAAAATAAATTTTTAATAATATTTTAAAGATTTTTTAACTATTTTAATGAATAAATATCTTTTAGTTATCCCCTTATACAACGAAGAAGAGCATTTAAGGGACGTTATCAGAAAAGTAAGAGAATATTTTTCCGGAGATGTGCTGGTCATTAATGATGGCTCGACTGACAAGTCTTCTGAAATTCTTGCTGAAATTAAAGATATAACTGTTATAGAACAGACCGAAAATTGTGGTTACGGCTGTGCTTTAATGAACGGGTTTAAACATGCTGTTGAGAATAATTTTGAGATTGTTCTTACCATGGACTGCGATGACCAGCATGAACCCCATTTAATACCTTATTTTATAAAAGAAATAGATAACTATGACGTTGTTTCCGGAAGCAGGTACCTGAACAGCTCCTCTCCGCTTTTTGAAGCGCCTCCTCCTGACCGGAAGAAGATTAACAAAGAGATGACCGAGTTAATTAATAAATATACCGGTTATAACTTAACGGACACTTTTTGCGGTTTTAAAGCTTATAAAGTCAAGGCAATAAAAAAATTGAAATTGGATGAAAAGGGATATGCTTTTCCTCTCCAGGTCTGGTTGCAGGCCCATAAACAGGAATTGAAGATTAAGGAAATACCTGTTGACCTGATTTATAAAAACCTGAACCGGACTTTCGGCAACAACCTTGATGATCCGATGGAGAGGAGAAAATATTATTTATCAGTTATTGAAAGAGAATTCGCTTGCGTTTAAAAAAAACAGGGTTCTCCGGTTGCTTTCAATTATAATTGCATCTTATCTGCTCGCTTTCATTTCGACTGCTGCAAATGTTTTTTTTTAACCGGCTCAATGTTTATTGTGAGTTGGACAAACCGCTAAAACCACTTATGGCAGAAAGCGGAAGTACCGCAACCAAATAGGCTACCGCCCTGATACTGCTAACAAAGATTATGCTAAGCCCTTGCATAAGGTGCTGTAAAAAATAAGAAATATAACAACGTTTTAAAAAGCACACTTTTACAAATTTGCAATTTAGAAATATAGCGATTATTAATTCAATAAAGGGGCAAAAGCTTGGAAATTTTTATTATTACCATTTAGTAATACTTGACAGTAATATATATTTGTCGTACACTATTTGGTGAGAGGGAGGAATATGGACCTTATCAAAACTTCCATCACAATTCACGGCGATCTACTTCGTCAGGCAAAACAAATCTCCGGTAATTTCAGTTTGCTCGTGACCAAAGCGCTTAAAGAATACATAAGAATGGAGAAAGTTAAAAAAGCCGTCAATACCTTTGGCAAGTGGGAAAAAAGAAAAAAAAACAGCGTAACAATAGTCGACAATCTCAGAACTGAAGAGAGCAGGGGATATGCCAACCGTCTTGATTGATACAGACCTTGCTATTGACTATTTGAGGGGAATGCAATATGCAAAAAGGGTTTTAGTTCCCCTATGGGAAAACAATATTTCCTTTCTTAGCATTCTAACCGTATACGAAATGTATGCTGGAATGCAAGATGAAGAAAGAAGGGACACCTCTGATTTTATCAATGCCTGCAACATTGAACCCGTTACAATGGAAATTGCTATTAAAGGTGGGGATCTCTACAGATATTATAGAAAAAAAGGCATAACAATTACATCCATTGACTGCCTTATAGCTGCAACAGCCGATGTGAGTGGACATAAGATTGCTACAAGAAATGTAAAACATTATCCTAACAAAAAAATACTCTACAAGTTCAAAGTATAAGAGTTTTGATTTTATCTTATTTTTAGAACGGTTTTGAAATGATAGATGTTTTAGCTATAGGAGCGCATCCAGATGACGTGGAAATAGGGATGGGGGCTTCTCTGATAAAATTAAAAAAGGAAGGTTTTAAAACCGGAATCCTGGATTTGACGGATGGAGAACCAACGCCCTTTGGTACCACTGAAAAAAGAAAACAAGAAAGAAAAAAAGCCGCAGAAAAGTTAAACCTGGATTTTCGGCGCACGCTTGATCTCCCAAACCGGTATCTTCAAGATACAATAGAGGCTCGTGAAAAAGTTGCAGCAGTTATAAGGGAAACCAGACCACACCTTCTCTTTTTTCATCACTGGGAAGACGCTCACCCGGACCATAAAGCAGCGAAGGATATTTGCGAAGCCGCTCGGTTTTACGGCAAATTAACCAAATCCAATATTAAAGGTGAACCTCATTACTCTCTGAAAATTTTTTATTTCTATGCTTCTCATTTAAAAGTGAGAGAAACTCCCAGTTTTGTTATGGATGTAAGCAAGGAATACGATCAAAAAATTGAGGCGGTAAAAAGCTATGAATCACAATTTCTGGAAAATGAAAAAAACCAGGCTATTTTCGAACATCTCAAAAATAGGGCCCAATACTGGGGCGATCGTATCAGAGTAAAATATGGAGAGCCGTTTTTATCAAAAGAAGAAGTAGGATTGAAATCGTTTAAAGATTTTATTGAATGAAAACCAAGAGAGCTTTGAAAGTCCCCGAAAACAACGGGGAATTTTTTTGCAGCCATGACCTGCCGGAGATTCCTCCCCTTTTAAAATCCAACCAGGAATTAATCGATTCTTATAGTTTCAAGATAGCAGAAGTCAACTATAACGAATTTCGCAAGATAGCAAAAAAAGAAATTTTAAATTCATTAACAGACAGAAACGAGGAGTTATTTCCGCTTCCCTATATAGTAACAGGCCATCAGCCCGGTTTATGTCATCCCGGGATTTGGATAAAGAATTTTCTTGTGGACAAGTTGGCCAGAGAAAACAAAGGGACCGCTTTTGATATTATTATTGATAGTGACTGTTCTAATGAAATCGGATGCTCTATCTTAACCTGGAATGAGACAATCAAAAGGAGAAAAGAAATCTTAATGAAATTGAATTCCCATCAGCCATTTGAATGTTGCTCCGTTCCGGGTAGTGATCAGTTTAGAGACTTTTACCAAAAAATTAAGGCGGGCCTTCAGTCTTCTCCAGTTAACACGCTTATCAAATATGCAGAAATATTTTTTCAAAAAGGAGAGAGCGCATTAGCGTCTTCAAAAAATTTAGTAGAATTCTTGGTAAAAACAAAAAAAAGGTATGAAGCAAGCGTTAATCTTCAGTATTTTGATGTCATGTTGTCCCGTGTTTGCAAAACCAGATCTTTTTTATTATTTGTTTTACATATAGTTCAAAATATTAAAAGGTTTCACGATATTTATAACCAGTTGTTGGAAGAGTACAGGATTAGTCATAAATTACGATATAAAGCAAATCCTTTCCCTGATTTAAAAAAGGATGCTGATAAATTTGAAATCCCATTTTGGTGCATAAATGACAATAAACGTAAACCCGTTTGGGTAATTCATGAAGGGTCGTGCATTTCTATTTACGTAGAGGATATTTGTTTATTTAGATATAAAAAGGGAGATTTCGACCATGCCATTAAAATCATAGATGAGGGAGAGATTAACTTGCGCCCCAAAGCAGTTCTTCTCACTCTGTTTTTTCGGCTATTTTTTGCTGATATATTTATTCACGGAATAAGTGGCGCAAAGTATGATGAGATAACTGACGGAATTATGGAAAAATATTATGAAATAGAACCGCCTCATTATATAGCTGCTTCGCTTACTCTTTTTCCTGATTTTCCGATAGATAGAGTTCAAATAACTGATGTAGAGAAGTTGAAAACAATAATCAGAAACATAAAGCTCAAACCGGAGATTTTTGAAGACAAGGTAGAAGGGGAGGTGGCAAAGGGGAAATTTAATAAATTAACTGAAGAAAAGAAGAAACTATTCCGGCAGAAACCTTCTAAAAAAGAGAAAAAAGATCATTACCGGAAATTAAAAACTGTCACAGAAGAACTTTCAAGCTTTCTTGATCACTATTGTTCAGAAGTCATTGATCAATTAAGAATTTTAGAGGAAAAGGAACATGAAAACCGGACTGCATGTTTCAGGGAGTTTCCTTATTTTTTTTATGATATAAATAAGGTAAAGAAAATGATTAAGTAAAGATGCTTGATCATTACTTTTTATGTTTTGCTGAACGCTAATTGCTGATAGCTGATTTTAGATGACAACTCTTATTAATATTAATGGGCAGATAATGCCACCGGACCAGGCGTTTATTTCTGTGTTTGATCACGGGCTATTGTTTGGTGATAGCGTTTATGAAGTTTTTACTACATATAAAGGAAAGCTATTTGGCGAGAAAGAGCATTTAACCAGGCTTAGAGAATCAGCAAAGGCTATTTCATTAAAAATACCATTTGCAGACGAATATTTATTGGAAGAAATGCAAAAAACTATTGATGCCGCTGAAAATGGCGAATCTTATGTGAGAATGATAATTACAAGGGGAAAGGGAGAAATCCATATAAGTCCCGTATCCTGCAATTCACCAACCATGATACTTTACGTAAAAGAGGCGGAAAAGTACCCCGAAGAATATTATTCGAAAGGAATCGCGATAGCTGTTGTTTCAACTAAAAGAAATTTAAAGGACTCTTTGAACCCGGGAATCAAAACTGGAAATTATTTAAACTCTGTCTTAGCGATTATTGAGGCAGAAAAACTGGGCGCTCATGATGGTTTAATGCTTAATTCAGATGGGTTTGTCTCTGAATGCACTACCAGCAATTTTTATCTCGTTAAAAACGGAGGTGTTAAAACCGCGGATCCCGGGTGTGGTATCTTGATTGGAATAACCAGAAAGATGTTGATAGATGTCGCTAGAGAAAATGGGATCATTGTTCAGGAATGTAAAATCAGCCCGGAAGAAATCCCGGCAGTGGATGAACTCTTCATAACCAGTACAACAAAAGGTGTTATGCCTGTAACTATGTGCGATGGGAAAAAGATTGGAGATGGAAAACCAGGCCCTGTTTCAAAAAAACTACGGTCTCTTTATCAAAAAAAATTGGATAAAATAGTTGAAGATCAATAATATTATAAGAAAAAAATTGCGATACAGAACTAAAAACCCACGGTAGTTTCAAAAGTTAACCTATTGATATTAAATAATTAAATGGTCGGGACGACTGGATTTGAACCAGCGACCCCTGCGTCCCGAGCGCAAAAAGAGCTAAAATCTAACTCCTTTATTGAGTCTTTCTCCCCTTTTTTACGTCGGATGGATACCCATTCAGAATCTTCATGGACATGATCTAAAGCATATTTGAAGTCGTCGAACTCAACACAACAGATTCCATCTAGATAACACACAAAAACGAGATAAAGTATGCCGAAACCTTTTTTAGCAAGAGCGCAATAGTTTTGATGGGCTTTTTGAAAGGTGAATGTCCCAGATAACTATCTCCAAATTAATGACCCTAGTGTTTCCAGAAATCATGCAGTTATATATTTTGATAAAGATATATGGTATATATTTTAGAGAATTTGTTATTCAATAACTTTTTTGGGGATATATTATGAGTCAGGTTTTATCACAGGATGAGGTCGATGCGCTATTAAGAGGCGTCACCGATGGAGAAATTGAAACAGAAACAGACCAACCGATAGACGACTCCGGCATAGTTCCTTACGATTT
>Ga0208638_1000150_pt1 | contig 59760 bp, 54 predicted proteins | sample ETNtaG_34_FD_185753 | JGI IMG/M metagenome (GOLD analysis project Ga0208638, IMG submission 185753) | Marine microbial and viral communities from oxygen minimum zone, Eastern Pacific Ocean - ETNP201306SV51 (SPAdes) (version 2) | ecosystem: Environmental > Aquatic > Marine > Oceanic ...
ATTCTCATAAGCTATAGATACTCCTTTCTTAGGTTGTTTTGCTGAAAAAAAATATTTAATAGAAAAACCTTCCCACTAAACTTAACTTTAAATCTCCTTGTTCACCCCCTCTCTTTTTTAATCACTTTTATTAAGAATTAGTGTTTCCTCAAAACCTTAATTTAACCGCTTTAAAGCAGATTTTTATTAAAAGTCGTTTTTATGGCAATTGATGTGCCAACAGATTAGCAATTGATGTGCCAACAACTATTTCTTTAGTTAGTCTTAATTTTTCAATAGATTAGAAAAGTTAAGATCTTGAAAAATAAATAGTGGTGTGACAAAATAGTTTTTAACAAATCATTCCTGCCCAAAATAAATTAAGAATTCAGTGACCATGTTACTGAATTCTTAAATATAAGCATCGACGCGGTCAATACATTCCAAAGCTGTCAACAAATAATAATATTTCATTGCAAAAATAAAAACGGACATTTTTCATACAATTAACTTGGACGCTTCCTATAAATTAGAGCAAAAGAATGTTCTTTAATTCCCTTCCAGTTCTTGTAATTGCGGCAAAATTGCACGGTCTTAGCAAATCCAGAAGTTTACAATGCAAAAAAAAATACTTTTTGAGTAAATCAATAACGTGCACGCTTTTACTCTTTATATTTCAATAGAATACATTCAAGTTTAATGCAGCGGTTATAGGCGTACATGCCGGTAACATGGTAAGAAATTTGCTTTCATTATTTCAGTATTAACCCTTCTTTTCTCCAAGATTATGAAAGAGCAAAACAAAGCAGGCTATCTGCAACTTTTTTAATAACGATATTTTCTGGAATATTGGAATATTTGTGAAAATATTAATCACAGATGATAATAAGCCTTTCAGAACACACCTCTCTAATGCGTTGATCAGAAGAGGGCATCATGTTCTAGCAGTATCAAATGGGGAGGAGGCTATTACCCATGCCCACAACGAACAATTCGATACTGCTGTTATTGACATGAAAATGATCGGGATGGACGGATTGCAGGTATTGCGGGAACTAAAAGAAATTTATCCCCGGTTAATTGGTGTGATACTTACCGGATATGGTTCTATATCTAATGCTGTTGAGGCAACTAAATTAGGAGCGTATGCTTATCTCACGAAACCATGTGATATATCAGAATTAGAAACAGTCTTAATAAAGGGTTTCTACGATGTAATTAAAGCAATGGAGCCTTTTAAAGAGATATATCATGGGATTGTCGGAAAAAGTCCTGAAATTATAAAAATCGTCCGAATAATTAATCAAGTGAAGGATTCTCCTTTACCTTCTTTGATTTGCGGGGAAAGCGGAGTTGGTAAAGAATTAGTAGCAAGAGCTCTTCACTATGATAGCAAACGCAGCAAATGCCCATTTATAGCTATTAACTGTGCTTCTCTAAAGACGGATTTGTTGGAAAATGAGTTTTTTGGACATATCAAAGGGGCTTTTACCGGCGCAACAGATGTTAAAGACGGAATTGTAAAGTTAGCGGACAAAGGAACTCTTTTCATAGACGAAATTACCGATATGGACCCTCAGATACAGGCTTCTCTTTTGAGGTTTATTGAAATAGGGACATTCAGGCCTATGGGGTCTCCCAGAGAATGTAAAGTGGATGTGCGGATTATAGCTGCTGCTAATCGCAATATTGAGAAAGCTGTAGAGGAAAAAAAATTTAGAAATGATCTGTATTACAGGCTCAATGTATGCCGAATTGATGTCCCACCATTGCGAGAAAGAAAGGAAGACATTCCTTTATTACTGGACTATTTTCTTGCATCAAAAATATCCGCTGATAATAGCAAAATTACCATCACACCTGATGCGCTAAAATTTCTTACTTCTCTTTCCTGGATGGGGAATGTAAGAGAATTATTCTACATCTTGGAGAGGGCCATACTAACATTAGAAGACAACCTGACTATTACTACCGATATCATAAAATTGGTACTTCCCAATCAAAAGACTCCTTTTCCCGAATCATTAAGTGGAATTTCGCTTGAGTCGGTTGAGAGAGAATCTATATTGGATAACCTGAAAGCCAATAATTGGAATGTCAACCAGACAGCAAAAATCCTTGGTATTGACAGAAGGACCCTTCAGCGGAAAATAGCCCGCTATAAAATTCGTTAACAAAATGATCATGGTGCAGCCCGGCTCACTGTATCAGTCATAACCCTCATATGCATCTTTCCCTGGCATTGATTAAAGCAATTTTTCTATTAATCGCCTGATTTCTTTTTTATCCCATTCTTTGCTACCGTAAAAAATATTTTGAATCTTATGCTTTTTATCCAGCAGAAAAGAGATAGGAATAAACTTTAATTTGTAATTTAAGCCCACAGCATTATCTAGATCCAGTAATATTGGAAAACTCACAGGATGTTCTTTTAAAAAATAAACCACATTTTCTTCATCCAGGTCTGTTGAAATACCAAGAACTTCAAATCCATGCTTTTTTAGACTTTTGTATAATTGTTCCAGAGAAGGCATTTCTTTTACACATTCTATACACCATGATGCCCAAAAGTTAATAAGCAACACCTTTTCTTTATAGTTTTCAAGAGACTCTTTTTCCCCTGTTTCTAGATTCTTTAAAGAGAAGGAAGGAGTTGCTTGCCCTATCTTAAGAGATTTTATTTCATTCGCGGAAGATAATGAGGAAACAATGATTGCCAAAACAATTATGATAATCTTATATTTCATCTTGGCATGAACAAGAGAGGTAAAAAACAAGCGCTTGTTATCGTTGTTTGCTCCCGGAGATCGGCTTCATTAGTTTTTTAAAGCGCTTTTCTGCTTCTTTTTTTTTCATCCTTTTTAAGAGATGTTCGCATTCACAATTAAAGATGCCTCTTCGAATTATACCGTTGGCGATTATCTTACCCTTTTCTTCTCGCCATCTTATATCTACACCCCGGTGCTGATTTACCAACTTAAGAACTCTCAAAGCAACATCATCGACAGGAAAGGTTTTTAAACCTCCGGGAGTGTCTATTTCAATGGTTTTGTATTCTAAATCTGTTTTAACCGCAACTCCAAAAATGTGAGCATGTTTGGGCTTTTCTAAGGTCTTCTCTTCTTTGATCCCCAAAATGTGACCGTGTTTAGATTTTTCATGTGCATTAACTTCTTTATTTAAAACCATAAAATAGAATATAGCTATAATGCATAATATTTTTTTCACCGTTCATCTCCTGATGATTGTGCATCAATTTTAGAAACAACGCATCTAAAGCCAATTATACTACCGCTTTCCTCTGGAAACCTTTCGTGCCTGTTGGCAACCCTTAAATTTTCTGACAAATTATTATACCACGATGCACCTCTTACAACACGATATACACCTAACAACGGCCCTTGCGGATTTTTCAATGGGCTTTCATCATAATAATGTCTTCCATACCAGTCCATACACCATTCTCTAATATTTCCGGCCATATCATAAAGACCATACTCGTTTGGCGGGAAGCTTCCGACACGTGTAGTATCGCTGGATTTATAATTCGCCCTACCTTCAGGTGGTCCATTACCCCATGGATATAACATTCCTTTTAATCCGCCGCGAGCGGCATACTCCCATTCTGCCTCAGTTGGAAGTCTTTTACTGACCCACAGGGCATACTGGTTGGCTTGAAACCATGTTACATAAACGACCGGATGATCTTTGAATTTTTCAAGATCAAAATACTTCCTATAATCCGGTGGGGTGCAGACTCCGGCTTCAACACATTTTCTATACCTACGGTTTGTCACCTCGTATTTATCCATGTAAAATGAATCAATAGATACAGTGCTTACCGGTTTTTCATCTTCAGCCCCTTCAATTCTTTCATGGCTCCCTCTCTGAAAGCTGCCTCCCTTAATAAAAGCCATATCATCATATTTCCCCTGTGCAAAGGCATTATATGCTCCTGTAAAAAAAACCCAAATCAAGGATAAAAGAGTTAAAATAATTTTATTCATCGGATTTATGCATGAATATTTTCACGTAGCTGCTTTTTTTTTAGTTGCGTCTCATCTCATGATGTTCATCTGTATCCTTCCGACTTTTTTGAACAGGAACTTTGAGCCTTATCTCTCCCGCATGCATAAATTTCAATGTAAGATCGATATGATTTCCTATTTTAAGTTGTTCTTTTAAATTTACAAGCATCATGTGGCTACCGCCCGGTTGTAATACCGCAACACTATGAGCAGGTATAGAAATATTTTCTACAGGCTGCATGAACATCATCTCTTTTTCCTTAACCACCGTGTGCAGTTCAACTATTTTTGCAGCAGGCGTTTGAACGTCCAGCAACAGGTCATTTAGAGGACCATCATTTTGCAAAATCATATAGACAGCAGCATTCTTAGCGTTTGGAGGAGTGGCCCGGGTCCATGCCTTTTGAATCTCAATTCCGGATTTTCTTGATACCATTTGTGCTTCTAAGCTACCGGTTATCAAAAAAATAAAACAGATGAAAATTAACCAAAAGAAACGATTAAAAAGAATAAGCATATTTTTTCTTCTTTATTTTTTTGACGGGACAAACAGGATGATCTGGATTTATCAAGTGCCTGGCACCTTAGAGGTGTCTGGCACTTTACCCGTGGCACTTCACTTCAATGTTTGCCAAATAATTTAGAGCGCGCTTTTATTCAAGTTTTTGTTGAATTCCCTGTATTCCTTTAGAAGTTCTTGAATATCTTCAGCCATTTCGTCGACTGTTGAGCTAGGGTTTTGTATGTTTTGCATATACCAGTTGTACATTTTACTGAGTGGATCCAGAACATAGATAACAGATGAATGCCCCATTAAGTAACCGGCTTCAGATTTCACTTCTCGTTTCATATAAATCACATTAAATTGTTGTGCTACCGTGACAATTTCCTCCTTAGTGCCTGTCAGCCCTACAAAACCCGGATTAAAGAAAGCCAGGTAATCTTTCAATACTTTGGGAGTGTCCCGTTCAGGATCAAAAGTGATGAAGACCACTTGAATCTGATCAGCGTCATCGCCCAATTTATCGAGGACCTTCTGCATATCGTTCAATTGAGTTGGGCATATATCAGGACAGTGGGTATACCCAAAAAGCAGTATGACGATTTTTCCCTTATAATCAGACAAACTTGCTTTTGAGCCAAGATGGTTGGTCAGTTTAAAATTACTTATATCATTCTTTGAAGACTGGCTTTCTGAAATACTCTTGGTCTTCTGAGCAGCTGAAAGCGTCTGAAATGGGCCTCCTGCCAAGAGAACAACTAATACGATAGGAGCGACTAACAGGCTTAATCTTGAATTGATAAATAAATTCATTTTTCTAACTCCTTTCGATTGTTTTGTGAAGCTCACTTTTGTTTTAAGAATAATAGATTATTTTCTGCTTATTTATGAAATTAGTGGTTCTCTTTTAGTTTCTTATAAAACTCCCGCTTATCTATTTTTCCGTCAAAATTATTGTCAAATTCATTTTTTGTTAGTTTACCTTCCTTGTAATGCCCCCACTGGTCAGGTTTTCCATCGCTGTTGTTATCCACCTCTATTCGTTTCAGCTTTTCATCTTTGCCATAGAATTCCCATTGATCCGGAAGTTTGTCTTCATTGGTATCAAATTCTTTTTTAATCAATTGTCCGTTGCTGCTATAATAAGCCCACTGGTCAACCTGACTATCATAATTGCTGTCAATTTCCACCTTTTCTATCTTACTACCTTTCCCATAATACTCCCAATGGTTTATGTTCCCGTCCTTGTTAGTATCAAATTCTGCTTTAACCATATTGCCGTTTTTTCCATAATAGATCCACTGGTCGATTTTACCGTCAAAGTCTGAGTCAATTTCGCTTTTATTAAGAGCAGTGGCTTTGCCTTTCTGTTCTCTTTGGTTCGTGGATTTCCCGGAAACAATCCATGGAGTATATAAGAATAATAATAGTATCAGAATAGCTGTAATAAATTTCATAATAAACATATCTCCTCAAATTTTAGCAATAAAATTATATGTAAAAAGGTCGCAATATTCTCATCCAAGTGCCTAAAGCAAATGGGTGCTTTCGCACTGCTATAAAAAAACACTGTACTCATAGGGCCACCAAAACCAAATAAAAAAGTGTGTAAGCTCTCAACAACTTTAGATCACTTTAGGCACTGAATATTTATATGGCCTGTTTGGTTGCAACTATGCCTGGTTAGGGTTTGAAAGTCTATTCCATAAAGCGGCCAAGGCGCCGCAACCAAATGGAGCTTCCGCTCCAGTGAGCTTGCAAAAAAACTTGTTCAAAAAAACAAGTTTTTACTAAGTAAAATAATAGAACTAAATACGGCCCCTACAAAGAACGACCTGGGAACCTTGCTCGGTCATTTCCGTCCAAAGAGCGTATAACTTACCGGAGTTTCCTGAAAAAAGCATGGGATAACTCACGCTTCCGCCATTGGAAGGAAGCGCTGTGGGAGTGGTTACTTGTCCTTCCTGCTGCTTAACACGTACAAACCAGGCTTTAGCGTTTCCCCAACCATCTTCAATTGAAGGATCTCGACCTTGGAAAATCACCCAGGGTTCCCCGTTGACCATAGCCATAAAAGGATGATTTGCATCCAGGACATTACCCTGTATTTCCGTTATGGAGCCAAAGGACTTGCCTTTATCCATTGAGGTCGCCATTTTAAGGCGCGCTTTGTTTCCAGAGCCCGTATACCATACGACAACCAGTTTCCCTTTTGAATAGCTAAGAACCGGACCCGAGTGGGCGCACCCATTAATTTTCCAACCTTCGTCCAGAGTTTTCACCGGTCCGCTCCAGGTCTTTCCTCCATCTTGAGAAGAAGAGACAACTACGACACGGTTGTTCCCTTCAAAAACTTGCCGCCAGGAAACGAAAATCTCACCGGCATCCCCAAAAGCAAAAGAGGGACGGCAACAAGGGCAAACAGACGCGGCAATTTTTACATTTTTTTCAAATGAATCCCCTTGGTCAATTGAGCGCGCAAAATAAAGGGACGATGTTCCCTTGGGGCTTTTCCCATTTGAGTTTTTCCCTTTGTCACGGCCATCAAGCCATGCCAGATAGACATTCCCCCGGGGCCCCACCTCCATTGCAAAGAAAGACTGAGAAGCTTTACCTTTGTCATCATTTACACGAATCGGGTCAGAAAATTTTCTCCCAAAGGACAGGGAACGCGAAAAGTAAATATCTCTTTCCTGCTGCCATGTGGTATAAAGTGCGCGGCCTTTCCCTTTGCGAAACTGTGCTCCATTTTCTCCGTGGGAACTTACAGCGCCGCTCTTTGAGTTTATGGGGCGTGGTCTGGAAAATGTTTGCCCTTCATTATGGGAGTTTGAAAAATAGAGGTCCTGGCCACCAGTTTTATTCCTGGCTGCATGGACCATGTTAATGCCTTCAGATGCTTTAATAATGAATTGGGCCCCATTTCCCTCTTTCAGAAGCCGGGGTTTGCTTTCCCAAATTACGAACGGTTTTTTATTACCTTCATCCGCTATAGTAATATTACAAAAAGAAACCATGAATAAAATGAAAAGTACGAAAACTTTAAATCTGAGCATAAATATGCCTCCTTAGTTAAGTTTATAAGATATTTTAACCTTGAACCTTAATCCTTTTTCTATTCTCAAATCCGAAGGGACCGGAGTATAGGGAGAAGCTTTCTGTATAGTTGTCATAGCTGCCCTTTTCAGGAGCTCGTGGTTTCTGCCGGAAGTAAGAATATTAATCTCACCTACTGTTCCATCCGGAAAAATTTTAAAACTGAGCGGTACTTCTCCTTCTATTTGCATCTTCTTTGCGATATTAGGATAGACTTTTGCCTGTTCAATCTTGCCGTGGACCAGGTCATAAAATCTGCGTTTTTCATTCTCCGTATCTTTACTCGTCTCTTGAGTTGGAGTTGGAAGAGGGCCAGGCAACGCGGTTTTAAGAATTTTAGAGTCGGCTTTAGGCGCAAAATCATCTCTATAATTCACGGGTTTATGTGGCAATTTCCTGAAAAGGTCTGTTTTTGCTTTTTGCCTGACATTTGTGTTTATCTTTTTAATCTCAATCTTTTTCATTTTTTCAACCTTCGCCATTAAAAATTTTTTTCTCAACCTGGTTTGCGTTACAATTTTCCTGGAAAGGGTTGTGGGTTTAACTTTGGGAATTGTTTTTTTCATCAGAGCTTTTTTTAATATTTTTTTTGGAGTTGCTTTTATTTTCTTTTGTGTTTGAAGTCTTTTAGGTTTTAAGGCCTGTACCTTTTTTTTAACCGGTTTTTTAACCTGCTTCTTTATTTTTAATAATACTTTCATCTCCTTTTTTTTGATTGCAGATTCAGATACACTAATTGGGTAAAGTGAGAATACGATTCCATGGAGAATCAATGAAAAGACGATGGATAAATATAAACTTTTAGAACTGTTCATTTTGACCTCCTATTTCCGTGGCTATGTACATACTCTCTGCACCCGAACTCCTTACGATATCCATGACTTTGACAGTAAGGCCCAGATCAATGTTTCTGTCCCCTTTTATAATCACATTCTTCCTGCTTGCTTTTTCCAACTTCTCTTTCAAAATGACCGGTAGGTCTGAAATCACAAAACTCTCAGCGCCGATGAATATTTTTTTGTCCTTATCGATGGATAAAACAATTTCTTCTTCTTTTTCTTCAGTCGCGTTGCTTGCCTCCGGAAGCTCAAGTTTAATGGCCGCCTGGTTCAGGAAGTTGGATGTCAGCATAAAAAAAATGAGAAGCAGGAAAACAATGTCTATTAAGGGAAGGACATTTATATGAGACTGCATACGCTTTCTTCCTTTAAATTCCATACACTTCCTCCTCCTTCAGGGCCTCCATCCGGCTTTCTTCAACAAAGCTTTCTTTGAACTCGACACCTGCAAATTCGCCTATCTCAGTAACTACATCTTTCATATCGGCTGCAGTTTGGTCAACCTTTCCCTCGAAGAGGTGATAAGCAATCATGACAGGAATTGCTACAGCAAGACCGGCCCCTGTTGTCATCATGGCCTCCCATATTCCACCGGCAAGGACAGAGGCGTCAACTTTCCCTCCAAGGGCCTCAATTTTTATAAAAGCGCGTATCATCCCTGTCACTGTTCCAAGAAGACCCAGCAGGGGAGCTATGTTAGAAATAATGGAAAGGCCCCTGAGGTTGCGCTCTAACCTCCTTATTTCCTGGGAACCTATCCTGGCGATGGCGTCTTCCTTCCGTTTACTGTCCCTGAAGTTATTTTCCAAAACAAGTGTGCTTATTCTGGCAACAGGTCCGGAATGGTCTTCAGAAGCTTTTTTGGCATCTGATATTTTTTCATTTTTTAACAGTTCTTTAATTTTTTCCTTAAATTCTATAACATTAATTCCGGCTCTGAAGAAATGGTAAGTTCTCTCGATGACAATGGATAATCCCACCACAGAACAGAGCAAGATGGGATACATAAGTACCCCGCCCTTCATAATAAAATCCCACATATTTTAATTTCTCCTTTCCTCAAACATTTATTTTTTACCTCCCCACTTATAAGTTACTCCTCCGTAGACAGAAAGGGGCATCCCAGGAGCAAATTCTTCACCTCTAAACTGAGAGAAAGAGGCTGCCTGGGCAAAACGCTTGTCTGTCATATTTATAATACGCGCAAAGATTTCCCAACCACTATTATCAAATAGATAATTTCCCCTCAGATGTAACAGATGGTGCCCATCATATTTAGTTGTATTTTCATCGTCCATCCAGTAACTTCCAAGCCTTTCATATTCCAATTCAACCCTTCCTCCATTAAAAAAAGAAGGTTTGTATGCAAGCCGGATGTCTCCTATTTCTCTTGGGGCTGAAGTCATCTCATTACCGCTGTAATCCACTCCAGTACTAGGAGACCAATCCTCGAAAGTATGCTTGGCATAGGAGTAACTCACATCCAGGCGAAGTTCCTGGGTTATGGCTACGCCAATCCCGAACTCAACGCCGCGGTGAAGAGTTTCACCGGCATTCAATGTTTCCCGCGTTCCATCTGTTGTATTTCTAAAGCTCAGGATATCGTCCTCTTTAGTCATATGGTATGCGGATATCTCATAATCCAACTTCTGCAGCGCTTTTCCACGAAGTCCAACTTCATAACTTTTTGCCTTTGTTGGCTTAAGATCTACTGTATTTTCAGCCTGTCCCTGTCTGAACAATTGTCCTTCACCGGGAGCACGAAAGGCGTGGTTGTAAGAGAAAAACATATTCGAATTTTTAGTAAAGTCATAGGTTGCGCCAAACTTTGGACTAACATGGGTAAAATTAACAGTGGTATTGGCAGGCCGGCGGTGGGTCCCTGTCGTTACAACGCTCAGATTGTTATCATAATCATAGCCCATATAGTCAAAACGTAAACCTGTATTAAGGTGCAATTTTTCCAAAGGGGATATTTCGCCATGGATATATGGGGATATTCCATAAAAAGCAGCATCGTAATCATAATTTGTGCCAACGGTTGTAAAGGATGTATAAATATTGCCCACTTTTGTAGGATCTATTTCTTCTTCAAATCTACTGCCCGGGCTATAATCAAGGTCCACTCCAACAATAGCGCGAGATTTAAAGGTCTGAAAATCATGACGATATTTTGCAAGCATTCCGATGGATTTGTTCTGAGTTGTATAGTTTTGTGGATCATAACTTAATGACCAGTTAGGTAAGAGGTCCATCTGGTTGTACCGGCCATACGGAATAATGCTTAAAAGCGATGATTCTGATTCACGCTCATAGGCGGTAGATACTCTAAATGCTTTTACATCCCGGAATGATATGGGAGTATAATTTAGTGTAGGATTGTCCAGGTAATCATTTTTTGAAAGTCTGGAAGTCCCTGCTGTCTGTTGGTTAATGTTGGAAAATGAAATGATGGTTTTAAGTCTTGAATTACCGTTAATAACCCTGTCCCAGCGGACTTTAGTAGTTTGACGATCAAACTCCGTATCATCGCGCCAGCCATTGGAATGGCTAATATTCACTTCTCCTAATAAACCATTTAATCCCCAGGTATTTCCGGCGCTTAACAGCCCATGAACATATCCATAGGGACCACCTTCCAATGTTGCCTCTATTTCAGGACTGAAAGGGGCCGGGCGTGTTAATACATTGATGACACCCCCTATCGCATCACTACCGTATAGAGCTGTACCAGGCCCTTTGGTAACTTCAATCCCTGATGATTGTTGAACATTTACCTCATAAAGGGCATTGTGATTAAAAAAACCGGTAGACCGGGTGGGAATACCATCCTCTAAATATAAATAAACCGCGCCGGTGGTAATAGGTTGTCGGATGGCAGTCATGTGTCCTTCGCCATTGGTTGCATTAACATGGACTCCCGGCATCCGTCTCATGACCTCCGAGGGATGAGACGGTTTTGTCTCAGCTATTTCTTCTTCTTTTACAGTTCCGATTGTCGCAGGCGTTTCGAATCTTGTTTTTTTCTCACGAGTGCCTGTTACCACAACATCTTTCAATTCCAAGGATTCTTCTTTTTCATTTTCATCCGCAATTCCAGATGTTGGCAATATAAATGTTAATATAAAAAACAAGACGCTAATTACTTTCAAAATATTCATTTATTTCCTTTCTCAATAGTTAAAGAGTTTTTTAGAGCGGGAAGCCGGCCCTGCCTAAAACCTGTAAGAAAATAGACAGGGCCATAGAGGAGGAGCAGGCTTCCCATAAAAACAGCTTAATGCTTTGAATGAAAATCATCCTTTAAGCAAAATTAAAGCTGAATAAAATGTGTATGGTTATTGTGTGTTGGTTTTTGATTTAAATCTTAGGAATGATATTCGGGTGGTTTGTCCGGAGTGTTGAAATATTCTTGTGAATAAACTTTGAAATCAGAACAAATAAAAATGCAAGAGGGTAGAATTAATGTCATGTCGGCCAGGGAGCAATCATCAAATTTATAGTCTAAATGAAGAACATCCGCTACAGTCCCTGAAGGGTGGCCCACATCGTCGATCGAGATAAAACATTTTTCTTTATCTTTGGAATCGGACTCCGGATCGTTAGCAGAGGCATGTTTCATTTGCTTCATTTTACAAAAGGCGCCCCTCATATTACGACCATGAACGGGGCAAAAATGCAGAGGCCCGTTTAGTAATTGGGAGTCAATGGGGTTGATAGTTAGTTTTGAAAACATAATTTTATGCGATTGCTGCCTATCATGATCTTTAGCATTATCGACCATAGCGTTCACAGGAGCGATTGCCACCATAAAAGAAAAAACAATTATTGATATTAATAATTTAAAGATAAGTTTTATATTCATTGATTCGTAAAACAATAGAATTGTCGAGTTTGCCCGCATTTTCAGTTAGCCCTTCTCTGGTAATTTTTGAGAGAAGCCAGAAATTTCTTACCTTTTTATAAAAAAAATCACTTTTTAGGAAAGGAATTGTTTTGCCGCCTCTTCTATAATCAGCATGGATAGAAGAGACCAGCCATTTTCCCTTTTTTTTTATGTAAGTCATTTTATTGGATATGACCGCGTCTCCAACGGAAACCTCCATTTTGCGAATTCTAAATTTTTCTTTATCTACCCAAAAGGTATATTCTTTTATTTTTTGCCTTTGTTCTTTTGTGACGTACTTAAGGTAGACCATGTTATCAAGATCGGTCATCCTTTTAAGCCTGTAACCGGCAAGAGTATCAGTCACTTTTTTGGGAACAAAAGTATCTCTGTAGTTTTCAATAAAATCAAGAATGGCTTCTTTTCGGTTCTGTTGGTCATCCAATGCGATAACCTCAAATCTCTCTTTATCAGGGTATTTCCAAAAATATTTTATTTTTTGGTTTAATTCCCATTGAACTGTCGCAGTAAGCTTTTTTAGTCCATAGTCTTGAACATAGTAATAGTGATTATCTAACTTTTTAATGACTGTTTCAGCATCCAATCCCCAGGACTCAAGGGGACAAAAAAATAATAGTATTAAGGCAAACTTGACTATACTAGCAGGTAGATTATGTTTTTTATCACCAATATTGAGCATTGTATTCGTCATTATGGCTTTGCTGCTCACCAGCTACTATATTTTGCCATAGCATGTTATTAGTTCCGGTGCTGTTGGTCAGGTATTACTTTTTTGTATAATTGAATTTATTAATAGGGTTGCGTCCTCACTTGACCAATCTCTTTCCCCTGAAATAAATCCTTTCAGTTTTCCTTCATCGTCTATTAAATAGGATGTGGGCAAACCATTAATGAAATATTTCTTTCTGACTGTCTGCTCCTGATCGAGCAAAACAGGAAACGTCATTCCATTCATTTTTACAAAAGATTCCACACCTTTTATATTTCCCCGGTCGATCGAGACGGCAAGAATTTCAAACTTTTTGTCCTTAAAAGTATTGTAAAACTTTTCCATCGTTGGTATTTCTTTAATACATGGTTTACACCATGTTGCCCAGAAATGAAGAAGGACAGTTTTTCCTTTTAAATCTTCAAGATTAATCTCATCTCCATGCAGCCTTTTGAGAGTAAAAGCAGGAGCTGGTTTAACTATTTTTGGTTTAACGATTCTAAATGACTCATAGAGGTTTTCCTCTGCGGAAACATTAAAACTGCTAAAAATCAGAAATAAAAATAATATTTGACTAACTGTTTTTTTCATATTTTTTTCCTCGTTACAGGTTTACAATCTGTAATTGCTCCCCAAAAGAATTTACAATCTATAAAAGTCGCCGAATGGGGATTACAATTCCCATTAATATTGTGTTACGGAAAATCCGTAACAACTAAAATCCGTTACCAGCAACCAACAACCGGTAGCTTGGCAACAGCACAATTTATCTCGCATGTTTCTGTAAATAACCCAAAATCATCTTTTTATCTTCCTGAGACAAAGAAGTACTTTTTTTCTCCATGTGTTCTTCCATTAATTTGACAAAATGCACCCATTCGTGGAATCGATGTCTTTTTGGATGAGGTAAACTGTGGCATCCGGTACACTTTTCAGTGTATAGCATGGCTTCGGAAGAATCCGGATCAGGTATCTTTGTTATTCCGGCACATCCGATTAATATTAAAAGAATTACAAACCAATAAATATTCTTTTTCATTATAAATATCTCCTGTAAATTGTCTGCAAGGACAAACAAGCTTGTCCGAGACACCCAAAAAAAATCAGTGTAATTAGTGAAATCTGCGGTTCCAGACTATCTATGCAGTTAATCATTCCCTAAAACCCAAGTTCCGCCGGAGCTTTTGTGCCGACATACCTGCGGCTTTTCTTTGTTGGTATTTCAATATAAAAACTTAATTGAACCCGATAATCATCCTTTAACTGAGGGCCGTTTAAATCCTGGTAAATGGGGGCCTGGAAATTAAGTTCCAAAACCTGCAATGGGAAGGGCTGAAACTGGACCCCGGCAGTAAAGTTTAATTTATGCCCTCCGTAATTGTCCGGATCAAAAAGAGGGCTTTGAAATCCACTGGCAGGACTAAAACTCACATGTCCATCTCCGTTGTTTTTTTGATCGTCAGGCTCATCACTATATTTCCCGAGCCATTGACCGTTTAACTGGAGATGAAAAACCGTATTATAAAAAGCCTGGTACATACCATATAAGTCATATTTGAACTCCTGTCCTTTATGGTATCCCTGACTGTTATCGTACCATCGTCCGGTGTAAGCTGCATTTGCTCCATACCAGAACGGGCTGCGGGATCCTTGATATGTCAGGCCTAAAACAGGATCAACAGTACCGGAACCTAACTGCATTCCAAAAGGCTGCAAGCGTCCGTTGTTTGCTGTCACCGGATGGTTTTTCAATTTTTTGGAAATAGAACCTGTGGGCAAACTTGCACCGAACATCATGGAAAGCTGCCGGGTAGGGGCAAGATTGTCATCTTTATATAATCTGTATTTACCCATTACCATGGTATCGGCCAACCCATCGGTTTCCATTGTAAATCCATCCTTGCCGGTCATCGTTTTCATCATGGGACTGAACTCCATTGGCATATCCTTATTGCTATACATAAACATCACCATACCGGCAAAATCATCAGCGAAAGAGTATGCTGTTGATACATTGGTCATCCACATATCCATTGATTTTGGCACGGCCATAAATTTTCCCATAGCAGGCATTCCTAAGAGATCACTCCTGCTCTGGTTTGAAGTTCCGTTCCTCAATCCGTCCATCCTCATGAAAGCTTCACTGACTTTTAATCTGAACTCATTGGTTTCGGGAATCCCGCCTCCAGGAATATTTAATGGCATATTCCCCCCGCAATGGGCACAGCAAAGCCCAATATACGCATTGGCCAAACTAGTACTAAAAGTGAGAAAAATCGTGCACATTAAATAGATTAAAGTTTGATTTTTTATAAATATTTTCATAAATAATATTACCTCACGAAGTAATGAAAGATTTAAATTGGAAGCAGATGGACCTGGAGCTATCTTCAGTTGCAATCAATAATTAAAGATACTGCACAAAAACTTTACTAAGAAAATAGGGTTTTACAAGTTTTTGGTACAGTTGAACAGAGATTTTATGCGCAGTGTTCATTAAGAACACCTCGCGCAGGTCTATGCTTTTCCGCGCAAATCTACGTCCCAATTTTTTAAGAATATGATGTGAAAAAAAGAAAGTTTAAGAAAGGAGTTCTGGAGGCTTATCCGGAGGGTCGAAATGACCTTGTGAACAATCTTTAAATTCAGAGCAGGTAAAAATAGAACAAGGTACAATTAATGCCATATCCGGTATGGTAGATACGGCGAATTTATAGTGCAAATGAAGAACTGTTGTTTCAGTACCTAAAGGGCGACTCATGTCATCAATTGATATAAAACATTCTTTTTTCTCTTTGGAAGCGTGCTTCATTTTGTCGTCAGGAGAATGCTTCATTTTGCAAAAGGCGCCATTCATAATAGTGCCATGAACAGGACAAAAATGCTGTGGCTGGTTTGATAGTTGATCAGGCAGATTGATATCTAATTTTGTGATTAAAATCTCAGGCGACCCGTCTTTGTCATAATGCTCAATTGGAGCCGTTAACGCGAACGAAAAACCCGCTCCTGAAGAAAAAATAAATAATAAGAATGATATTACAATTTTAAAAAACATAGTATTAATCAGCTAGCAAAACTCACTTATTTATTGGGAGTTAATTTTCTTATTACATTGTTATAGGGCTCAATAAAGAAAATATTTCCCTTATTATCCACTTTTACTGCTGCGGGGAAATTTATTTCTGCTTTTAGAGCCGGCCCGCTATCACCGGAATAACCCGGTTTTCCTGTTCCTGCTATAGTAGTGATAATTCCTGTCTCTTTGTCTACAAAGCGAATACGATGGTTTCCCGCGTCAGCTATATAAATATTTCCTTTTGAGTCAACTGCCACGCCTGACGGTTCTGATAAAAGCGCTTTTTTCCTATCTCCTCCATCTCCTCCATAACCCATTTTCCCATTTCCCGCGACAACATTTATCCAGTTCTTTTCAATGTTCAGCATTTTCACACGGTTAAAAAAAGTATCAACCCAGAAAATATTTTCTTTATTATCTATAGCCAAATTTGTTGGATTCATTATAGCTGTTCTCGATGACTGTCCTGAAGCACTTTTAGATTTCAGCGATGGTTTCCCGGCAATAGATTTTATAATTCCGGTAGCGCCATCAATCCTTCTAACAGAATTATTTTGTGTATCGCTGAAAAATATATTTCCATCCTTATCCAGTGTAATTCCGGAAGGAGAATGCATACTGGCCAACGCGGCGGGACCGTTATCCCCGGAAAATGTCCTTTTACCGGTTCCTCCAATAGTTGTAATAAACCCTGTTTTAGCGGTTACTTTGCGAATTTTTTGATTATTGGTATCACAAAAATAAATATCTCCATTGTTGGCAATAAAAATGCCATTCGGAAAACCTATGCTGGCCTTGATAGCAGGCCCCCCGTCACCTCTAAATCTACGGACTCCATCACCCACAACTGTTTGAATAAATCCCGTGGCAGCATCCACTTTTCTGATACGATTATTGCTTGAATCTGTTACAAAGATATTTCCATGTTGGTCAATAGTGAAATTTCTCGGATTGTTCAAGCTTGCCTCTTTTGCAGGACCATCATCACCTGAAAAACCGGACTCTCCATTGCCAACTATTGTTGTTATATTGTACTGAACAGCTTCTGCCTTTTTTGCCAAAAACGAGGCATTAATAGCAACAAGGATAAGAACAGTAAAAATAACTCTTTGAGTATAAGATTTAATTCCAATCATTTTCCATTTCCTCTCTTTTTATTATACATAAATTTATGCCTTTATAAAACAGATGCGCGCTTATTTTACTTAAAAGATAGTATAACAGGCTCTTTAATCCGTGTATGTCTCAATAATTTTTCATTGTCCCATATAGCCAATCCAAAATAATAAACTTTTTTTAAATTATCAAACTGAACGTCATGCTCTTTATCGTCGGTAACCAATGTTCTGCTTAGTTCAATGACCCACTTTATATCGTTTTCATTATATTTCCCTTTTGCGTTTATGAAACCCCGGCTGCCTTTAGGCCGGGCCAGGACCCAGCCGGCAATTGCATCTCCTTTTTTGAATTTTGACGGATCAAATGGGGTTTCATTTCCTTTAAAAAGAAAAAGACTGCCATTTACAGCACCATTGGGCATCCACTCCGGCAGATTGTTTTTTTCGTTACGAAGATAATTCAGGTTTCCCGGTCCCAAATCATCACCTTTATGAGCGAGGTTGATCCTTTTCAACCTGTCCTTTTCTTCTTCCTTTGACATGACAGAATTGTCCAGATAATAACTATCCGCGTAACCGAGAGGATTGGTAATTCCCGACTTCCAGAGCCAGATATCGGTTTTTTCATTCGGATTATTTGTATACATCTTATCTTCCTTTTCCGGGGCATGGCAGATTTGTTTGCATCCCTTTTCACTAAAACCCTCTATGGAATCCCCAATAGGCCAGTGCATGCCAAGCATATCATTGTCCGCTTCCCAGGGTTCCTCTCCTGCCCATCTCACTTCCTGTAAAATAGACCATTTTTCACCATCAAAAACCCATTGGTCCGGTCTAATGGATTCTGTTTCATCTTCAAATTGAATAAGCAAAAAAATTTCCTGATCCGTATAAACAGACTTCATGAATACTTTCGGGCCATTGTCCGTATACGCTTTCAATTCTTTTGCATTCTTCCATTGCGAATCTGAGCCATCCCCATCGAGTTTTGGCGCTGAATCAACTTTTATTGATTCTAAATTAATCGGTTCTAAAGCATAAACTGGTGAAAAGAAAAAAGAAATAACGAGAATGTTAAAAAAAACTACCTTTAATTTTCTCATAATATATATCTCCTTTTAAAATCAAACATTTTCGATTTTTAATTGCCGATTAGTTTTTGTCACAGATTGCTAATCCATAGCCGACACATTGCTTCATTTAATCATCAACAATCATTTTTTTTTCCATCCTTTTATGCCGCGCATAAGCGCCTTTTTAAGTTCGGATGGAACAAGGATGACCCTTTTATCATTATTTAATATAGCATAATTTGACCCCATCCTGGCGGAATCATCTCCAAGAGAGAGGCTTTCTTTACCATTCTTTAATGTAATATACATTTCCATGGAAGGTGATGCAAGCCCGTATATAGAAAGGTCTGAAGGATTTTCATCAACTATCTGTAAAACATTCATTGTTGGAAGAAACATGACAATATTTTCTACCACTATGTTATTGGCAAGAGAGTTTACAGGTTCTGTTATTTCCCATTCCGGGGCATTAATTTTTTTTATATTTATCCTCCAATCGGGATATTGCACAGCGATACCTGTTACATCATCGCCTGTAAAAGAAAAGAGCTCACGTTGTTGTTTTTTTTCATCTTCTGTGCGAACTTCCCATGGGATGTAAACATAAAACAGAAAAAATCCCAGGCCGATAAACACAAAAGCCAGCAATATTGTTCTTTTAAAGCTCATAGCCTTTTTCTACGCCACCGGACAAACATACCGGAGGAAAATAATAAGGCCGGGATTGCAACAACTGTTATATAGAATAAAATATCCTCCTGTTTCGGGGTAAGCATTAATTTTGTTGCTTTCACTTCTTTAGGTCTTATTGAAATCATTTCAGTTTCCTGAGCAAGCCAGCTAAGGGTATTAAGCGCCAAATCCTTGTTTCCCGCTGAATCTAAAAACATGTTCGATACAAAATCAGAATCCCCAAAAACAACAATTTGAGTGTTCATTTCCGAAGATCCTTCCTGATGAATATTTTTGTCCTGATTTGAAGCATTCTTTAGCAAAACAGACGCCGCGGCAACTATCGGACCTTTCTGATCTTTACCTTCAATATACTCCGCCCATGTTCTATCTTCAGGGTTCAGTCTTGAAAAGGAATCTTCTCCCGTCGCAACGAATGGCTGAAAAATGAATTTAGCTTCCTGACGTTTATCAAAGGAGATAGATCTTACTTCAGGATAAAAGGTTGGTAAATGAAATTCTTCTGTAATATCATGTTTATAATAAACATCTACCACCGGAACATTTTTTCTTCCCGGGAACACCCTTGGTTTCTCATCAAAAATAACGTCATCTTTAAAACTGAACCCCCAGGAAAGGAGTATATCCTCCATCCCGCTTTTTGTTAGAGGGTCCAGCATAACAAAAAGTTTTCCCCCATTTTTTAAATATTGCGATATGGCGTTTTTCTCATCTTCTGCTAAAGACCTTTTGGGTCCCGCTACAACAAATACTGACGTTCCCGCAGGAATTGTGCCGGTTTTTAAGAGAGAAAATTGTTTTACTTCAAATCCCTGTTTTTCAATATTTCCCTTGAACAAAGAGTAACCAAATTTCTCTTCGTCTTCAACATCATGCTCGCCATGTCCTTTCAAAAAAGAGACCAGTTTCTTTTTCTCTCTGCTAAGGTTGATAATTGCGCTGGTAATATTCGGTTCAGAACTCTTTTTTATCAAAGTATTCTTGTCTTTCATCTGCATCATAACAAATTCACCGGATCCCATGCTGTGCTGATGGTCCTTCGAGCTTTTGGGAGGATGATACCCAAACCGTTCATATTCCCTTGCTTCATCAGGGTTGCGAATTGGATCGACAAATTTATAATTGACTTTATCTGAATAATACTGATAGGTCTCGATCAAGTCCTTCAGGAGAACTTTCTTAATACTGTTGCCCGGAATTAGAGCTGTAATAAGAACAGGCTCTTTTAAATTTTTTAGAACGGAAATGGTCTGTGAGGAAAGAGTAAATTTATCGATGCCTGTAAAATCAATACGGAGATTGTTCCGCACGGAAATTAAATTAATGATAGCCAATATTCCTAAAAACAATAAGGTGGCAACTATACTGTTAATTCCTGATTTGGCCGCGCGTCCCGGTTTCATCTTCATTTCCACTTCCTTGATTCATAGACTTGATACGAAAGAAAAAGACCCAGTGAAGAGGCGCTCAGGTAATAAATCACATCTTTACTGTCAATAAGTCCTTTTAAAAAATTTTCAAGATGAAGAGTTACAGATAAATAAGCTAAAAAAGGTCCCATCACAGGACCGGCTGCTAAAGCTGCTGTTTTAAATAACCATAAAAACAATAACATCCCAAAGGATAAAACTGCCGCAATAATTTGATTCTCTGTTATGGCCGAAGCCAGCAATCCAAAAGAAATAAAAACAGATCCGACAAAAAAAAGACCCAAATAACTTGTAAGAAGCAATTCCATATTAATTTCAGCGTAAAAACTAATAATTAACGGCATGGATAATGTCAAAATAAGAAGAATCGAAAATATAAAGAGGGCCGCTAAATATTTAGCGATGATTATCTCTCCAATCGTTATTGGTGATGTTAGTAAGAGCTCATCTGTTTTTAGTTTCTTCTCTTCAGAAAGCAATCGCATTGTTAAAACCGGTACTATTAAGAGAAGGATAAACAACGTCCATATCAAAGTAGGAGTAAAAAGAAGGAGGTGGAGGTCAATAAAAGGGGTCCCTCCCTGTCGAAAATTATTCATCATTTCAATGCTCTTCCTGCTTATATCCCTTGCGTAAGATGCAAATATAAATCCCTGCAATAACAGAAACATAGAACCCATGACAGAGGCAATAGGCGTTACAAGGTAAATCTTCATTTCCTTCAAGAAGATTGTTTTAATATTATTCAGCATTTTCCTCCGTCACAATATTTAAGAAAACATCTTCAAGACTCATGGAGACTTTTTTAATTTCGCTCATTCCCCACTCATGAGCTACTGCTTTTTGAACAATATTTTCCTCTACATCTTTGCTGTTTTCAGCCTCAATATAAAAAGTACCTTCCTTCTCAGGATCTATTGTCACATTCAATACACCTGGAATAGAGCTGATTTCTTGTTCTACATTTTCATAGTTTTTAAAAGTAACAGAAATTTGTTCTGACTGTTTGAGTTTAGCGGAGAGATTTTCCGGAGTGTCCTCTGCAGCGATCTTACCTTCATTAATAATTATAACTCGTTGGCATAATGCCGTGGCCTCAGGCAAAATATGAGTGCTTAAGATAATCGTGCGGGTACCTGCCAAAGACTGGATCAGTTTGCGAATTTCTATGATCTGCACCGGATCAAGCCCTGAAGTTGGTTCATCTAAAATGAGGACTGATGGATCGTGTATTAATGCCTGCGCCAACCCGACCCTTTGTCTGTACCCTTTGGAAAGATTAGCAATAAGACGCTTTTGAACATCTGCTAAACCGCACTGATCTAAAGTGATATTAATGCCCGATTCTATTGCTTTTTTACTCATTCCCTTTAATCGAGCTACAAACTGCAAATATTCCAAAACAGTTAAATCCGTATAAAGTGGCGGCTGCTCGGGAAGATAGCCGATTATCTTTTTAACCTCCATATCGTCATCAAATGTATCATACGAACCAACAGTCGCTGATCCATCCGTAGCTGGGAGAAATCCTGTTAGAATTCTCATTGTGGTTGTTTTCCCCGCTCCATTCGGACCAAGAAATCCAATTATTTCGCCCTTATTTACATTGAAAGAAATAGAATCAAGCACCACTCTTTCGCCAAATTTTTTCGTAATATTACTGACTTTAATCATGATTGTTTCAATGTCATTTACGAACTGCCCGCACCCCCATGGTGATGCAATAATTTCGCGGATAGGTAAATACTCTGCCATTGCCAAAGAACATATAGCGGGCGCCCCAGGATTCGTCAGTAACAGACGACCAGTACCCATACGCACCACCAGAAGCAAACAAAGGGTCATGGTGGATTATATTCCCTTGAAAATCTCTGTTCGATTTCGATTTATCAAATAATGTTTTTAACTCTTTAATTGTTGGCAGCCGCCAATCCTTATGGCCCCCGCTACTTAAACTACTCACATAGCTATTTGAATTGTCCCAGTCAAGACATTTTCCTGAATCTGCATAGCTGTCTTCCTTTGTCCACATAAGGCCGTTATTGGAATCTGTAATAGTGCCATTTCCATGATCTACATAACGGCCATCAACGGATCGGGTCTCTTCAAGAAGGGTAATTTTTTTAGAATCCTTAGAGATAGACGCGCAACCTGCAAATAAGACAAGGCAAAACAACGCTACTGACAGTGATTGAAAAAACGATTTACAATTCTTTTTTTGAAAAACAAAAGCAAATACTCTGTAGTTCGTCATTCTGCTCCTCCTAAAATAAAATGGGTAATAAGGGTTAATCTTTTTTCTCCTACCAGTAAATCCTGTAAAAAAATTTCTATATTACCTACTTAGTAGTTAGTCATTCTGCTCCTCCTAATAAAAATGGGTAACATGGGTTAGTCTTTTTTCTCCTAATAGTAAATCCTGTAAAAAAATTTCTATATTACCTACTTATCCAATATCTTTTTTAATTCTTTCCAGATATCTTCAGGTGCAGGGGCGTCGCCATAAATATGTTTTTTAATGGTTCCTCCATTGTCTACTAAGGTTAACATATTAAGATGATTAAGGTTGCCCTGAGAATCTTTCATTATAGTTATTCCAATGTTATGTACCAGTTCCGAAACTGAATCTTCTGTTCCAACTGCAAATGTCCAATCTTGAAACTCATCCGAAAAGTTTAATCCGAATGCTTTTAACTCTTCCGGAGTGTCATTTTTAATGTCAAAACTGAGCGACAAAACACGATAATCACTTCCAAACCTGTCTCCACTTAATTTAATTGATTCAGACAAATTACTCGTAATTGTAGAGCAGGCTTCCGTACAATTCAAAAAAATGAAACTTAAAATAAATGGTTTGTCGAAGTAATTTTGCAGAGGAAATGATTTTCCTTCCTGATCTACTAACTTCACATGAGATAAGTTCCTGCCAATGCTTTCCTGGGTATGTTCCAGTGGATTGCCAAGTGCAATTAAGTCTTTTGCTTCAGTAATAATGCCATATTTTTTATTGCCTTTCTGGTTATCGGCATCATGCTCATGCTTAGAATGAGCGTAAACATAAATTTGACTAAAAATTAAAGCAAGCGGAATTATTAAAATCTGCGTAAAATACTTCATATTTTTTAATAAAATTAAAATAGTTAAATCAATAAAAGAACATTTAACAGGATGAAACGGGTTATAATAATCATGTTCATCCTGCAATCCTGCAAAGCTGAGCTTAGCTCATGTCAAAAAAAAATCAATGCGAAGCTACAGGATTTTCAACGCGAAAGCGTAGTTGCTGACCAAGGAAAGGATTTATTTCTTCTAAATAATCTGCCGCTATAAAGGCCTCATCAAATTTTTCCAAAAAGAGATAGGATAAGCCCATATTATACAATGCTCCAAAATGGTCCGGCTTTACACGTAAAGCAGCTTTAAATTCTTTGACTGCTTTTTTCAGGTAATCCTGATACTCTCTCTCATCATAACCACCACCAACATGCCCCTGCAATGCAATTCCATGTGCTTCTGATCCATAAATCACACCCAGATTGTAATGCGCCTCTATTAAATGATTATCCAACTCAATGGCCTTTTTTAGCGATTTTAGGGCGTCCTCTTTTTCAAACCTAGCGTATTCAATCATCCCCTTGTTGTAATGAGCATAGGCATTTGTATTATCCAGTTCCACCACTTTGCTAAAATATTTCAACGCTTCCAGATGATTTTCCTGAAAAAGATATATTAGGCCAATTGAATAAAGCGCCAACTGATGATCAGGTTTTTTTTTGAGAACAAACTTGAATTCCTCTAGAGCTTTCAAATACTTCTCTTTATTACCATAGATTAGCCCTAAAGTAATCCTTGAATCTATATCATCCGGATTGAGATTTACCTGATCTATAAACTTACTTAAATCACTTTCAGAAAGATCTATGTGAGATATTTCTGTTTTAACTGTATTTTTAAACAATTGTTGAATTTGACTAATTGGAACACAGAACAAATTGCCGCTAATCTTTGGTTTACTAAATTTAAGCTCAACTTCGTTTTTGGCCTCCGGCAGCGAGGCTCCAAATGCATTGCTACCAAAGAACAAAAATAAAGCCGTATAAATGTGTACAGATTTCTTGAACAGATTCAAACTATTTACCACTATTGTCCTTTATCATTTTATTAAGCTTTTCCGCTAATTCAGAATCAAGATTTTTTAAATCAGCATGAACTTTTTTAGCTAAATCAGACCAATTCATATACATATAAGAAACACCCAGATTAAAATGAGCATTCGCATGGTCTGGCTTTATTTCAATGGTCTTTTTAAACTGCTCGATCGCAAGATTGCTGTAATCCACAAACCAGCTGCTTTGAGCTTCCTCTAATTCATCGTTTAAAAATTTCATGCTGTTTTTAGCATAGATGACTCCCAAACTATAATGAACATTCGGGTCATCCGGCATTATTTCCACTATTTTTTTATATTGTTTGATAGCTTCATTGATAAAACCTTTTTCTAAATAAAGTGTTACGAGTTCATAGTGAACATTGGCATCCTCTGGTTTTAATCTCAGGACCTCTTTAAATCCCCAGATTGCCATGTCCCGATGGTTGGTTTTTTTATATAAATTGCCTAAAAAATAATAGGATTCCAGATGGTTGCTATCTAATTGAATAATTTCAGAGAATTCAGAAATTGCCTTATAAAAATCCTTTTCTTTAATGTACTCAATTCCAAGATTTCTATGAGCAACAATATTTTTAGGATTGCTTTTAATCTCTTTTAAAAGTTCTTCTACGGTCTTTTTCTTAACCTCTTTTACTTTTTTGTTTTGTTTGCCGGTTATATGGTTATTTAAAAGATTATCCGCTGAAAAGGCAGGAGAACTCGCGAGGATTACTATGAAAAAAAAAAACCTGATTATTACCATTTTATTACTAATGTAAACAGTCCTTAAACTATCCGCCTGATGCTGCTAAAATATCATCATAAATAAGTCTTAAACGGGATGTATTTTTTATAACATACCTTGTAAAAAGCTTTCCTTCAATCATATTAGCACGAATTTCCAATTCCTGTCCAATTTTAATGCGTCTTTGAAGGTTTTTTCTCTGTACATCAGGGACATAAAGAGTAAACGTCCTGCCGTCAATATTTAATACCTTTATGATTCCTTCTTTTTTATCATTTATAAGCACCATCGCCTGAATGAAAATATCTGTTTTAGTAGTCCCTGTAATTTCAGCGCTTAAATCCGAAGTAGTTTTCAAATTCGCTTTCATGAATATTTTTTCCTTGGCCGTTAACTCTTCTTTGACCACTACTGTTCCTTTCATGCCCATTAACAGACCCTGCGTGGGATCAGGTTCCAGATGAGTGCTACAATAATAAGGAAATATGCCTGTTTTTTTAAATACTTTAGAATATTTTTCATGAAGAAGTCTTCCTCTGCTACGCCAGATTTTTTTTGCCATGGGATCTCTATTATCTTTTCCATTTATCGTGTCGTGCATGTTATCGTCAAGATTTATCCACGTAACTTTATCTCCTACTTTTACGACTATGCTTCTTGGAATGTACTTGTAATTCTTCATATAAACAGTAATTTCTTCCGCTTTAGCCCCATTTGTACTCAAAAAAAGAATTCCAAATAATACAATAGTTTTAACTAACAAAATCTTCCTCATTTTTTTTCTAAACACAGTAGCACTCCTCATAAATAATCAGACAGTAAAAATGGTTTTTCTTTGTCATTTCGAGTCTGTGGAGAAATCTTAAAACTCACGGATTTAAATTTCTTTCGGAGTTTATTCTGAATCTACTGGACAACAGTTGCGTCATAAACATTTAGCAAGATTCTTCAACCGCTTCACTCACTTAGAATGACAAGAAGAGCTCGAAATATTATAAAGCGGCGAGGCGCTGCAACCGAGAGGAGCTATCGCTCCAGCGAGCTTACAGAAAAAACTTCTTTAAAAAAAATAAGATTTTACAAATAGTATAACAGGTTATTGTTCAACAACAAGCAGTTTATTTACTTTTAAAAAAAGCGCCTCCCAATTCTAAACTTAAAGAATTAGGAGGCTTAATATAAACAATTACATTAAAATTACTATTTCTTTGCCTCTTTTTGGGCTCTTTTCACATATTCCCCAACCGCAGCTTTACCGGACATTCCCTCGTTCATAAGGTGAAGAATGACATTGTCTTCATTTCCAAGAGTCCTTGGCGTCATACTCATAACGTTGCCATCTTCATCAATCTTAGAATCAATCCATACAGGTAAATCGCCCATTTTTTTTCTTCTCGCGGCTGATTTATTCCACTTTCTTTTTAGGTTTTTCCATATGTCTGGAGAGAAGGTAATTTTTCTGAATTTGTACTTATCAGACTTATTAATAACGGTCATTACCATTCCACCATCTTTAGATTCCTTAGCAGCAGCAACATAACCTCTTACAGTTTCCAGCGCATATGAAGCAGGTATAGAACTAAAGAAGAAAGCTATAGCAAAAATTACAATAATAACTTTACTATGAATTTTCACTGTAACACCTCCCTTCCATGCTTTTTGTAGAAAGCAGTATTTTTCTTACCTAACACTTCTGGTTCTCAATAGGAAAATACCCAAGCAAACACTAAGCCCTATTAAAACAGGAGCAACAAAAGGTTTTAAACTTACCAAAAAACCCAAAACATGGCTACCCGGATGATGGGCATAACTCCATGGGGCGTACAAAAACAAAAACATTGGAAGCAACAATAAAACAATAGTTTTTTTCATACTTAATCCATGAAATTCGAAAAACCTATTTAACTAAAAAGCCCTTCCGCCAACCTTCTTTTTCATACTAAAGCTTACCTTGTTATCTCCATCTTTAACTTCAATCTCTTTGGTCTGTGTTCCCTGTGATTCATGCCACAATTCAAGAGTGTATTTTCCCGGAGGAACATTATCAATTTTAAAAGCTCCATTTGCGTCTGTTTTACCAGAGACAGCATCCGTCACAACAAACCATCCCTTCATCCATTCATGAATATCGCACTGGACAGGATACTTCTCTACCACCTCAAGCGCTTCAGCTTCCAGGGTCCTCTCTTTCACCTCACCCGGCTGGGCTTTATTCAAAGATTCATTTTCCTGAGGAAGGCTATGAAAGTTATGGGTTATTCCATCATTATTGTATAATTTAACTTCCGAACCAATATAAATGACGGCAACGTGTGGTTTGAACTGGCAGGTATCCTGCGCCACTTCAACTTTACCCGGTTTGCCTTTTAAACCGACAACCGTTATTACCGCATTTTGAATACCTTTATTTTTCCCTACAATTAAATCCTCTCTGAACTTCTTTCCCCCTTTTCCGCAAACCTCAGGATCTTTGGTAATCGCTATTTTTTTAGCTCTTGAGGGCCTCCCTTTGAGTTTTACAGTTCCGGAAATAGTTGCCGCAATACCGGTTTCAACAACAACAAACGGGATTATCACAGCAATTAATACTAATAAATTTTTCTTGATACTCATTGGTTATAAGTCTCCTTCTTAATGTTTTCCACCCTCTCCATGCGCGAAGAGTTTATCACTGAATTCAAAATTACCTTTTCCTCCATCCGCTTTAACTTCAATTTCTTTCAGTATGTAAGCTGGCGTAGCGTAATGGGGCCTGTCTCTTGTTACTTCATGTACAACATAGCTCTCATGCCATGCAATGACTCTGTATTTCCCGGGTTTTACATTAGGAATGCTAAAGTTCCCATCTGCATCAGTAACTGACCAGTAACCATGGCTGAAACCTAACCTCCACCCATTCATGTGCGCATGTGAATCACACTGAATTCTAATAATTCCCTCCAGTCGCAATTTCTTTTTTCCAAATTGTGAACTGTCAACAAGCTTATTATTAAAAATTCCTTTTCCCTCTGTTTCCCAGGGGTAATCAGGTTTTTTTATCGTTTTCTCTTTGACGCTTCTTGCATGAATAAATCCATGAGGATTGTGAAGAATGTCATCCCCGTTGGTCATTTTTATTGTGGCCAGCTTGTAGAAGCCATCCACATGATTTGAAAAATTACAATTTTCCATATGGAGAGGATAGGCTTTCTCTACTTTTCCTTTCCCCGGATTATTTTCAATATAAACAACAGTGTTTTTCACACCCTTATTTTTTGCATTCACAACAAGCACCGGATCAATTTGTTCTTTACCACATTTTTCATGGTCTTTATCTACAGGAACTGGCTTTACTTTAGGAACGTCCCCTTTCCAGGTCACCTTTCCCGTAAGATTACCTGCTTGAACCTGGAATGGCATGGCCAGAAAAGTTATTACAGCAATTATCAAAATAACTACATTTTTCATTAAATCTGCCTTTCTCATCTCAAATAAGTTAAAAATTAAAATAAATAATTGATTTTTTCCTCTATACAGTAGGAACAAACAGCTTTGTAAAAATCTACAAAGATTAGATTAACGAAAAGAAAAAGTTTCTCCCGCCATGTGAGACGGGAGAAACTTTAGTGAGTTTGCTCTACACGTTTTTGCTTCTAATGCATGGTTTAAAAATTATTCACCAAAAACCAGCTTTTTAATTGCCTGGTGGGCTGGAGACATATTAGAGCCTAACATGTCATCAATTGGCCCAAGATCCATTCTCTTATACCCTGGAATAGCCAGTGGCGGCAAAACAGGCAAATATGGATTGTTCAAATATTCAACTACTGTGAGCAACCCGCCAGGATAAGCACCGTCATTCGTAGCATGAGGAACTCTATGGCAATGCCATACCCATCTTCCCGGATTGCCTGCTATAAAAAATGTATCGGTCCTACCTGCAGACTGTAACGGCCATGAATCGGCATAACTGACCGACTGAGGACAATTATCACATTCAGCGGAACGATATCCGAAAGCGCCCCCATGCATATGCATCGCATGTGTCCACCAACCAAAGTTCAGCCAACGAACTCTCACCTTGTCGCCTTCTCTTACATAGGTTATAGGCGCTTCAGGAAATGCTTTACCATTAATTCCAAAGAAATTGTAGTCAGCCAACATTCTTGGATGACCAAGTTCCAGGCCAAAAGATTCACCATCGTCAATTCTCGTGTCCCATTCATCTACTAAAAATAGATATTCCTTATCAAATGGTTTTTCAATAATTTTACCAAAAACTGCACTCTGCTCTACAGATGGACTTACATACAAAGCTCCATATAGTCCCATATCCATATGAGTTGCAGCATTTACGTGGCAATGATAAAAATGAAGACCGGCAGGTTGAGCTACAAATTCATAAACAAATGTTTCTCCAGGCTGAATGGACAACTGGGTAACATTAGGAACACCGTCCATATTTACAGGAAGCCACATGCCATGAGGATGGATTGTATGATCGATAGTCGTATTATTTTTAGTGATGATCCTGACAAGATCTCCCTCATGAGTAAAAATAGTCGGTCCGGGCACCTGTGAATTAAAGGCCCATTGAGTTACCTGGACACCATCCAAGAGCTCCCACTTGATCTGGTTGATGGTAAAGTGAACTACATTCACCTTGCCGGTTGTATTTAAAACAGTTCTCCTGGTATGTTCCAGGTTAGCCTCTATGTCACCCCATGCTTTAGTATAAACATTACCTGACAGTCCCTGCTTATTAAGATCATGCATGAACCTGTCATCTGAATTATGCTTTCTAACAACTGGGTCTTCAGCCCATGCGGAATTAAGCATTGCTAAAGAGCTTGCAAGAAACGCAACAAACATTAATAACTTCAACTTGTTCCAAATTTGTAACATTCGCCCCTCCTATAATAAAATTTAAAAAACTAGTTTTTCACGAAAACAATAAAAAAAACAAATTTAAACTTTCCAATTCTGCAGCCTTAACTAACCGAAGAAAATTGTTTATATTGTACTCATCACCTCCTTAAATTCCTTAATTTTTATTAAAAAATTCTTTTAATATAAATGAAAATCCTATAAAAAGTCAAGTTAAACAATAAAAAATCATTAGTCTATGTGCAATTGATATGCCAATGGTCTGAAATCTTTAATCCCATACTAATCAATTGGTTAAAACAGATGTCCTTTCATCATAAATTTTAACATGCGACATAAATGACATGGAAATCCAAACAATCTGTGAAGGAGGAGTATATATAAAGAGAGAATGAGGGTCAAGCAAAATCGCCGCAGGAGGCAAAAATGAAGTCTATTTTTTAGAGGAAGACGGTAAAAACTCTTTTTTTACCTGTTTTCACCCAAGGAATGAAGAGAAAAGTTTGTCAGAGACCTTTTTTATTTCCATTCAGTCAGTTATGAGTTAAGAGAACGTAATTTAAGCATAAAAAACCAGTGTTTGCTCTTTTTTATCACATCTCTATTCTTTTAAGATGTACATGCTCATACATTGTTGATATATTGAGACTAAATTTTAAGACTATCTGGTATAATTATTGCGGACAATAAATCATCTTTTACCCTTTGCATCAATTGTTTCAATTTTTCTTTTTGCATAATTAGGCATTTCTAAATATGCGTGAAACTATTAAACAATTTCTGCTTATCTTTATCCCCTCGGTATTGCTCATTTTTGGTATTTCATTGATGATTTACTTCACTGATTTTAATGCTGAGAGAAAAATCATCAAGACCAGAGAGACTCATTTAGTTAAATTAAAAAAGGAAGTAATCATACGCCATCTTCATGCGGTTGTATCTGATTTGATGTTTCTGGCGGAACAGGAAGAGCTTATAGATTCGATTGATCAAAAGAAATTGGGAAAGTACATGATCCCAAATTATCTGTCCTTTTCGCAAAAAAGAGGGCTTTACGACCAAATCCGTATTTTGACAGACACCGGTAGAGAAGTTTTGCGTGTAGATTATAATAACGGCCAGCCAGCAGTAGCCTTTGAACTCCTGCTTCAATCCAAAAAAAACAGATATTACTTTGAAAACACTTTTGCTTTGAACCGGAAAGAAGTTTATATGTCTCCCTTTGATTTAAATGTTGAGGATGGGGAGATTGAAAAACCTTTGAAACCGACGATTAGAGTTGGAACCCCTATTTTCAATGGTCAAAATCAAAAAAAAGGGGTCTTTCTTCTTAATTTTTTAAGCAGTAAAATGATTCAGAATTTTAGAGAGGGGTCAAAAAAAGCAACGGCTGAGTTAATGCTTGTTAACTCCAGTGGATTTTGGCTGAGCACTTCAAATCCAAAAGATGAATGGGGTTTTATGCTTGAAGACCGTAAGGATAAAAATTTTGAGAATATCTTTCCCGGGGCATGGATCAAAATCTCAAACTCTGAATTAGGAGATTTTTTTAATAAAAATATAGGCTTGTTTACTTATACTACAGTTTTTCCTCTTAAGGAAAGTCTCAAATCGAGCGGATTTCATCAGGACAATGGCGCAAGCTCCATTGTGGCTAATGCTTATTACTGGAAAATTGTTTCCTATGTGCCTCAGGACATTTTAAACACGAATTCGAGTAAACTTTTAATTCGCTACGTTAAAGTAAATACTTCATTGTATATGCTCCTGGCGATTGGCTCCTGGTTTCTTGCTCACGCAAGAGTAAACCAGAAACTGGAGGAAGAAGAAAAAAAGCGGTTAAGCGGGGCTGTGGAGCATGCTGTAGAAGGAGTTGTAATCACTGATTTAAAAGGAGATATTCAGTATGTTAACCCTGCTTTTCAACTTATCACCGGCTATACCAAGCAAGAAGTGATGGGCAAAAATCCCTCAATAATCAAGAGTGGAATACATGACGAAAATTTTTATAAAGAAATGTGGGCCTGTATTCTTTCAGGAAATACCTGGAAAAGTGAATATGTCAATAAGAGAAAAAATGGATCTTTATATAATGCCTATGCCTCAATATCGCCTATCAAAAACCGTAAAGGAAAAATAATTAATTTCGTCGGCGTTTCCATTGACATTACCGAAAGCAAACGCAGCCAGGAGGCAATAGCAAACAAAGTGGAAGAACTCTCGCGCTCTCACAAAATGCTGGAACAATTTGCTTCTGATGTATCCCTTAAGATTGATAGTTTTACGCAATTACTGGAAAAACAGTTTAAGAACAAGCTTGATACAGATACAAGTGGTTTTTTTAAATTCACTGTAAATGGGATTTCCGGAATTCAGGAACTTATCAGAGATCTTTTAATATTCTCACGGTTGAGTTCTTTTTCAGAATCTCTTAAACCGACTGATGTTAAAAAAGTGTTCAAAAATGTATTATCAGATATTGAAAAAATAATTAAAGACAATCGCGCTGCCGTAACTTGTGATTCCCTTCCAACAGTTATGGCCGATGAAGACCGCCTTGCAGAACTCTTTAAAAACTTAATTAGTAATGCCATAAAGTATTGCGACAAGGATACACCACGCGTTCATGTATCAGTAAAAGAAAGGGAAAAACCGTCGGCCGTGTCCGATCGAGAAACATCAATCCGTACTCAGCAAACCGATAAAGAGTGGGTTTTCTCTGTTGCTGATAATGGCATGGGAATTGACAAACAACATTATAAGCAGATATTTAAGCGTTTCAAACGATTACATGCCGAAAAAAATTATCCCGGTACGGGCGTAGGACTCGCTATTTGTAAAGAAATAGTGGAACAATTCGGGGGTAACATTTGGGTGGAGTCCAAAGTGGGGAAAGAAACGATTTTTTATTTTACTATTCCAGTTATGCAATAAACTTATATGATTTAAATTCCCTCCCGATTATAGTCTTAAGGTATATTTGAGTAACAAGAGCTATTTCTTTATCTTGAGCTTTTGGGAACCTCAGTCTATCGATTGAGCTAAAATTAATAGTTAGGGCCTTTTTCAGGTAGTTCAATGTCCCAAGCGTAATTCGCCTACCCGGTGAATTACCGTTAAGACATTTTCCGCAAATGATTCCTCCATTCTGGAAGTGAAAATTGAGATATTTGCTTTTCGGTTCATTTTTGCAGATCAAGCAGGAATCAAATTTTGGGCTATACCCGGAAAGGGCAATTGCCCTCATCTCAAAGATACGGACAAGAACTGAAATATTATCCGTGTCTTCCAGGATATCCAGAGCTCTAAAAAAGAGATGGAATAGTTCTACATTTTTCTCCGCTTCTCTTGTGAACGAATTGATTATCTCGGTAAAGTAACAGCTTGTTGTAAGCCTGACATAATCTTCCCGAAGATTATAAAACGCCCTGATAGTGTCGCAATGATTTAAAATATATAGATTTTGATGCTCTTTACCGGAATAAATTATATTCAAGCAGGTAAAAGGCTCGAAGCGTCCACCATAGCGGCTTTTAACCTTCCGGGCGCCTTTGGCAACGCATTTGACTTTACCAAAATCCCTTGTAAAAAAAGTAACAATCAGAGAAGATTCTGAAAGATTAAATCGCTGAAGAACGATGGCTTCTGTTTTAAATAGAGGCATTTATTTGTGATCCGAAAATAGTTGAACTTTTAAAAATAAAGAGTGTTTTTCGTATTACACAAAATAAATCCGGATATCGAATATCGAATTCAAGTCTTCGCTGGCATTCTTCGTAGAGCGAATATTGGACGCCTTTTACCAAAAATAAGAATCAAATCCTAAATTCTAATGTCAAAACGCTCCGATCACGTTTGTTTTGAATTTTTGAACATTTAAATTTATTTCGAATTTCGTGCTTCGAATTTTGAATTTAAAATTTGTTATACTTTCTCTTATCACCTATGCAAAGGCATTACAGAGAATATCCAAATTCCTTAAGATCACGTTTGCTGTTGCTCCATTCCTTCTTTACTTTAACATACAGGTTCAAATATATTTTTGTCCCAAGCCAGTTTTCAATATCTATTCTGGCCTTTTTACCTATCTCTTTCAACCGGCCTCCGTTTTTACCAATAATGATTCCTTTTTGAGAATCACGTTCCACATAAACAATGGCGTCAACTACCGTTACGCCCTTTTTCCCTTCCTGTATATTTTCAACCATTACCGCCAGGGAATAAGGCACCTCCTGCTGAGTCATATCTATAGCTTTTTCACGAATAAATTCTGATACAATAAATTTTTCCGAATGATTGACATCAATATCATCCGGAAAAAAATGCGGCCCTTCAGGAAGAACTTCGATAATTTTGTTTAACAAAGAATCTATATATTCTTGATGCAGGGCGGATAGGGGGATAATCTCCGACCAAAGCCCCTGCTCTTTTTTCAGCCTTGACCCTGTTTTCTGATAATAATCAATAAGCGGCAAGAGTTTCCCCTTTTTTATCAGGTCAATTTTATTAATAAGCAAAAAGACAGGGATTTTTATTTTTTTTATGGCATTAAAAATTTTTTCGTTATGGCTTTTTGAATTCTCATCGCTGTCCACCATGACTAATATAAGATCAACGGTATTGTAAGTTTGAGTAGCCGTTTGAACCATAAATTTATTCAGGTTTGATTTAGGCTTGTGGATGCCGGGTGTATCCAAAAAAATTAATTGATTACCATTAATGTTTTTAATACCTGTAATACGGTTTCTTGTGGTCTGCGGCTTGTCCGAAACAATAGCAACTTTCCTGGATAAAATAGAATTTAATAGAGTAGATTTCCCTACATTAGGCCTTCCGATAATGGATATAAAGCCTGATTTGTATTTTTTATGTGGCATGGCGTTAATTATACACTAATTATCCGGCGCGACCGCCTCGTAATCCTTGTGCGCTTCGTGGTTAAATAAATGCAATAAACAGATTGCACAGGTCATATCCAAGTACTTTGATTCATAAATACATTAACATAGAGCAAAATCATTAGATGGGATAACAGGATGAACATGATGACTTAAATTTCTTGAGGAAATCGTGAGACTGAAAAAATAAATTAGCTTCTCGATTACTTCGAGATTATTCAGGATAGACCTTTTGATTAACAGAATTAATATCCAGTGAATCCTGTCAAATGATCCTAAAAAATACGTTACCGAATTTATGAAATATCGCACTAAGGAAAGGTGTTTTTTAATAAATGAAATTGAATTTGCCGTAATGTCTGAAATGTTTACCAAAAGACAAAACTTGTTTTATAGAAAGACGTTCTATTATAGAAAAGCTCAGGGCGTCACAGTATGAAAAATCTTTATCCTTATGCAGTAAAATAATTTCCTTAGCTTTATCTTCATCCTCTTCAGATGCTCTTATAATAGTTGTTGGTATTGATTGTAACCACAAGGAAGCAATTTCCCTTCCTACTCTATTTAAAAGAAGCGCATGAGTTTCTGCTACAACAAAATTTGACGTGACAAGGGTTAGCCTTTTTCGGGGGAAATTCAAAAAGAACTCTTTAGTCTTTCTGTGATGTTTGTCTTTTTTATTGAGAGCAGCGTAAAAAGCTCCCGTATCTATAAAAACCGAGGACATTATCAACCGTCAATTGATTTAGCAACATAGTTATATTTATTTTCGCTTAAATCTTTTGAATCATCAGAAAAGATACCTAAAAGTCTAAAAAAGGGGTGTTCTTTAGTCACTTTTTTTTCTCTACATATTTTTCTAATTAGCTTTATCTCCTCCTCCGATATTTTGGAAAGAAGCGCTTTGGGCTTTCCATGATAAGTAATGACCACATTTTCCCCTGACTCCACTTTTTTAAGAATATCCGATGTTTTTGCTTTTAATTCTCTAACATTTGTGAATTTCATGTTTGCATTTTTCCTCCTAAGTATAGATGCAACTCATTTGAGTCACATTATAAATTCATTTTAACATGATGTCAATCGTTTCAGTTGGCTCAAGAGGAATCAAAGAAATCATGAAAACCGTGTTGATAGTATTGGCATGTATTATCCTGGCGTGGCTCATCCGAAGAGAGGAGAAAAGGTTTAACTCTTTATTAAAAAAGTTATTTTTACTTTGAAGTTATTTCTAAACTTCTGCCCAATTCATTTTTAGTTTCTATATGCTTCCCGCCGGTGTCTCACCCGCATGACTCTCACTGCTTTTTCCTATCATTGATTTCGTAAATAACCCTATAATCTCCAATGCGAATTCGCCAATCACTCTTTGCCCCAGTGACTTTGCGACAACCTGAGGGTCTTGGAATTTCAGATAGGGCTTTGATATGAGGAATAATGGAATTGAAGATATTTAGTGAAAAGTTTTTAAGTTCTCGTTCCGTCTTTGCTTCAAGGTAAACCTCATACACGCAGGTGATGCTCCTGAAGAAAGTCATCCAACTTTCTAAATTTAAGGGGTTTCTTTCTCTGCTTCTCAAGCGTCTTTAAATCTTCCAAATCCTCCAGATGTTCCAACATGTCCTGGTATTCCTTAATATCAAGTATAACCGCTGTTGGTTTGCCCCCCCGGATAATGACTTCCGGGATTTTTCTTTTGGTTTTATTTTTCATGAGTTTACCTGATTACAAAAGCCTCGCAATAGTACGTTATAAATAAAAAAACCCTTTAAAATTTAAATATCAAGTAATATATAATTCTTTATAGATAAATCTTCTTTTCTCATAGCTCATTTTGCGCCTTCAATAAATAATTTCCCCGCTGCGTCTCTGCGGTTAAAAAATCTTTTTTGGATACAGCTCCACCGTGCAGAGTCCCTGGTGGCTAAAAAAATCAAAAAAAAGGCGGAATCCCGAAATACCGGGACTCCGCCTGTGAAAAAAAAACGCTCAACTAAAATTTTACATTGAAATTTAGCTGGTACCTATCTCTTGAAGTAACACCGTCTCCCCATGCGTTATCGGCGCCATCCGATTCATGAAGGTATATTCTGAAATCAGTGGAAACACCTTTGGCAAATCTATAATCTAATTGAATACGATGTCCATCAAAACCTACAGGACCAACAGCGGAACCACTTGGAAAGTTATCCTGTGAAAGCGGAATTCCTGCATAAGCTGGCGCTGCATTTTCCTCGACATCATAGTAATAGTACCTGACACCCCATTGATCTACATTAACTCTTCCCTGGATAACATAGCCATTGTCATTATCATCCGATGTTCCAGCAATGTCAGCATCACTTAGATGATAGTCACCGCCTACAAGCCATTTAACATCATTAAACTTTCCTTTAACCTGGCCGCTGATCATATAAAAAGCCACTTCTGAACTTGTAAGACCTTGAGTAGTAGGGGTAGCATTACTATCATCGCCATCAATTGTATGCAAACCGGTACCGGCTAAAACTACACCTAGGTCTTGAACATTGCCTTTCCAGGCCACCTGCCATGCCGCTGCCGCATCATTATCAAACATACTATCTTGCCAGCCATTATTGAGAAGATAGTAATAAGCACCAGCTATTGTTACACTTCCAGCGTCTCCGAGAGAGGCTGTGTACGCTGCAGCATAACCTTCCGGCGAGATATCTGTATCCCAGAATTGCTCTGTCTGCTGCCAGAGAGGATACGCCTGCTTACCAACGATTAAAGCACCGCTTTCCAAAAACTTCAACACTACGAAAGCCCGGTCTAAATTAAGAATCTTACCATTAGGATTGATAGTAGGAGTAGCAACCGAGCCAAGGGCAGTGTCAAAGTTAGTATGTGGGGAATTCAAAGAACTACCGGTTGTGAACCGAATTCCAAAGGACAGAGCATCAATAGCCGTTTGATAATTTGCTCCGAATCTCGCTCTGATCCTAGGTCGCTCTCTACTGTCTTCGCTTGAGACGCCATCTCCATCAGTGTCTGTTCCCGGAGATCTCTTATCATATTCTAACCTTATCCTAACATCACCGAACAGCTTGAGATTATCACCAACCTCAACGTCGGCAGAAGAATCAATCGGCGTACCAGTTAACGCAAGTGCCGCCACGACAAAACCTGTCAATAATTTTTTAAACATTTATCCTCCTCTTCAATATATTTTAATTTAAATATCTACTCTATCAAAAAAAACTCTAAACCTTTCTACTCCCTCCCCTCCTTTCTTTACAATTTTTTTTATCCAAAAGCTGGATTTATGTCAGGTTAATAGCCTATAAAATATATCTAACTACTCATGAATGTCAAGAAAAAAATTAAAAAATAATGAAACCCATAGACTATTGACTTAGCTGCCCTAAACATCTATCATTTACCATGAAGTCCATAGATATGAGGTAATTCTGTTTGATAAAAAAATATTGGCTAATTTCAACGCAACAAAGTTTGAATTAAGTGCAGAATTGGACAAAGTACAACGATTCATGAAAAATAAACCGAAGATTATTTTTTTGACCACACTCCTGCTCTCCCTTTTAACGGCACAAGTGTCTTTTGCTCAAGACCAGGAACTCCAGTCCGGCATTGAAAGAATTGTGAGCCGGATAGATTCCCTTTTCCCTTCAGTAGAGGGTTACGTTGTTTCGGTGGAAGGCGATGAACTACTGCTCGACCTGAAGCAGGGGGAACCGATAAAACCAGGCGATAAACTAAACCTCATCCGCTATGGGGATGAGGTTATCCATCCGGTTACCAAAGAGAAACTGGGACACAAGGAAAGAGCGCTGGGGGAAGTAGAAGTGATCAGGGTCGATAAAAATTATTCCCGGGCCAGGGTGGTAAACCATAATGTAAAAGCCAAAGAGGGCGATGCTATTCGCAGCCCATTCAAGAATCTCTCTTTTCTGATCGCACCCATCAAAGACAAAACTAATAAGAAGATAGACCATAGCCGTCTGGTCCTGAATCTTAAAAAAAAATTGAAAGCCCGTCCTGGTTTCTACGTGCCCGGGTTCAACCTGGAAGTGTGGTTGCTGGAATCCGGTCTGGACATCAAAAAGCTGACACAACTAAAAAACCTCAACCGGCTTAAGAAAAAAGTTAAAGCGGATTACATCCTGATTCCATCAACCCGGTCGGTCAAAGGAAAAATAGTACTAAGTTATCAGCTTGTCTCTGCCAAAGACGGTTCAATAAAAAACCAGGCACAGGTCTTATTCAAGCAGATGCCCCTTTTGCCAAGGACTGCGAAAAGTTTAAGAGAACAAAAGTTGCAAACCGATTTTGCGCCTCGTAAAAGAAAAGTGGAATTTGCGGCCAGGCAGGAATTTCCGTTTGAGATCGTGGACTTCGATATCGGAGACGTTAATGGTGATGGGATAAAAGAGTATGTGATCATCGACCACTACCGGGTAATGTTCTTCAAGTTCGAAGACAACAGGTTCAAACGGATAACCCAGGTAAAAACAAAGAAAGACCTGAACCGGTTTATTTCCGTGGATGTGGGTGATATCAACGGCAATGGCCGTGACGAAATTTTTGTAACCAACAAATTAGGAGACCGTCTCAGTTCATTTGTGTTGGAGAGGAACCCCAAACAAAAACAGTTTAAAAAAATATGGGACCACGTTAATCTTTATTTTCGGATCATCCACCCTTTTGATACCAGACCAAAGCTCCTGGCACAACGCCCCGGGTTACGCAATCCCTTTGAGAAAGGAATCAAAACCATCCAGTACCGTAACAACCGCTATATCGAAGGAAAAGAATTCAAGGTTCCTTCCATTCATGGGATGCAATTCATCCTTTATGGACTGAATAAGACGAAATTTAACACCAAAAAGAAGAACTTAATATTGCTTGACAAAGATTATTTTTTGCGTGTATACTCCCCCAACGGCCGATTGCTGGTAAAATCGGATGAATATTACGGTCACGACCCAAGGGTGATAGACACCGGGGTAAAAGAAGAGCTTGGAGGAGTTATCCGGGAAGGCGAACCGGTCAATTTTAAAGGAAGGTTGCAGTTAGTTAAAAACGGCCACAACAATTTTCTTCTCCTCCCAAAAAATTACAGGCTAGGGGGAAAACTTCTATCTAACATGGTGATTGTTAACAGCAGTAGCTTGGTAATTTTGGAGATAACCGAAGAAGGTTTTGAAAAAATTGTTGAGACTAAAAAGCAGAAAGGATTTATGGCAGCCTACCAGGTCCGGGATTATCCTAAAACGAATGAAAAGAAAATCCATGCTGCCACGGTACAGGAAGGTGGTTTAACGGGAAAAACAAGAAGCACAATGTTCACCTACAATTGGTATAGATGATCTTAAACTTTTCGTTTCTTCGCTTAAACTCATATTTTCACAAACTATTGCATAGAAGAAGCCTTAAATTTTTAGCTTCGAAAAGGGGGTGATAAATTATTATCAACCATTAGTGGTTTGTGAAAACAAGAGGAAAGATTTTTTTAAATTTTTATTTGCTTTACTTTGAGAGGAGGTAAACATGAAAAGAAGTTTAGTAGCTATATTTGCAATGTTAAGTGGAGTGCTTTTACTTGGGACCACTATTGCAGAAGCAGCGGACATAAAGTTTGGTGGCCAACTGCGCCCCCGTTACGAAGTCAGGGAGCAAAACGATTTCGATAGTAGGTCCGACCTTGATATGTTTGTCGATACAAGAATTAGATTGAATGTGAATGTAGATATTAATGATTCTACCAGCGCTTTTATTCAGATGCAAGCGATTGGCCGTTATGGAGATGTTTCTGCAGTGTCACCATTCTCGCCGGGGGGTACTGCCAGGGGCGGAGCCGCAGCAAGTGATGGTATTAACGATGTGGGTCTTCATCAGGCATATTTTACTTTAAAGAATTTCTTTGACATTCCAGTTGACCTGAGAGTCGGCCGTCAGGAAATTGCATTGGACGGACATCGCCTGATTGGAAGCACCGGCTGGACACCGGGTGCGCAAGCTCATGATGGTATTGTTCTTTCCCATGCACAAGAGAATATGACTTTAGTGTATGCTTTTGGCAAAACTTTAGAATCCGCCACAACACAGGCCGCTCCCGATGACGATACTGATATAAATGCTCATGTTTTGTGGGGAAACTTTGGCCACTTTAAAGACATTCTTGGTGGTCCCCTCTCCGTTTATTTTATTGCTCTTGATGATAACAGTAACAATGTCGCTGATACTAAAGTTACCGGAACCGGTGTTTATACAAACGGTGCTGAAGTGGATGACAATATCTACACTGTTGGTTTCCGTCAGGCCGGCCATCTGGACCAATTGTGGGGCATTGATTATCGCGGTGAATTTTATTATCAATTCGGAGACGCGGAAGGCGATGCGGGTACTGGCGCGGGCGCGGGTACTGACCGTCGTGCTCAAATGTTCGGTTTGCGTGTGGGCAAAAAATTTACTAATGTTGCCTGGACACCGTCCGCTACCATCTGGTACGACCACCTTTCCGGTACCGATGACAGTGATCTTGCAGGTGGTGATCATAGAGCCTTTCATACGCTTTTTGACACCGGGCATAAGTATTACGGGTTCATGGATCTGTTTCTATCGGGTGCCGGCGCCGGAACCTCTGGTTTGGGTCTGCGTGACCTGGCAGCTAAGTTCTCTGCTAAGCCACCCGTGGATGGTTTGACCCTTAAGGCGGACATCCATTTTTTCTGGACCGATGTTAATCTTAAGGACAACCCCACGCAAAGAGCTGCCAATGGTGTAACTGCGGGTTCTGCGGCAGATGATAATTCTCTCGGTCAAGAGCTCGACTTAACTGCAGTATATAAATACAACCCCAACACTACTATCGTTGTAGGTTATTCTCACTTCTTTGCGGATGATCTTTTTTACGCTGTAAACGGCGCTGCTTCCAATCCGGTGGGTAGCACCAATAACGACGATGCTAATTGGGCATACGTTATGTTCAACGTTGTATTCTAAGTTAATTAGTTTTCCTGAAATCCCCTTGTCAGGTGGTTGATTTTTTACTATCGGCAAGGGGATTTTTTTTGTGCTCTTCGTCTGCTTCGTGGCTATAAACGGTTTTTAATATGAAACAAATTTTATTATACGGCATATTCTTTTTCTCAGGCATGAGCAGCCTAATTGCTGAGATTACCTGGAACAGGATGCTTGTGTTGATTATCGGCAATACGGTAATGGCGACGAGCTTTCTTCTTGTTGCTTTTATGGGAGGATTGGCGTTTGGGAGCTATTGGGGAAGCCGGCATTTCAGCCATCTGCCACGCAGTTCGAAAGCAAGTGGCACATCTTCTCTCTTGCCCTACTGTATCCTGGAATTATGCATAGGCATTTATGTCGTTTCCTCCCCTGTATTTTTTCATCCTGTCTCAAATCTTTTTTCAAATATAGCGCCTTTAATTTCAAATTCCACTGCATTGTATATTGCTCGTTTCTCTGTTGCTTTCGGATGTCTTTTTTTCCCTGCCTTTATGATGGGGGCCACATTTCCAGCTATTGTGGCAGGTTCCGCATTAAAGGATTCTCAGAACCGCGTGTCACGTACGGGTTATTTATACGCTATAAATACTTTGGGCGCCGCAGCTGGATGCCTGGGCTCGGGATATTTGCTTCTGCCTAAAATAGGCGTTCAGCTTACTCTTGTTGTCGCTTTTTTCATTAATATAATTGCCGCTACAGGGGCTTTTGTTTTGCACATCCTTCAAAAGAAAGAAAAGAAAAATTTAAAAACAGGCTATCAACAATCTGAAATGACTGAAAGCGATCAGCGATTGGCGATCAGCAATCAGCAATCAGAGAGTTCCTCATTTCTTCACCTGGTTTGCATAGCTACTTTCATTATCGGCTTTATAGCTCTTGCCTACGAAGTTCTGTTGACACGACTGGTGATACTGTTTTTCGGCAACCAGCTCATTGTTTTCACACTGGTACTGACCGCTTTTCTTTTGGGGACCGGTATCAGCGCGTTTATTGGCACTATAATCCATCGCTATATTAAAAATACCAGTCTGCTGTTCGGTGTAATTATTATTGCAGTGGGAGTATTTATAGTTGTCCCCCCTTTTCTTTTTATCAGTCTGTCCACTTCTGAAAAAACATGGTTAATATTGAACCGGGCCTTTCTCGTGGGTCTGATAATGCTTGTTCCTATTTTCTTTATCGGTGGTCTCTTGCCTCTCGCTATTAGAATTTTTGAAAATCAGGGACCAGGGGTCAGGGGTCAGGGGCCAGAAGGCAAACTTGAAAACGGACAAACAAGTTTGTCCAGGCCACCTATTGCTTACACTGCGGGAAAGTTATACGCGTTGAACACATTCGGCGGGATGTTAGGCGCCGGAATAACCAATTATTTTTTAGTACCGATTATCGGTACACAGGGGACATTGACCTTTTTTTCTATAATATGTCTTGCCATAGGCTTAGCGGTTTTCATCTCTCCGTTATTCCCTCTTAAGAAGGGGAAAACAAGGGGGGTGTTCCTGCGCTTGACTTTTGCGGTAATCACTGTTTTCGCTTTGTCTGCTTTTGTTATTACTCTCCCTCACAAGCTGGGAGAACTATACACTTCCAAGCTTGCAAGGGTCAGCGGGGGAGATATTGAGCCGGACCTCAAACTGCACCATGAAGGGAGAGTCGCGACAATCACTATTATTGATTTCCCCTGGCTGGGGTTCCGCGATATGTTTCTCAACGGAGTTGAGGAGGCTTCCACCCGGTTCAGCCATGTTCAGCTTTTTAAACTATTAGGTCTTTTGCCTGTACTTGTCCATGAATCCGACTCACCAAAAGAAGCACTAATGATTGCTTTTGGTGCTGGCATTGCCGCCGGAGCTGCTTTAGACTCCAACCAGGTTTCCTCCCTGGATGTGGTGGACCTCAACCCGGACATAAAAAAAATCAATGATTTATTTAAAGAAGTAAACGGAGATGTATTCCAGGATTCGCGATTTAACTTTATTTCGGAAGATGGAAGAAACTATTTATTGATGAACCCGAAAAAATATTCGGTCATTATGTCCGACTCTACCCATCCCAGGGCATATGACAGTTGGATTTTGTACACAAAGGAATTTTATGAGGAGATTAAGGACCACCTCCTGCCCGGTGGAATTTTCGCCCAGTGGATACCTCTCAGCGATTTTTCTTTAGAGATGTATAAAATTATGCTGAACACCTTTAAAAGTGTTTTTCCAAACGTTACTCTATGGAACATCTATGGGACAGATCAGGCCTTTCTCCTTGCTACACCCTCCCCTTTCAGCCTCAATATGGCCCGGCTTCAAGATCAACTTAACAATGTTTCGGAATCACTTTTGTTGAAAAAATATCAGATGGATAAAGCAGTTGATTTTGCCGGTTTTTTTGTGATGGACAAAAAAACAATCGAAAAATTTATTGAAGATGAGAAGAGGGTCAATACGGACAACCTCCCTTATAACCAGAAATACTCTTTGAAAAAAAATTCTCCTTTACGAACAAAAAGCTTTGATCAATACCAGGCAAACATTCGCCCCTACTTAAAAAAGGCATCGGAAGAGGATTTAGCAACTATTTTTAAACGACAGACAGTGGCAAGAAACATGTACCGGTATTTTTTCTTCTCCGATCAGGCAGCGCTTAACGGGGCGTTAGATATTAGACCAATAGACGGCAATGTCTTGCATTACAAAAATTTAGAACGGCAAATGGCAAAGATGGCATCGGAAAAATTACGGTTGGAGGAAAATTCGCTAAGAGAAAATATTAAGCTGCTTCAAAAGAAAATTGAAGAAACTCCAACACGGGGCAAAAATTATAGTCAGTTAGCAAAAATTTATCTTGACCTGGGTTTAATTGATAATGCGGAAACGCTTTTAAGAAAGGCTTTAAAATATTCTCCGAAATCCGCAAAGGCGCATGAACTTATGGGTCTGGCGCAGGCAAATAAGCGAAACTGGCAAGAAGCGGAATCTATGTTTAAATACGCCCTCATGAAAGATCCCGAAGATAATTATATCCTGGATAATCTTATCAGAATTTTCGCGGAGCAAAATCAGCATCAGAAAGCAGTGAATCTTTTGTTGAAAAAGATAAACAAAAAGAAAAAAACAGAACTGGAAAAACTAGGTTCATACCAGGATGACATGAGTATCGCCGGTTCTTATTTTTCTCTGAAGGACTATAAAAACACTGAAAAATTTCTTTTAAGCGCTTTAAATAAGTACCCGGGCAATACAGTGGCTTTATTTTACCTGGCGAATGTCTACAGACAAACGAATCGAATGGAAGAGTCTATAGAGCAACTGGACCGTATTCTTGAAATCAACCCTTACAATAACCAGGCAACGCGGCTATTGAAAGAATTTTAGGATTTAAAAACAAAAGAAAAAAGTTAGACAGGGTCATAGGATAAGCTGGACTTTTTCTCAAACTGTTTCAGGCTGTCCGAAAATGACTAACAACGGAAAAAAATATTTATCCATGACCTCCCCTTAATCCCCTCCTTGGCAAGGAGGGGACGTGCTAAGCCTTGAGATACAAGGCGAAGTGCAGGGGTGGTGTGAGCTTGTAAAATTTTAGTTCTCGGACACTCTGAGCAGGAGCGGAAAGTTGCCGCAAGCAGAAGGATACTGCCCAATTGCCTGACAAAACGAGCTTGGACTTAACTTTGAAGTGATTTTCAAACGGTTTCAAGGTGTCCGAAAACTGTCATTCCGGACTTGATCCGGAATCTATGACTAACGAAATTATTTGATTTTTATTAGATTTTGATTCGCCCCGCTTAGCGTGGCTTCACAGGCACCCATAGACGAGCGCCTGTGAAGACTTGAATTCGCAGAAACACGCGGACAATACTCTTCTGCGTTTACCCCGTTAGAAAGTTGTTGGAGCATGTTTACTCTGATAAAACCTAGATTGATTATCTAACGGGGTTCATCCGCATCCCAAAATTAGTTTTTTATGCAGAAAAAGGCACGATACTGAACAGCAGTTACTTTACTTGACTCGGAAGGACACAATCCTCCTGATCCCCCACTGCACCCAGCTACTCCCCATATCGAACCACATTGACAACAAAAAATTAATTTTTAATACAAAGATACATTGTTAAAGTTCCTCCCGTAGTGTGGGCATCTACTGGTGTATTCATTTTAGATGATCCAGAAGGGCAACCAAGTGACCCCGTACATGTGGCTCCACCCCATAGATTAATACAAACATCTTCACCGTCATATTGGAATCCTCCGGCAACAATAGAACCTGATCCCATTCCTCCTGCTTCCCCTGGAGGTCCCTGCGGTCCTGTAGCACCTGTGGCACCTGTAGCCCCTGTGGGGCCTGCCGGGCCCTCCGGACCTGCTATAGCCTCTTCTATAGTCAGGAGTCCCGTCGAAATTCCCTGAGAGTTGCTGACCGCAATAGCATGATTTCCTGGCAGGACATCGGGAGGTAAATCTACGACAACTTGGACCATATTACCTCCCAATAACGAGATCGACAGAACATTGAGCGGTTGTTCTCCAAGAATGACTGTAGGATCACTATCTGCAAACCCATCGTCATCTTGATCTATCGCCAGATCATAACCATTGATGTCCAGTTCATTATCACCCGCATTATCGACTACCTGTGCAAAAGTAATTGCAACACCATCGTTGGAGTCATCGCCTCCATCAGCGCCTGCCGGACCAGCATCACCCTGAATTCCCTGTGCACCCTGTTGTCCTGTCGCGCCATCAGCGCCTGCCGGACCTGCAACTCCCTGTGGACCTGCCGGACCCTGCGGTCCCATTGCCCCTGCAAAACCCTGCGGACCTTGTGGACCTGCCGCTCCCTGAGGGCCCTGTTCGCCTTGTGGTCCTGCTGCTCCATCTGCGCCATCAATACCGTCTAAGCCGGCTGTACCTTGAGGACCTACTGCACCATCAATGCCATCCAAGCCGGCTATACCTTGAGGACCTTCTGGCCCTTCAGCGCCATCCAGCCCAGCTATACCCTGCGGACCTTGTTCACCTTGTAGCCCCTGCTCACCTTGAAGACCTTGCGGTCCTGCTGCACCTACAGCACCATCAGCTCCTGCTGGTCCTACTGGACCTGCAACACCTTGCGGACCTGCTGCGCCATCGGCGCCATCAGCGCCTGCTATACCTTGCTCACCTTGAGGACCTACAGCACCGTCAGCTCCTGCTGGTCCTGCCGGACCTGCTACACCTTGTGGTCCTGCTGCACCGTCAGCGCCTGCTATACCTTGCTCACCTTGAAGACCTTGTGGTCCTACTGCTCCCGCTACACCCTGTGGACCTACCGCACCGTCAGCTCCTGCAACACCTTGCGGACCTGCTGCGCCATCAGCACCTACCGGACCTGCAACACCTTGTGGTCCTGCTGCACCTACAGCACCGTCAGCACCTACTGCACCATCTGCTCCTGCCGGACCTACTGCGCCATCAGCTCCTGCTGGTCCAGCTACACCTTGAATTCCCTGTTCACCTTGAAGACCTTGTGGGCCTAGGGCACCATCAGCACCTACCGGACCCGCCGGACCCTGAGGTCCGGGATCACCCTGGTCACCTTTTGTAGGAATGGAGGGATCTAAATCCTGCAGCTGAATGGTCCCGTCTTTAATCTTGGCGGAAGTGATCGCGTTTCTTTTAATCTTGTTTCTCCCTACGGATCCCCGGGCCAGTTTCGGAGTCGTGACCGCGCGGTTAAACAAATCATTGGTATCTACCGTTGCCGCGAAAGCGGTGCTTGTGAAGGTGGGACCTTCCACAATCACAGCGCTGGACAGGTGAGCAAATAGCAACAAGAATGCAAGCCAGAAAATTTGAAATGATCGTCTTAAATGATTTTGGAAACATGATTTGGTTTTTAAACACACGTAATTTGCATTGGCCATTGAGCTTCTTCTCCTTAAAGTTTATGATTTAACGACGGTATACTAATTCAGGCATGTCTGAGTGAAGAAAATTCATTTTAGGTATATCTGGATTAAAAAAATTCCCCCAAAGGATGCTATGGTCCCATGTCTATTTGATGTCAATCTCTAGATAGGGAAATCAAAATTGAAGTCAAAGTATAGACATCTCTCGTGCAAGCGAAGGAGATACCTTAATAAAAAAAATAGCTGTGATAAACTGAGAAAAGACCAATATTCCTTTACTCATTTCTTCACCTCCTCTCTTTTATGATATAAATTAAATACGGTATCAATTTCTGGTATTATTAATTATAATATTCATATTTTTTATAATAGCAATTAGTGATAATCACAAATAGCGAAAGAAATACCATAGGGTCATTATGAATGTCAAGAGCAAACTAAGGGTGTCCTTTTCCTTTAAAGGAATGATATGAGGATTGCCGGTTCTTTTTTTCTCTGAAGGATTATAAAAACACTGAAAAATTCCTTTTAAGCGCTTTAGATAAGTACCCGGGCAATACAGTGGCTTTATTTTACCTGGCGCATGTCTACAGGGAGACGAACCGGATGGAAGAGGCAATGGAGCAACTGGACCGTATTCTTGAAATAAACCCTTTCAATAGCCAGGCAGCGCGGCTATTGAAAAAATTTAGCATTACAGGATTAATCGGATATTTTACTTTTTTTGGAGTGCATCCCTGTTGTGATGCAGTATGTAATGCTGCAGACAATATACCCCAAAATAACCTCCTTATCCTGTAATGCTGTCCAAAAAAATCCCTGAAAAAACTTTATTCTTTACTATTCTTAAAATGATAGTATAATTAAATTTAATCGGACATATAATTTAGGAATTTTTTCTTGAAGGTTATTGCGGTCATACCGGCCCGGTACAGTTCCTCGCGGTTTGATGGGAAGGCACTGGCTAATATTCACGGTAAACCAATGATAGAATGGGTTTACCGGCAAACGGTAAAGTCTCTCCTGGTAAACAAAACAATCGTTGCAACTGATGACGAACGCATTTTTCAGGTTGTAACAAAATTCGGCGGGGATGCAGTAATGACCTCCGCTGACAATAAAACAGGAACCGATCGAATCGCCGAGTCTGTAAAAAATATTGAAACTGACCTGGTAGTTAATGTTCAGGGAGATGAGCCCCTGATTACTCCTGAAGTGATAGACAGCGTTGTTCAACCCTTGCTGGACGACTCTAAATTACCAATGGCAACTGCGGCTTGTAAAATTAAAAACCAGCAGGAACTTGATAATCCTAATATTGTAAAAGTAACTATGGATAATCAAGATTATGCCCTTTACTTTTCCCGTTCGAGAATTCCCTATCAAGGCAAGCATCAAGAAAATTCATTTCTTTTTTATAAGCATCTTGGCATTTACTCTTACAGAAAAAATTTTTTACTTCATTTTTCCGGCCTCCCTCAGAGCATCCTTGAAAAAACAGAAAAGCTGGAGCAACTCAGGGCGCTGGAAAATGGACATAAAATAAAAGTAGTCAAAACAAAATATGACGGTATAGGTGTTGACACAGAAGAAGATTTGGAAAAGGTAATTCAACAGATAGCTCGTGTAGATGAATGATTAAATTAACAACTTATAGCATCTTGTTTTCATATTAATTTTTTTGTTAAAACCAAAAACTATAGAGAGATTAAAAAGTAAATTTTTATGAAAAAAATTAATACCAAATATGTTTTTGTTACCGGTGGAGTTTTGTCTTCTTTAGGTAAGGGGATTGCCGCTTCTTCTATTAGCGCTCTCCTTGAGGCTAGTGGTCTAACGGTTACTCTTCAAAAGTTTGATCCTTATATTAACGTCGATCCCGGAACAATGAACCCCATACAGCACGGAGAGGTCTTTGTAACGGATGACGGCGCTGAAACAGACCTTGACTTAGGGCATTATGAGCGGTTCATTTCAACACGGATGACCAGAAAAAATAACTCCACTACCGGGAAAATATACCATTCAGTCATTACAAAAGAACGAAAAGGAGATTACCTGGGTGGGACAGTACAGGTTATCCCCCATATTACCAACGAAATTAAAAGTGAATTTCTGGCATTGAGTAACAATTATGATGTTATTATTTGTGAAATCGGAGGCACAGTCGGAGATATTGAGAGCTTGCCTTTTCTCGAAGCTATGAGGCAATTTCGCTATGATATCGGAAAAGATAATGTCATTTATATTCATTTAACCCTGGTTCCATACATTAAAACATCAGACGAGCTGAAGACCAAGCCAACGCAACATTCGGTCAGGGAACTGAGAGAGATAGGTATTCAGCCCGATATTCTTCTCTGCCGTACTGAAAAACCTATTCCGATTGCTTTAAAAGAGAAGATTTCTCTTTTTTGCGACGTGAAAAAAGAAGCGGTCATTACCGCAAGAGACGTCGGGACAATTTATGAAGTCCCTCTTGCGCTTCATGAAGAAGGGTTGGATGGAATAATTATAGATCTTTTAAACTTAAAAATCTCAAACAAAAAACCTGATCTTTCAAAATGGAAAAATATAATTAAAAAGATAAAACATCCTGCATCTAAAACAACTATAGCTATCGTTGGAAAATATATTAATTTACAGGATTCTTATAAAAGCCTCCATGAAGCGCTTGTACATGGCGGAATAGCAAACAACACCCGTGTATTAATCAACTGGGTTGATTCTGAAAAAATCGAGAAAGAGGGTCCTGAAAGATTTTTAAATAGTGTAGATGGCATCCTGGTGCCGGGAGGTTTTGGTGAACGGGGTATTGAAGGAAAAATAAAGGCGGTTACATACGCGCGGGAAAATAAAATTCCATTTTTAGGAATTTGCCTGGGAATGCAATGCTCTGTAATTGAATATGCTCGAAATGTCGCGGGTCTTACAAAAGCAAACAGTTCAGAGATAGACCCAAATATTAAACACCCTGTCATAGATCTTTTGCCTGACCAGAATGGAATCTCTTATAAAGGCGGTACTATGAGACTTGGAGCGTGGCCCTGCCAATTAAAGAAAAAAACATTGGCGTATGCAGCTTATAAAAAACGTGAGATTTCAGAGAGACATCGCCATAGGTATGAATTTAACAATAAATTCCGACTTCAACTGGAAGAAACCGGGCTGATAATAAGCGGCGTTTCTCCGGACGGAAATCTGGTAGAAATTATAGAAATCTCAAATCACCCGTGGTTTGTTGCTGTTCAGTTCCACCCGGAATTTAAATCCACTCCCATTATCCCCCACCCCCTATTTAAAGATTTTATCCATGCCTCTTTGAAAAAATCCAGGTTAGAAGAAAAAGAGTTATTTTCTGTGGAAGCAGGAAGCGCATTAGTAACATAAAGCGTAGAGCAGCCAAGGAGCCCCAACCAAAATAAATTTACCGCAGAGAAAAACCTTTGCAAAAAAGATTGCTTCAGGTTGTAGCCATCCTTTTTTTTAATTTTTGAATTCTATCTGTTGATTCATTTTTTGAAATGAACCCCAGCCGGAGGTCTTCTTTCAGCATCAAGATTTCATACTCCAATGCCATTAAAATGGACCGTTCAATTCCTAATGAACATCCCCTGTTGAAGACCACGCTTCTTGTGTTGATTTTGTCAGGTTTGATTTGCTTAAAAACTCGTTCTGCGTTTTTTGGATTAACGGCCCCACCTATTGATACTTTTATGTTCTTTCTTTGCGCGGCTTCAACAATGACTTTGCACATATCATTGACTTCAGGACCATCAACTTCTTTGCATACAGACTTGGAGAGATCTCCTCTTCCAATAGTAATTTCATCGATAAAGCTGATCTCAGAAATGGAAAATATTTGAGAAAGATTTTCAAAGGCGGTTATAGTTTCGACATTGATATGTTTTGATAAGTCATCAAACCTTTCAAATGTTTCTTTCAGCGAACTAATATATTTTTGGAGTGAATAACTGCTTTCTACCATGGGAGCTATAATGCCGGAAATATGCTTTATAGCAGATATCCTCTTCATATCGTTTCTTGCTTCCGGACCACCTATTTTAACAAACACAGGCAAAACAGGAGAAGCAATTTGAGCCCAGTAAGCAATCTGCTCAAAACTCATTCCGGCATCTTCTGTGGAAAGTTTTATGGCGGAAGCGCCGTATTCTTCTTTTAACTCCCGTAACGATAGACTAATTTTTTGCTCTATCTTATCTGTATTATAAATATGCAGCATATTTTTTTAGCAAAGATTTTTTTGAGGGGATAACAAACTAAAACTGGATAACTTAATCCTGTATCCATCCCGTTAATCCTGTCTAATAAGAAGGATTAACATCTTTCTTAAAAATAATTTTTGAATCAATATCACTAACACTTCCACATCCGGTCATGACCATTGCCTTTTTAAACTCTTCAATCATAGTTTGAAAGATAAAAACCACTCCATCTTTTCCTTCTCCCACTGCCCCAATTGCTACCGGCCTTCCAACTAAAACAGCTTCAGCTCCTAAAGCTATAGCCTTCAAAACATCTGATCCTGTCCTGATTCCACCGTCCGCTAAAATAGTTATCTTTCCTTTTACTTCTTTTACAATAGGGGAAAGAACCTCTGCAAAGCCTGGCATAAAGTCCATAACTCTGCCACCATGATTGGAAACAACTATCGCGTCAGCACCCGATTCCACGGCAAACAACGCATCTTCGGGCGTCATAATTCCTTTTAAAATAAACGGCAGGTTAGTTTCTTTTTTTATCTCTTGCAGGTCTTTTACAGTTTTTGGTCCAACAGGCTGTTTTTTTAGTTCCATTGTTTTAAGAGATATAGCATCGATATCTATCCCAACAGCTTTTGCGCCGGCCTTTTCCGCCGCATGGATTCTCTTGATTATTTCCTGGTTAAATTCCCTTGGTTTAAAAATAGGGATTCCCCATCCCCTGTTTTTCTTTATAGCTTGAAGGCCTATCTTATATTTCTCGGGTTCCGCTCCATCTCCCACCATTCCAATAGACCCAACGATTTTGCATCCTTCAATAACCGCTTCCGAATAGTCCAGTTCATCAACCCCGCCACCCATATTAGTAAGAGTTCCGGTTATCGGCGCCGCAAGAACAGGGACAGAGAGATGCAGTCCTAATATATTGACTGATGTATCCGGGTATTTAACAGAATGAATCATTTTAGTCCTGATCTGGTATTTAGCTAAAGATGCGAGGTTTGCAGTAAAAGAGCTGCCCGTTCCTATGCCACCCATTCCAGGCATTTCACCGGCACATTCAATACCATCGCATACTTTACATACCCGACAAGCCAAAGCAAATTTTCTACGAGCGTTATTTTTTATTTTCTCAAGGTTTATTTCAATTGATGAATCAATACTTATTTTAACGGTATCCAATGCTTTTTGACTGACCTCCAAGGCTTCTTCCCTGTTACTCCCAACAACAATCACACTTCCAGCTTTTTCCATGTTATCTCTCTGGACATGCATGGTATCCCCGACGCCTTTATGCATAATAATTTCTGCAACACCTTTAATTTTTCTTGCCCTGTCGAGCCCTTCTATAGAAAGAATTTTCCCAGGTTTTGGAATTATAGCTCTTTCAATCGCACATTTTTTAAATTTAGGGGTAAAATCAAAGCTGTTTTCCCCAATTGCTAATTTTACGGCTGCTCTCAATAAATTTACACCCGTTGCAAGAGGATATGTGTAAGAGGACATGAAGCCGCCACTCAATCGTGCAGCGATTTCCCCAACTTTAGCAACGCCGCCCGGTGTTATTTTAATATCACCCTTAGCCGCCCCGGTATCTATTCCAACGGCCCTTATTGCGTCACTCATTACTTTGCAAGCAGCGTCAATATCTTTTTGAGGCAACGCTGAAGGCATAATATGCCCCGTTTCAATAAAATAAGGTGGCATTTCTATGATTCTATCCGCAACACCAGTAATGAAAATCTCATTTTCGATTACTATTGCGTCAATACTCAATTCCGGTCCTTCCATGAAATCTTCCAGAATTATTTCACCACTTATGGAAGCATCTTTAGCAGCATGAAACGCTTCAATTAGTTCTTCCCGGACAGAGATCTTTCTGACGCCGCGTGCTCCCATATTATCAGCAGGTTTGATCACAAGGGGAAGCCCCAGCTTTTCCATGGCTTCCTTGGCTTCATCAAGATTCCACACACCATAAAAATCAGGAACCGGAACACCCTTTTTTCGCAAACGTTGTCGCATTTTAATTTTGTTTGTTGCTCTTTCCGCAACTTCATATCTTATCCCGGGCAGCTTCAGGGCGTTGGCAACGGCAGCCACAGTTTTCGAAGCATCGGTACCAACAGTAAGAACACCATCAATCGGATGACGACCATGAAACTCTCGAGCCTTCATTACTGCAATATCAATATTGCGAGTGCTGACCAACATCGGAAAATCAGCCATCTTAAGCCCTTCGGAATCAGGATTGTAGTCGGTTACAATAACCTTTAATCCCGTTTCTTGAGCTTCTTTGATAGCAGGGATTTGCATTACCCCGCCGCCGATAATCATTATTGTTTTTTGTTTTTTCATATGTTTTTAGGAACCACAGATTTCACAGATGGCACAGATTTTAAAATAATTGTTGCTTTAATTAATGAACCTTTTAAAACGCAACGATTCTTCTCCAAAATTAATGAGTAAACCTATTTTATGCTTACTTGTTTTGAGGCTATTTAAAATTTGTGCTTGGTCCACCTTAGTTAAACTTTTTTCTGCTTTTATCTCAACTACTATTTCTTCAAAAATTATAAAATCCGGGACATAATATTTTTTTAGTTTCTTTCTTTTATAAAATATTTCTAACTTTGCTTGTGAGACAAAGGGAATCTTTTTCTCTTCAAATTCAATTTCCAGACATTCCTGATACACAGCTTCCAAAAGACCTGGCCCCATTGCTTTGTGAACTTCCATTGCCGCACCAATGATTTTGTGTGTTCTTTCATCTCTTCTCATCGATTTAATTAATCAGTGTAATCTGTGAAATCTGTGGTTCCTTTTTTTATAATTTTTCTATTTCATTTACAACCCTTTGCAATCCTTTTCCATCTACCATCCTTTTTCCAGCTATGCTCATCTGTTTCCTTTTCGAACTATCAAGAAAATTAATGGTTGGAACCAATTTTGCCAGGACAGCATCTCTCCACATTCCCATATTTATTGCCGCTCCCCGGTTTTCAACTCTTGAGGCTTTTTGTTGTTGATGTTCAACCTGACTGATAACCACAGCCGGTGTTCCTACCGCACAAGCCTCATAAAGAGTTATTCCTCCGGCACAAATAACAATATCCGACTTAAATAATATTTCCGCAAGATCGGGGAGATTTTTATGAATATTGCATTTATTACCGTTATTCCGGATGAAATTCATACTTTCCGGCTTAATATCCTTATCGTTAAAACCCGCTCCTAAAATGAGGTCTATTTTAAAATTTAACCCGGATTTTAAAAGAAATTTTGCAATTTCAGGTCCTATGCTTTTCGGATCAGTTCCTCCCATGGAGATAGCAACTCGTTCAATTTTCCTGGGCACCACTTTTTCAAGACTTCTAAATGCTGAATAACGATTATTTACAATAACATATTTAAGACCAAATAAGCTTCTAACCTTTGAATAATCAGAAGGATCGGTATTGGAGTCAACCAAAATATTCACATGGTCCCTGCCGGTACCCAGATCATCAAAACTTACCACCTTATTTCCATTTTTTCTAAGAGATTTTATAAAATTCGCGTCAGTATTGCTAATATCAAGAATAACAATATCCGCCTCATATTCCGGTTTGACTTCAAAAGGCATTTTTTTAGATTTAATATAAAATATTTTTTTTTCTTCAAGCAAGGTCACGGCAGGATTATAATCGGAAACAGCAAAAGTAACTTTATAACCACGGCTATTCATTTCCTCGGCAACTTGGAGTTGTCTTATGAAATGCCCCATCCCTATTTTTTTAGAAGCATGGCAAAACAGTAGTGTCTTCATTTCATCTAAGAAAATTGCGGTAAACCGCTTGAAAAATTGTTAGTGACTGATTTGCTTAATCAGAAACAATCACATTCTTGATCATCTGTCGGTGAGAATATCTCCTTTTTAATTGATAACATTATAATATCGCATTATCATACAACAAAAAAGACGCAGATTTTGCACGAATTTACCGATAATTGTTTGTATGCATATAGTTTGTGTTATAAGTTTGCCGCAAAGATTTTTTTTTCACTATAAAGGGTGTTATTGTTAGATATGAATGAGGATAAAGCAGTATTAGTTACTGGAGGAGCTGGATTTATTGGAGCGCATGTGGCTGCCCGACTATTGAAAAATGGTTATTGTGTAACCATACTTGATGATTTGAGCGGCGGTTTTGAAGATAACCTTCCTGAAGGAGCTGACTTTATCAAAGGGAGTGTGACTGATAAGCGCTTTGTTGAAAGTCTTTTTAATGACCACAATTTTGAATATGTATTTCATCTGGCTGCTTACGCTGCCGAAGGATTGTCCCATTTTATTAGAAATTTTAATTATAATAACAATGTAATAGGGAGCATAAATATTATTAATTCATGCGTAAGGCAAGAAGTGAAATGTTTGGTTTTTACCAGCTCCATAGCAGTATATGGTCCGGCCCAGACTCCCATGACTGAATCAAGCATTCCTCAGCCTGAAGATCCTTACGGAATTGCCAAATATGCGATAGAAATGGACATGGCTGCTGCTCATAGAATGTTTGGCCTTAACTATGTCATATTTCGTCCACATAATGTTTATGGAGAGCTTCAAAATATCGGAGACAGGTACCGCAACGTTATAGGTATTTTTATAAATCAAATTTTGAATGGACAGCCAATGACAATATTTGGAGATGGTCTTCAAACCAGGGCCTTTAGCCATATTGATGATGTTGCTCCTGTGATTGCGAACTCTATAAAAAATCCTGATGCTTATGGAGAAATTTTTAATGTTGGAGCAGACAAACCATATGCTGTTTTAGAAGTAGCCGAGGAAGTAGCTCGCGCTTTTCAAATAGAACCAAAAATAAAATACCTCGAACCACGCAAGGAAGTTGTTCATGCTTTTAGTTCTCATAAAAAAGTAAGAGATTTTTTTGGATGCGAATCTACAGTAGATTTAAACCGGGGAATATCAAAAATGGTCAATTGGGCAAAACAACTTGGGCAGCCGCATCAAGGGGAAAAATTTGGAAATATTGAACTGCAAAAAAATCTCCCTCCTGCGTGGAAATGAAATAACATTCTCTCAAAGTATTGATATCCTTTTAAAATAAATAGCATAGGGATTTCCATTTTTAATTCAAAAGAATCAAATAGATAAAAAAAAATACCCTTTAAATAGAACGCTGAGCGTTAAGTCCAATCAAGTTAAACTATTTCAGGATAAAATCCGTTAACTATGTGAGCTATTATGTCAAATAACCGTCAATTCGAGAATAGATTCCCGTTAGATTGTGAATAACAATTAAAGAATGCCCAAAAACATTCCTAAGAACTAAATAATGGATACATTCACTGCAAGCCTTTTGTTAGTTCCAATATTAATCATGGGATACTTCCTCCAGAGACCCTATTTTCGCTTTCCTATAGATGAAGATTTTGGATTTTATACGTATCTTCCTTACTTTTATAAAAGAGGGGTAAGAATTATTAGAGATTATTGGATATTCTTTCCATTCACCATAGTATCTTTTTATTCTTTTATTTATAGATGTTTTGGGAATAATCCAGAGAACTTAAGAAGGGTTTTGTTTGTCTATAATATTTTCAATACTATAGCTATTTTTTTCGCTTCTAAATACCTCTTTAATACTGAGACGGCATTGTTAGCTGCTTTAATATATATTTTTTATTCCAGTTCACCAAGGATTGGAACATATTCAGGTAACACGGAAACACTATATATTTTACCTGTCACACTGGCAATATATATGTTTTCATTTGGGATAATGGAGGAAAAACCAATTTATTTTGTTTTATCCGGCTGGTTTTTTTCCGCTGCTTTTCTGCTTAAGATTGTTAATATCGTTCCATTTGTTATTTTTACTTTCTTTTTAGTTTTCCTGGGGCAATGGGAGAGCGCTTTCAATATTATTGGTAATTTTATTATAGTTTTAGTTCTTTATGCAGCGAACATTACAATCAAGCACTGGGGGCAAAATCGATTATGTTGGTCTCAATGTTGCGCGAGGATAAAAACAGCACTTGGCTATATAGAGAAAGATTTAAAAAGGTTGATGCAAAGAATTTTAATTGATTTGAAGCCAATTTTTAGAGAAACAAGCCTTGTATGGTTCTTGTCCTTTCTTTTTATAATTAGTTTTTTTATTAATGAAGGGACGCTTTCAGAAGTTATTGTTTTATTATGGACCGTTTCCACTATCCTGGTACTGTTTTGGCAGCGCGCCTTTTGGATGTTCCATTACATCCCGTTAGTTCATATATTCTCTATATTATCTGCTGCTGCACTCTTTAAGTTTTATACAATCGTAGGGTTCCATTTCGAGTTCATTTCTGTACTTGTCACAACCGTTTTATCGCTTTTGTTATTAAATAACGTTTATCATAGAATTAAATTTTTATATCTTTATCGCAAAAATAAACGATTGATTGATTTCCCGAAAGGAGATCAATATTTTTTTATTCCGGTAGTTGCCAACTATATAAAAAAGAATTCCTCTCCTGAAGACTTTATTTATGTCTGGGGATCATTAATTCATCTTTATATTCTGGCTGATCGCCAAAGCTGTGAGGGCTTTGTGTATCATTATATGAGGCCCTATACAAAATATCATGGACTCTTGTTTGACGAGATTATAGGAGAAATTATATTTAAAAAACCAAAATTTATCGTTATGAGCAGGCCGGATTTTGATTTGAAAATTCTTAAACGGATAACCGGCCTTAGTTATGAATTGCAAAGAGTGTTCTTTAATCGATACAGAGTTTATTTGCTAAAAGGACAAGTTTTTAAATCAATGGAGATTGAAAAGTTAACATGGGAGAAGAAAAAAAAATTAATGGAAGATTTAAGCCCTGGTCCAATGGACGCACGTGTGGATGATTATTATATTAAAGAAAAAATGTATGATACGGCTATGACTGAGTTCCTGGAGGCTTTAACTCTAAACCCACATGACATGATAACAAAAATGGGGCTGGCCCAATTACACAGAAAACAGTACAGGTACGATGAAGCATTAAAAATATATATTGAGGTATTAAAAACCGGAAAAGGGAAAGACTGGATATATCTGGAGATGGCCTTTACCAATGTAGAAATGGATAATTTTAATGATTCTCTAAAATATTTCAAGAAGGCTCTGTCTAAAGGTTGTTCTAAAGAATGGGGTTATTTAGGTTTGAGCATAGCTTATCGTGAGATAGAAGATTATAACAGGGCATTTGAATATTTAGAAAAAACACATAATATTAATCCGAAAATGGAATCTCTTCATTTGAATAAAGGAATAAATTACAGGAAGTCAGGAAAGTACAAAGAAGCTTTTGTCGAATTTGAAAAAGAGGAAGAACTATTTCAGGGACGGGCAGAAACAAGACATCATATGGGAATTACTTATAATCTACTTAAAGAATATAATAAGGCTTGCAATGAATTCGAAAAGACTCTGAAAATAGATCCTTTGAAAAGATGGGTCCATTTTGAAATGGGAGGAGCTTATAAAAAATTGGGAGAAA
>Ga0208638_1000153_pt1 | contig 57905 bp, 49 predicted proteins | sample ETNtaG_34_FD_185753 | JGI IMG/M metagenome (GOLD analysis project Ga0208638, IMG submission 185753) | Marine microbial and viral communities from oxygen minimum zone, Eastern Pacific Ocean - ETNP201306SV51 (SPAdes) (version 2) | ecosystem: Environmental > Aquatic > Marine > Oceanic ...
CATCAATTCTGTTTTGTCGTGATAAGAAGGCATTTCCCCTTTCCCCTGGAATCAATATTAATACTCACTATCATTTGACTTAGCTTTGGAGGATTGGTTTCATAAAAATGAGAGGGATGGGAAAGATTTTTTTTTAAGTCAGATTTCCGCTAAAAGTATACGGAAATGACAAACAAGCCGCTTTCGCAAGGATGACAAAAAAAGAAGACATTTTTCGGGTATTCTCATGCAAATAAAAATAATCCGCTTGTATAGGTAATGACCCATGTGATAATTACGTAACGAAATATTTTAAGGTGAAGAGGGTGCCGGACGATTCCCGTGACAATCTGAGTGATTAGAAAAATCAGGGCAACGGTTGCGAATACCCGGTGAAGGACAAGGAAGATACCTGCAGTTGCTTCGCTGCCGGAAACATTGACAAGCCACGCAGCAGGTCCGTATGTAACGCCATAAAAATGTACGCCTGCTACAAGTACAACCGCAATAGAGAGAGTAGATAAAAATCCCAATTTCATATAGAGCCTGTGCAGGTGTATGTTTTTTTTGCTCTGGTAAAGTCCTAAAGCAAACAAGACCGTTGCCAACGTCATTACCAGTTTTACCGCGATGATCATAATACTCTCTTCCTGTTATTAACGCACATTGAATAATGATTGAAGCTCCCTGCGGCAAAACCGCAGGGAATCTTCTGTGTAAAGCAGTTAATTTTATTTTAAGTTCGCTTGCTAAGCCCGCCGGGTTAACACTCACCAGACACGTTCATTATCATTAGCGTTAGACGGACATTAATAAAAAAACGATTCAAAAATTAAAGCTATGCATAAAAACTTTATTAATTTTAACTATTACAGCGGACTTACTTTTTAATTTTTTTAAAGAGAAAAAAAGAATCTTGTTTTTTGCTTTTCTATTTAACGGCATTAGAAGCACAATTACCGATGGGAGGTGTTTTTAAATGACAAGAAGATTAAGTTACGATTTAAGAAGTTTCTTTTACGCGTTAGTTATTTTGTCCGCGTTCTATCCAGCAATAGTCAACGCGATGAATGCTGACAAAAGTGTTTTGCAAGTATGCAGGTGTCATTTTCCATCCGAAATGATTTCGTTTGAAAAATCCAAAGTGACCAGTCTCAGGTATGTGGTATTCAGCCATATTAAAGCAATGCCAATGATGGTAAGAGAAATATTTTCTGAAGATCAAAGGGGAAAATACAGAATCATTTCTCTTATGAGTTCAACAGAGAAGAAAACGCTGGGAAAGGTTGGGCCGGTTTTAGAAATATTAAAATGGAATGGACCGTACTGGCCCGGTGAAGTCTTATACCAGCTTTCACTAAGAGGGCTTCAGGACGCTTACACGAAAATGATAAATGAATAAAGTACTCAGCGAGCGCGGTCGAAGCTCTGCAGCGAGGTTTGCGAGTGAATTTAAAATAAAATCTTACTCTATACTGAAGATTCCTCGCAGCTATGCTGCGGGGAGCTTCAATAAAGTGCTTTGTCAGTAAAAGACGAATGACAGAAATATGAATCTGTTTCTCTATTTAACAGTCGAATTATAATGTATGTTTCTTTATGCAGAACGTAATAAATTAAGCAGGAGGATAAAATATGAGTTTTGATCCTAATGATGAATTAGTCGTTGAATTCCGTCAGGAAGCAATGGAGTCCCTTGAAGACTCTGAAATGGCACTTCTGGATATAGACAAGGGGGGGGATTTCCCTTCTCATTACAATTCCATATTCAGGGGTTTTCACAGTTTAAAAGGCGGGGCCGGGATGCTTGGCATGTCGAAGCTGGAAACCCTGGTCCATCACCTGGAAACTCTTCTATCAAAATCTAAAGAAGAAAAAGCCCTGGCATCTGCCCAGGTTGATTATTTTTTACAGGGGATAGACGCGGCAAAAGAGTTATTAAACGGTGGTTCGCTCGAGTTCTCTCTCATTGATCCCATGCAAGGCGGGGGTCAAAAAAAAGAGGAAGTAAAAGAAGGGATTCACAGTAAAAATAATGAAGCTTCCCGCCCCTACAGAATAATGTTTTTGACGGATGGACCGGACAATACAAGGCAATTAGAAATGATCGCTTCTTATGGATTTGAAGTAAAAAGCTTTTCAACCGAATCTGACATTCAGGGAGAAATTGGAAAATTAAAGCCTCACGTTGTCATTGCTTACCTGAAACAGGTAAGGGATGTCGAGATGGCAGTGATAAATAAAGTCCATGAAGCAGATACTGAATTGCCGGTTATATTTTGTGGTGATGGCATTGCGAAAGATGTCTTTACGAAAGGTATGGCCCGTGGAGCTTACGCCCTAATGGAAAAGGTGGGTGGAGAAAGCAGTTTTATGTCCACCGTAACAAATGCGGTCAGAAAATATCAGGCAATGAAAGTTCTTAACGACAGCATTGATTTGATCTTTCACCGTTTTTCCGATGTAGAAGATAACCTGATGGCAAAAAAGGATGAAGAGTCCCGGTGTTTGATGAAAAAAGACCTGGAAGACCTGCTGGTAAAACGAAAAGAACTCAAGGAATTAAGCATTACATTACACTAATCTGGTACCAATCGCAAAGCTGTTTGGAAAATAGTTTTATTTGTTGTCTGTTAAACTCAAAAAATAAGGACGGCAAAAGTTATAAGCGAGCTTCGTTCCCTATATAGAATTACACTGTAAAAACTTGTTTTTGTGGCAAATTTTTTTATAGTGGCTGGGCCACACTGTGAGGTATAAGGAGTTATGGTTAACAAACGATTAAGAGAAAGAATCCAATTTCAAACGGATATTATCTTAACGATTGGCAAATCAAAAAAAAAGTATACCAAGACCAGTGATATCAGCATGAATGGTCTTTTTGTTGAAACAGAGGATATCACTCCTTTAAATACGGAAGGTAAAATGGAGCTGATACTTCATTCTGGAGAATTAAAAAAAATTATTAAATCTAAATTCAGGGTATTGAGAGTCGTTGATTCAAAGAAGAATAATGAAGAAAAGAATTTACGGTCAGGATTTGGAATCGGCCTGATGGATTTTGAAGAAGACAGCAGCGAAAAGCTTTTTAATATTATAAAGTATAACTAATTATGAGTACTGATTGAAGACCTCAAAAAAAATGGATAATCGACAATAGTCAATCGCCTAAGCCGTGCATTGGAAATTAAAATGGAATGGACCATACTGACCAGGTGAAGTCTTATATTATCCTTCGCTAAGGGGTATTCGCGGGGCACTTACATGAAAATGATAAGTGAGTAAAGTGATTTAACAGTAACTGGCAAGTAGCTGAGTTGATCTTTTACCGTTTTTCTGAAGTAGAAGATAACCTGATGGCAAAAAAGGATGGAGAGTCTAGGCGCTTGATGAAAAAAGACTTGGAAGACCTAAAACTAGAATTTTCTAAGAAAATATTGGAATATGTCGAAACTCATTAACCTTCTAGACTCAAGGGAAGAGATGTATTGAGATATAAAAATGCACTTAGAAACATGTGTAATGTTAAACAAGGGTTGGAGTAGATAAACTGATAAGCTCTCACTACAATAAGCAAAAGGTTGGAGAATAAATGGTTAACTTATTGTTTAAAAAGTACGCCTGGTAGGATTCGAACCTACGACCTACGGATTAGAAGTCCGTTGCTCTATCCAGCTGAGCTACAGGCGCAACGTATTTACTTACATTTTAAGGATTTAAAACAATCTTCTATAATAAGTTAATTTTTCAAAAAACTCAAGAATCACCGGACTTTGATATTGAAAGTGTTTAGCGAGCACACTCGCAACTTGCGGAACTAATCTAAGCTTTGCTACGGGGAGCGTCAAAATAAGTTATTTAAAAAAATGGGATAATAAGGCAGGATTTAAAGGTTAAGACTGTAAAAGAAAAATCAGGAGCCGATAAAAAAAGATTATTGTGTCTCTATTTTCTTTTCTGTATTCCAGCCATGTAGTTCCCGATTGGGTCGCAGAGTGTGATTTTCAGCTATAAAGTAAACCAACCCACTTATCAGGAGTAAAACAGCAATGGCAAATATAATAAGTTTCCTCATTGTTAAGAAATGATTTCAAATACTTTTTTGAGGGCTTCGGATAATTTTTCAGGAAATTTTCCTCCTGCCTGTGCCATGTCCGGCCGCCCACCACCGCTTCCGCCCACAATAGCAGCGATTTCTTTAATAATCTTTCCCGCGTGATATTTTTTTGTGAGGTCTTTGGTGACGCCCGCCGCTAAAAAAACATTATTCCCCTGTTTGCTTCCAACCACGATAATGGCGGAACCAAGTTTATTTTTCGCGTTATCTATAAATGTTCTAAGAGTTGCCACGTCCGCTTCTTCTAATTCTTTTACCAGTACAGAGACAGATTTAATTTTTTTTACTTCTGAAAATATATCTTGTGACCCGCCGTCGTGGGCCAATTTTTCTTTAAGACGCGTTACTTCTTTTTCCAACTCTTTCATTCGGTTCAACATTTTTTTTACTTTTTCCACTTCTTCTTCAGGTTGCGCGTTCACGCATTTTCTTATTTCAATCAAACTCGCCTCTTCATTCTTTGTCCTCTGGAACGCTTTTTTGCCTGTAACTGCTTCGATTCTTCTCACTCCAGCCGCAATCCCTCCTTCTGAGAGTATTCTGTAAAAACCGATTTCGCCTGTCGCGTTTACATGAGTTCCTCCGCAAAGCTCTTTACTGAAACCTTCCACATTAACAACCCGCACTTCGTTTCCATATTTTTCACCAAAAATAGCGGTAGCGCCTTCCTTAATTGCTTCATCAATAGGCATAGTTTTCTTTTGGACCGGAATATTTTCCATAATCTTTTGATTGATAATTTCTTCTATTTTTTCTTTCTCGCGGGAAGTTAAAGGAGAAAAATGGGTATAATCAAAACGGAGTCGATTTTTTTCCACGAGTGATCCTGCCTGTTTGACATGATCTCCGAGTACTTCTCTTAACGCTGCCTGGAGAAGATGCGTGGCAGTGTGATTTAACGCGGTTGCCTGCCGTTCTTCCATATCGACTTGAAGTGTTAATCCCATCCCTTTTTTAATAATACCTGATTTTATTTTGCAGGAATGAACAAAAAGGGAAGGTAATGGTTTGTGAGTGGTGAGAACTTGAATTTCAACTGAATCTCCTGATATTTTCCCCGCGTCTCCTGCCTGGCCCCCTGATTCACCATAAAAAACAGTTTTATCGAAAACCAGATCGACCTCATCTCCTGATGACGCGGACTCTGTGATAGAATCTTTTTTTATAATAGCCAGTAATGTTCCCTCTGTTTTTAGAGCGTCAAAACCTTCAAACCGTGTGGGTGGGATTTTTTCAGAAAGGGTTTTGTATATCTTTTTGACACCTTCCTCTCCTGAACCTTTCCATGCAGCTCGAGCTTTATCTTTTTGGGAGTCCATCGCTTTTTGAAATCCGGTGGAATCGAATTTTAGGCCAGCGTCTTTTACAATATCTTCTGACAAATCCACAGGGAAGCCGTAGGTATCGTATAGTTTAAATGCTTCATCACCCGGAAAAGTTTTCCGGCTGTTTTCTTTTAAATTATTTATTTTTTCTTCCAGAAGATTCATTCCGAAATTCAAGGTATTGGAAAACCGCTCCTCTTCGTTCAGGACAACTTTAGATATATAATTTTGCATATTAATTAATTCGGGGTAAGCGTCTTTCATTAATTCAATGACTCCACCTGATATTTTATGTAAAAAAGGTTTTTCCATTCCGAGCATTCTTCCATGGCGGAGCGCCCTTCTTAAAATTCGGCGAAGGACATAACCTCTTCCCTCATTGGAAGGCATTACCCCATCTCCTACAAGAAATGTTACCGAGCGAGCATGGTCGGCAATTACTTTAAGAGAGATATCATCATCTTTATTGTCTCCATAGTTTTTTCCTGTTAATGCACTTATTTTTACAATAATCGGTTTAATTAAGTCAGTATCATAATTAGTGTGAACGTTTTGCATTACCGAAGATAAGCGTTCCAGGCCGAGACCTGTATCAACACATGGTTTGGGGAGATCTGTTAGCTTACCCTTTTCATCCCTGTTGTGTTGCATAAATACCAGGTTCCATAGTTCCAGGAAGCGGCCGCAATCACACTCCACATTACACTCCGGTCTTTTACAGCCTACTCCTTCTCCCTGATCAAAATGGATTTCCGAACAGGGTCCGCATGGCCCTGTCTCTCCCATACTCCAGAAATTATCTTTTTCTCCCAATCGTACAATTTTTTCAGGAGGTATTTTTATTTTTTCATTCCAGATTTTAAAAGCTTCATCATCGTCTTTATAAATAGTGATCCAGAGTTTTTCTTTTGGGAGCTTCATGGTTTGTGTAAGGAACTCCCATCCATAATGAATAGCATCTTTTTTAAAATAATCTCCAAAAGAAAAATTTCCCAGCATTTCGAAGAAGGTATGGTGTCTTGCTGTTCTGCCAACAACTTCAAGATCGTTATGCTTTCCCCCTGCCCTGACGCACTTTTGCGAAGAAACGGCGCGTTTATAATCCCGCTTTTCACTGCCCAGAAAGACGTCTTTGAATTGCACCATTCCAGCGTTGGTAAATAAAAGAGTAGGGTCTCCTTTGGGGACGAGAGAAGAACTGTGGATTATTTGATGCTGCTTTTTACGGAAGTAGTTTAAAAAACTGTTTCTTATATCATTTCCGGTCATAATGCTCATACCACGCCGGATTTGAGGATATCGTGGAGATGGATAATTCCGGTGGGACCTTTGCTGCCATTGGTGATGATTAGAGAAGTGATAGAGTGTTTCTCCATAATTTGAAGCGCCCTGGCAGCCAGGGCATTTTTTTCAATTGTTTTAGGGTTTTTGGACATCATTTCCTCAGCCGTGGTTTTAAAAATATCTTTTTCTTTTTTTTCCATCAGTCGCCGCAAGTCTCCGTCTGTAATAATGCCAAGGACTTTGTCATCCTGGTCCACCACAATAACTATACCCAGTTTTTTAGATGAGATTTCCATGATTACGTCTTTTAATGGAGCATCTTTATTAATTGTGGGGATTTTGCTGCCGCTATGCATTAAGTCATCCACTTGAGTCAGCAATTTTTTCCCAAGGCTGCCACCGGGATGGAGAACAGCAAAATCCTCTTCTTTAAATCCCCTTTTGTGTAAAAGCGCCATTGCCAGAGCATCCCCCATAGCCATGGTAGCTGTTGTACTGGCAGTCGGAACCAAGCCCATCGGGCAAGCTTCTTCTTTTACTGAAACATTAAGAACAACATCACTTTTTTTCGCGAGTGTGGAATTCACGTTACCGGTCATGGAAACAAGGGAGACATTAAAACGCTTTATAGCCGGGAGGAGGTTTAATATTTCCTCCGATTCACCGCTATTAGAGATGGCTATGACCATATCATTCCTGGTAATCATTCCAAGGTCTCCATGAATTCCATCGGCCGCATGGAGAAAGATAGAAGGGACGCCAATGCTTGCAAGAGTGGCGGAAATTTTCTTGCCGATAATTCCTGACTTTCCAATACCGGTAATAACTACACGACCTTTACATTTATCTAACAGATCAACTGTTTTAACAAAGGTATCATCAATTCTATTAATCAAGGCCTGAATAGCTTCACTTTCAATTTTCAGGACCTGTTTTGCTTTTTCAATTACCATGGGGTTTCTTATGATTTGTGAGATTAGCGGTTTTTATTCTGTTAGAGCTCATGGAAATGTGAGAAAGTATGCATTAAAATTGAGAGTATGTTCTAAGCATTTTCTATCTCTAACGGGGTCCACTGCGCCTTCAATCAAGACTATCTTCATTATTTGGCGACATTTCTTGTTCCATAGAAGATTTGCATTCAATGCAGTATGGCGCAAAAGGCACTATCTTAAGCCGTCTAATATTTATCATCTCGTCGCAGCTTTCACAAATGCCGTAAGTTTTTAAAGTAATTTTTTTCAGAGCTTTGTTAATCATCTGAAACTCTTCTCTCTCCCGGCTGCCCATGGCAAAAGTCATTTCTCTTTCGAGGCTGGTTGCCGCCATATCCTGAAGGTCGCCACGTTCGAGTTTGGAAATGTCCTTTTCCGATGCTGAAGACCTGGAAATTAATCTTAAAAGCTCGGCTCTTTGCTCCAAAAGCATTTGTTCAATTTCTTTGATTTCTCCGTCACGGACTTTTTTAACAGTTTTTAATTTTTGTTGAGGCTTCTTTTTTGTGGTTATTTTCCTGATTTCTTTTCTTTTTTTTGTCTTGCCCTTTATTTTTCTTTTCGCAACTTTCTTCTTTTTGGTCTTTTTAGCTTTTTTCTTTACTTTTTTAAGGACCTTTTTTTTAATTTTTTTTACTTTAGGTCTTCTTTTAGCGGCCTTTTTCTTCTTCGCTTTTGACTTAACCGGTTTGCTTTTGGAAACTTTTTTCTTTGCTACTTTCTTTTTTGCCGTTCTTTTCTTTGTCCTTTTTTTCTTAATTTTTGCCATAGCCTTAAAAATCAAATGTTTATAAAAATGATAAAATAAGTAACCGCAATTATATATTAACTTTCATAGATTTTCTACAAAAAAATGATACTATATCAAAATGGTTTTCAAAGTGCTAATAGTTGAAAACAACCCTGAAGAAAACTTTTATAATGAAGTTTTAGGCAAGTACGGTATTAACGTGCTTACTTCCGCCACGCCTGAAGACGTTTTTAAACAGTTAGACAGTACTGTTTCTCTTGTTATTTTCGAGCATGACGGGAAAAAAAGAAATGGACTTTCTTTCTTAAAGGAAAACCGGGAAAGAATCAAAGACTCACTTGTAGTAATCCTCACAAAAAAACCGGACATCAAAGACGCGGTGTCGTTCATGAAAGAAGGGGCATTTGACTATTTGCCCAAACCCTTGGAAGAGGGGAAATTGGACTCTTTTGCCCGCTTTCTTATAGAAACAAAGAAAAAACCCGTGGATAAGCCCAAACTACAATCTGTAAATAAAACTGAATACAGAAAAATAATAGGAAATTCTTCAAAAATTAATGAAATTATCGCTTTATGCCAACAGGTTGCCAGAGGAAAATCTACTGTGCTTATTCAGGGTGAAACCGGAACAGGAAAAGAGCTGATTGCCAGATTAATTCATCAGGAAAGCCCGAGAGTGAAGAAACCTTTTGTTGCTGTTAACTGCGCCTCATTTCCGGAAGGACTTTTAGAAAGTGAACTGTTTGGACATCAAAAGGGGGCATTTACCGGGGCTATTGAAAAGAAAATCGGGAAAATGGAATTAGCTGATGGCGGCACAATTCTATTTGATGAGATCAGCGAAATGGATATCCAGCTCCAGGCTAAGCTCCTGAGAGCAATCCAGGAAAAGGAAGTAGACCCGGTAGGAAGTAAAAAATCCTTACCCATTGACGTTAGAATTTTAGCGACTACCAACAGGGAGCTTAAAAAATATGTGGATGAAAAAAAATTTCGCGAAGATCTCTATTACAGGCTTAATGTCATCCCGATAATTGTCCCTCCTTTAAGGGAGAGAAAAGAAGATATACCTGCATTAATTGATTATTTTCTTGAAAAACATTGCTCTGAAAATGGATTTAAAAAAAAGACTATCTCCGATAAAGCTATTGAGGTTCTGACCGGACAGAACTGGCCCGGCAATATCAGGGAACTTGAGAATGTGATAGAAAGAGCGGTAATTATTTCCCTTTCGAATATGATCGAAGTGGAACATATTTTCCTCGAAGAGAAGACCGGCGATTTACAGCAGGTGAAGATAGACGCCGGTGTGACAATGGCGGAAATGGAAAAAAAACTTATCCTGAAAACACTGAAAGAAGTACAGAATAACAGGCAAAGAGCAGCGGAAATGTTAGGAATTCATGTCCGTACTCTTAGAAATAAGCTCAATGAGTATAAAAATGAAGGCACGGTTTAGGCTTTGGCACGCGAATTGCTAAATATTTACTAAACAGGATTTAGATTATGTAACATATAAAAAAGGTTGAGGAAGGTAGAACCGTGATTGTCATTATTCGATTTTGGAAATAGCTCGTTAAGCAGTGATTATTGATCAAGGACCGATGACCAACTAAAAAGGAGATTCACCATGAAAATTTTTGGCCCGGATGAATTAGGGAAAGCCGGTTTTAAACCAACTCAAAAAAAGGACGGAGTAAAAGGGAAGCAGGACTTTTCCAGAGTTTTAGCGGAAGAAAGTAATAAAATTAAAGGAGCGAAGAGCGAAATGGCAGGTCAAACAAAGCAGACGGCAGGCGCTCAATTTCCAGAACATATCCCATTGACTTCACTTGATTCCGTGGGAAAAGCCGGAGAAGCAAAAGATCGTGAGAAATTGATTGCCATGACAGAGAAACTCCTGACACGGCTCGAGTTTTTTAAATCAGCTCTTGAAAACCCGAAAGTAGATATAAGCAAATTTTCTCCTCTGGCCGAGTTGTTAAAAAAAGATGGAAACAGTTTGGAAGAGATATCCGCAAAATTATCATCCGATTTTCCATTAAAAGGCTTGGCGGATGAAACTGCGGCGTTAGCTGCTACAGAATCTATAAAGTTTTATCGTGGCGACTACGGTTAAAGCCGTCTAATTTAAAGAGCAGATTTACACACCCCGTCTCCTTCGGAGCCACCCCTCTCAAGAGGGGATTGCAACCATAATTCGGTTTTTCTGTCTGGAATCTTATAGATTTTCTCCGGCGTTCTTCGGGAATTTTACGGTTAATCCTTGCGAAAAGTTCCTGTTTGAGGATCGATATTGTATTTATGACTGCGTATGTTTCGTATGTTTTTTACAAACTCGGCAATTCTTTTTGTGTTTTCTTTTATTTTATTCAAGGATTCATAGTCCGGATCGGTTTTATTCGTATTATTCATAAGCATTTCAGCGTTCATCTTTATGACGCTGAGTGGATTATTAACTTCATGAGCCACATTGACAGCCATCTCAAGCATAGCCTCTGATCTTTTTGAATTGACCAGTTTATCATTTAATTCAAGAATTCGCTTTCCTGCTGCTACTCTTACTTTAAGTTCATCAGGGGAAAATGGTTTTGATAAAAAATCATCCGCTCCGGCTTCCATAGCCTCAATGATATCGCTTTTTTCTTTTTTGGAGGTGAGCAGCAGAATAAATTCATAAGGTTTGTTTCTATTTTTCCGGAGTTTACGACATAACTCAACGCCCTCCATTTCAGGCATCAACCAGTCCAGAATTAAGAGTCGCGGGCTCTCTTTTTCGTGAAGTTTCCCCCATGCCTTTTTTCCGTCCACGCAAACTACAACCTCATAACCCCACTTTTCCAGTAATCCCTTTAGTCTGAGGCGGGACATATTATCATCTTCTGCAATTAAAACTTTCGTACTACGCTCCCTTTATGAACTGGTTTAATTCTTTTTTGAGGTGCTCCATATCACTTTCCAGAAAGCTATAAATATCTCCAAGATTTTCTAAATTATTTACCTTTCCGATTCGCTCCAGTTCTAACGTCTTATTGCAAACAACTTTTGCCCCGAGGATTTGAGACGCTCCCTTAAGTTTATGGGCTGCCTTCATCAAAGCATGCCCATCAGAACATTCAATAGCTTTCTTAATCTCAGATAAGTAATCAGGAATCTCTGTGAAAAAAACCTCAACTATTTCTCTTAATAATTCCTCACTATTTTCCACTCCTTTTAGGGCCGCTTCCTTATCAAAGATCACCTCAATGACTTCTTTATTATTCTCTTCTTTTTTTGTTTTCCCGGTCTCATCTTCCAAACGCAATTCAAACTTCTTATCAACACTCTTACCTATTGCCGAATAGAGACTTTGCATACTGATTGGTTTTGAGATGTAACCGTTCATTCCAGCTTCAAAGCACTTCCTTTCATCTCCCTTAAAGGCCAGAGCGGTTATGGCAATGATAGGAGTATGTTTTCCCGTCTCCTTCTCTATCTTCCTTATTTCCCGGGCAGCCACATATCCGTCCATTACAGGCATGTTTATATCCATTAAAATAAGATCAAAGCTGTTTTTTGCAACTGCATCTACTGCTTCTTTACCGTTGTTTGCAATAGAAATATTATGGTTTTCTTTCTTAAGCATATGTGAAGCCACCTTCTGGTTTATCGAGTCATCCTCTACAAGAAGAATGTTCAGGGCATCGGATTTATAAAAAATTCTTTTGGCAACACAGCCTTCCCTCAGGCTACAGTCAGTACATCTCTCAAAAGCTTCTAAATCCTCTATAGGAGTACCACCGTATGGGCAGGTAGCTTTGATGGTTTCTTCTTCTACTTCTTCTTTTTTTTGTATGCCAAACCTGGAAGTGAAGTAGAAAATACTCCCACCCCCCACGTTATCTTCTACCCATATTTTACCGTCCATCTTTTCAACTAAAAGTTTGGATATCGAGAGACCAAGGCCGGTACCGCCATATTCTCGCGTAGTAGATGAATCCGCTTGTGAAAAAGCATCAAATATTTTTTCCCTCTTACTATCAGGAATACCTATTCCCTGGTCTCTTACTGAAAATCGTATAATTACAGATTGATTGTCAGGTTGTTTATAGTTATCAACTCGAATCTCAATCTTTCCCTTTTCTGTAAACTTGATAGCGTTACTCAAAAGGTTTGTGATCACCTGCCTCAGCCTGACAGGATCTCCCGTAAGATGTTTCGGCACATCCGCTTCTGTCTGGTTGGTAAGAACAAGATTTTTGTTTCTTGCGCGCACACCCATAAGATTGCACGTCTCATTAATAACGTTACTGAGGTTGAACCTGATCTTCTCCAACTCAAGATGACCCGCTTCGACTTTTGATAAGTCCAATACGTCATTTATTATTCGCAGGAGGCTTTCACTGGACAAATTTAAAGATTGAACATATTCTTTCTGCTCATCAGTTAGTTGAGTTGTGTTGAGAAGTTCACCCATTCCCATAACGGCATTCATGGGGGTCCTAATCTCATGGCTCATGGACGCAAGAAATTCGCTTTTGGCCTGATTTGCCTTCTCAACTGCTTCCATAGCTTTCTTATAATCACTGATATCGTGCATAATACCCGTAAACATACGCTTTCCAGCAACATCAATTTCGGATACGTTTATGCTAATTGGAAACTCGGAGCCATCTTTTTTTAATCCGGACACCTCACGCCAAGTACCAATTATTTTTCTCTGCCCTGTGGTTAAATAATTATTTAGATAGTCATCATGATCACTTTTATATGGTTCAGGCATCAAAATGCTTACATTTTTTCCAATAACTTCATCGACGGAATAGCCAAACATATCTTCAATGGCCGGGTTTGCGGATTCAATGGTTCCCATTTCATTTATAGTCACAATTGAATTTGAAGCACTTTCAAGTATGGCACTTATCCTTTCCTCGCTATAACGAAGCTCTTTTGTACGATCTTCAACTTTTTGCTCCATTTCGGCGTATGCTCTTTTTAACTCACCTGTCCGCTTATTAAGTTTAAATATCATCTCTTGAAATGTTTGTGCCAGGAAACCAATTTCGTTATTCGCGTCTACCTTAACTTGTACATCCATATTTCCTTGTGATACCTCCTCTGCTGCACTGGCAATTGCCAGTACAGGTCTGACAAGGACTTTAGAGAAATAAATAGCTATGGCTATAGCCACGAGAATGAGCATAGCCGTCATGTATGTGCTATAGCTAAAGACCTTTGTGGATTCTTCGACAACTTCGCTATAAGGCGCTGTTTTTATAATTCCCAGAAAACGTGCCGAATTACCTCGATCAAATTGTATCTTCGTAATATATTTTACATCTCCATGGTCCCTATCCTCAGGGATATCCATTTGATCCACAAGCTTAGAAGTTAGCCGGTAGAAATTGCTTAATTGTGGGAATCTCTCCTGGGCGAGACTTTTACTTCCCAGGTCAAAAGCAAATGTTAACAATCCCTCTGGCGCAAGCAGAAAGTCTCCTTTATCATTTGTTAAGTAGAATTTGCTATATCCTTTTTTGTTTTCTTTTTCCAGCTTCTTAATTGTTGAGCCAAAATCCATGTTGATAATAATAATTCCAAAAACTTTGTTATTGATTTCAGAATAAACAGGGACCGCGACTCTTAAAACAGGTATATAGGGAATAGCAACTTTTCCATGTTCACGGTTTAGCTCAATATCAGAGATATATATATTATTCGGATTTAGTTTTGTCGTGTCCTTGAAATATCTGCTTTCTCCTTTCCTTTGCAGGTTGGAACTTTCGACTACTTTTATTTCCTCGGCAATACGATCAACCCGCACAATCTCTCGTCCCATATCCTCTACGCCTATGAAGCGCAATTGAAGATAGTTGGGTTTTGACTTTATAAATTCCCTGAAGATGGTTTCCAGGCGGATACGCCACTGTTCTTCAGAGGAACCCCCGATTTTATCTATACCCTTTCCCGCTACCGCTCGAACAATGCCCTGTATGGGTGGAGTGTTAGATAAAAAACGGGCATCTTCTTCGATAACGGTGAATTTTGATCCAATAGTCACAGAATGAAGAGAAACTTCATCCTTTATATTTCTAAGCTCCTGGCTGATCAGGATAGAATTAGTCAAATAAAAAAACAGGAATGCTACCGCAATGCCTGTCACGGTAACAAGCACTGTCGTCAAAGTAACTAACTCTATAGAAATCTTTCTTTTCATAACAGTTCCTGAAATTTAGACTTGATTTAAATACAAAAAGATTTTTTATTTTATTTGTTCAGAAAACTTTTTTGAACATTCGTTGTTTTTAGGAGATATCATGAAAATACAAAAAATCATTTCTCCCTTTTTCCTTTACACGATACATTGCCGCGTCAGCATTACTAATAAGTACCTCAGCGTCTTCACTATCTAAAGGAGAAATGCTAATACCAATGCTGGCTCCAATATTACACTCATTATCATGGACCTTAAAAGAGCGAGATAAACTTTCAAGCATCTTGCGCGCAATAATTGAAGCTCCTTCCTTCTTTTTTACATCCTGCAGGATAACAACAAATTCATCACCACCCAATCTAGAAACTGTATCAGATTGACGAACACAGTTTTTTAATCTAACGGCAACTTCTTTAAGCACAGCGTCTCCAGCCTCATGACCCAAAGAATCATTAATAGGCTTAAATTTGTCAAGATCTATAAACATTAAAACTACATAGTCTTTAAATCGCTTTGATCTGGCTAATCCTTGGTCTAATATATCTCTAAAAAATATTCTATTGGGTAGACCTGTCAAAGCATCATGGTTGGCCAGGTATTCAAGACGCTTTTCCTGTAATTTACGAGCAGTAATGTCGCTATAAATTGCCACAAAATGGGTAGGCACTCCTTTATTATCTTCTATTGAATTAATACGAGCCCATGTTAAAAAAACTTCTCCATCTTTTCGACGGTTCCAAATTTCTCCATGCCACTGTCCGGTATTGGCAAGAGAACCCCATACCTCTTTGTAAAACGCAGGCTCATGTCGACCAGATTTTAGAAATTTTGGATTTTTACCTATAGTTTCATCTGCACAGTAGCCTGTCATCTGCAGAAATGCAGGATTAGGAATTTCTATATTTCCTTTCCTGTCCGTAACGATGATTCCATCCATGATATTTTCATAAATCTTTGCTGCAAGTTGAATTTGTGATTCAGCTTCTTTCTGTTTCGTAATGTCTTGTATTTCAAAAATAAAATGAATGGGATGCCCATCTGTACCTCTTAACAGGGAAACATTTAGTAAAATTGAAAGTATTTTTCCTGATTTATGTATCCATTTCATTTCTCCCTGAAACAAAGAATTCTTTTTTTCAATCATTTCTTGAATGAAACTATAGTCATTTTCATCAGGGTGCGTAATATCTGGAAATGATGTGGCAAGTAATTCCTCTGCTGAAAGACCTGTTATCTCACATAAAACCTTGTTAACACTTATTAAACGATGATCTAGTGCAACTAATGCCATTCCTAAAGGAGCATTTTCAAATGAACTTTTGAATTGATTTTCACTTTCCTTCAGTTTTCTTACAAGCGAGTAATTTCTTATATGGGCTTCAAGCCGCGCAATTAATTCATCACCATCAAATGGTTTCGTAATGTAGTCATCAGCTCCTGCTTCAAGACCGGCGATTATGTCATCTTTATTCTTCGCTGAGGTCACCATGATGACTGGAATATGCCGATAAGCCTCATTTTTTTTTAAAATCCTGCATGTATCAATTCCATCCATCACCGGCATCAGGCAATCTAATATAACAGCTGCGGGTTGAAAGCCATTTTCAAGAACTTCTAACGCTTTTTTTCCGTCTCCTACTATTTCACATCCAAAACCATATTTTTTCATATAATTTTTAAAGATCTGTTGCGCGATAAAATCATCTTCAGCTATTAATACCTTTTCAGTTCTTTCTGACTTAAGTTCTGACAGCAAATGTTTGATATATGCGCTCAAATGCCCTTTCGCAAAAGGTTTGGTAAAGTATTCCGTAGCGCCAACTTCAAATCCTTTTTCTCTTTCTTCACGTGTGTTATTAGTTGTAAGAATAATAATAGGAATATTACTGGTATCTTGTTGAGTTATTAACTGAAGACACGCCTCATAACCATCCATCACAGGCATATTAATATCCATAGTAATAAGATCGGGTTTTTCTAATGTGGCGATCTCGACGGCTTCTTTTCCGTTTTTAGCTAACAAGAATTTAAATCCGCTGCCGCTCAATTCTTCAGCTATAGATTCAATAGCTATAGAACTATCATCTACAATGAGGATAGATTCTTTCTGTTTCTCTTTCCTCTAGAATTCCGTATCAATCAAAATATTTAATAGATGCTTTTTATTGAAAGGAATTGGTAAAAAGTAATCTATACCACATTCATAACCTGTAAGACTTTTTAACTCCTGATTCCCGGTGGTTAAATAGGCCACTTTAATATTTTTTGATGGTATTGATCCTTTTGTTTTCGTTGATATTTTCTCTGCTTTTTTCAATTCCTGATCTACAAGTATTAGTTGTGGCTCATGTTCTTTAATCAGCGATTCCATTTTTATTTTGCTGGAACAGTGAACAAAATGATAATGATCCTCTTTTAGCGACTGTTTTATATCTTTAAAGAGAAAACTCTTTATAAAACAGATAATAGTAATTTGAATTTTATTCTGCCGATAATAGTCATCCAAAATTTCGTTAAATTTATCAGTACTGACAGTACCCTGTTCAATCAACAACTCTCCAAGCCTACATTTATTTTGTGCTTGAACGTCTAATAAATATTTCACTTGAATATTTTTTAAATATCCAAGGTACATTGCAGCAACTCCAAAGCTGATTCCTTGCTTTTTTTGGAAAAGAAGGGTTTTCTCTAACTCTTTTTTATTGATCAGCCTTTTTAATAAGGCTATCTCTCCAATTTTTTCATTCATATACTCTTGCATGTTTAAGAGTTTTGATAGCTCATTTTGAGATAATGACAACTTTTCCGCTATAAATTGGCCAATTGGAAGTTTATCTCTCATGAATTGTTACCTTTTTTTCAGTACTGTCCCGACGTTTTATTATAAAAACATAAAAAAATAATTATCTATTCAGAGATTATTCTAAATTGATATTTTCGATTTAGAATAATCTACAACGCCATCTATTAAAACTATCAAAAATCAAGATTCTGATCAACTCAGCTGTTGACTTTTATTCAAAATAGAGTTTTTTTGTTATGAACATCCTTCCTTGCCATTAATCCATAATCATTAAGATCATTTCTGCCTGAAAATGCTTCGTGTTTTTTTGGTATAAACCAACCAAAATTCGCCCTCAGAAGAATGCCTATGAAGACTTGAATTAGCTTTGCAGATTCGCCCTCAGAAGAATACCTGCGAAGACTTGAATTCGTGATCTTAGAGGTAAAAAGCAAAGGTCAGCTATGAGCGGTCAGCACTCAGCTTTCAGCAAGAAAAGGAAGCTTTACCACGGAGATCCCTGTGATCTGAAACCTGACACCTGCTTATACGGATGAGACAGACCCTATATTTTTGTTAAGTTAAGGAAGAATTATGCCGAATAAATGGAAGTAAGGAAGATGTAACTATAAAGAGGAAATTGTGAAAAATAAAATATCGGAAGTAATAACCATACGTAAATTTAAAGGGCTAATAGATCAGCAATACTATAAGCCGGTCTATTTCTTATCCAGAAACAAACAACATACATATTTTGTAAATGAGATATTAAAGCGGATTAAGAAAAAAAAATCTTAAGAAACAGGGTCCAGGTATCAGTGGTCAGAGGTCAGAAAAAAAACCGGGTTAAATTCATTTCTAATTAAATTACGTTCTTGTTAATTGTCTATACTTTATTCTGTGTGGTTGGCTTGCGGCCGCTCCAAGCCGGCTTTTCTTGTCCGCTTCATACTCTGAATAATTTCCTTCAAACCAGATGACTTTGCTCTCTCCCTCAAAGGCCAGCATATGCGTTGCTATTCTATCCAGAAACCATCTGTCATGACTTATGATTACAGCGCATCCCGCGAAATTTTCTATCGCCTCTTCCAGGGCGCGCATGGTATTAACGTCAAGATCATTGGTCGGTTCGTCAAGCAAAAGAACATTTGCTTCGGCTTTTAGCATCATTGCGAGCTGCACCCTGTTTCTCTCACCTCCGGATAAAATACCAACCTTTTTTTGCTGATCGCTTCCTGAAATATTAAATCTAGCCACATAAGCGCGGGAATTAATCTCCCTGCCTCCAAGTTGTATAGTATCCTGCCCGTTTGAAACAACTTCCCAAATCGTTTTTTCAGGATCAAGCGCGTCTCTACTCTGATCTACATGTGCCAGCTTTACGGAATCTCCTGTTTTGAAATTTCCTGAGTCAACTTTTTCCACACCGGTGATCATTTTAAAGAGCGTTGTTTTTCCCGCTCCGTTTGGGCCGATAATGCCGACAATGCCGCCCGCGGGAAGTGTGAATGACATCTCCTCAAGAAGAAGTTTGTCCCCGTATGATTTGCTAACATTCTCCGCGTTAATAACAAGGTTCCCGAGCCGGGGTCCGGGAGGAATATAAATTTCCAGCTCTTTATCTCTTTTTTCAACTTCCTGGGTTAATAGCGATTCATAAGATTTAATTCGCGCCTTTGATTTTGCGTGTCGTCCTTTCGGGGACATCCTAATCCACTCCAATTCTCGTTGCAGAGTTTTCCGCCTGTGGCTCTCCCCTTTTTCTTCATTTTTTAACCTGTTTTCTTTTTGTTCCAGCCAGGAAGAATAATTCCCCTTCCAGGGAATTCCGCGTCCCCTGTCTAATTCCAGAATCCAACCAGCCACATTGTCGAGAAAATAACGATCATGGGTTACGGCTATTATTGTTCCCTGGTATTGTTTAAGATGATGCTCTAACCAGGCAACGGATTCTGCGTCAAGGTGGTTTGTCGGTTCATCGAGCAACAGGATGTCAGGTTTTTGCAGCAACAGCCTGCAAAGGGCCACCCGCCTTCTTTCTCCCCCGGACAGGATTTTAACGGAACTATCTCCTTCAGGGCAGCGTAACGCGTCCATAGCCATCTCTAACCGTGAATCCAAGTCCCACGCGTCTGACGTGTCCAGTTTTTCCTGTACTTTTCCCTGACGCTCAATAAGTTTGTTCATCTCATCATCAGACATTGGCTCCGAGAATTTTTCATTGATACTGTTGTATTCTTTATGGAGGTCAGCCAGTTCCTGAACTCCTTCCTCAACAATCTCCTTCACTGTTTTTGCATCGTCCAGTACCGGTTCCTGCTCAAGAAAACCTATGGTATGGCCGGGGGCGAGGACGGTTTTACCGTTAAAATCGGTATCGACTCCCGAAAGAATTCGCAAGAGCGAACTTTTCCCAGATCCGTTTAGTCCGAGAACTCCTATCTTGGCGCCGTAAAAGTATGAAAGCGAAATATCTTTAAGCACCTGCTTTTTATCATGATGCTTGCTTACTTGAATCATTGAATAGATAATTTTATTCGGCTCATTACTCATTTAGATAAAACTCCTTTAAAACTTCCAAACTTTTAGTTTGGAATGTCGTTCAATTTCTTTAAAGTCCCGGTCATTGTGAAGGAGGTACAAATCATATTCCATGGCAGTCGTGGCAATAAGATTATCAATAGATTTTCGGATAGTAACCCCTTTTTTTCTTAAAGAAAAATAGAGATCGGCAGCCCCGGTGAAAAAAGATTCTTTGGTTTCAAAGTAAAGAAGGTTTGAAAATTCCTGTACAACCGTTTTCCTCTGCTTTTTATCTTCCACTCCCTGCAGAGTTTCCATTAAGATAGGGCCGCAGAGGGCAATATCTTCTCTATTCTCAATCAGTTTATCCAACTCAGAGACATGAGGGAGGTTTTTTTGTGCAAACCAGTCTATCCAGACGCTGGTGTCAACTAATACAGGGTTCATCCCCGCGTCATCCTCATTTCCTTTAAATTACCCGTCCATTGAATTTTTCCTCTGAGCTTTTTTAATCCCAGTTGTTTTTCCCTTCTCACAAAGTCCTTTAGCGCCCTGCCAACAAGCTCTTTATACGTCTTGATTCCGGCTAACCGCATCCCTTCTTCAGCAAGAGCGTCATCAATGATAATATTCGTTCTTTTCATACACATATATTAGTTATTTTATGTGTATCTGTCAAGCTAAAAGGTGGCTATTTTTTTTGAACAGGGTTGACATGAGCTTAGCGTGGCTTTGCTAGATAAATCAATGATCAATTGTTAATTGTTAACTGCAAACTGACCACTGCCCCCTGTCATCCTGAGCCCTTCGATAAACTCAGGACAGGCTCTGTCGAAGGATCTTCCGTTCTCCGAACACCGACCCCTGATCCCCGAACCCTGACACCTGCTTTTTATATCCCTTCGCAAATCATTTGAGCTTTGCTACTTTTGTTGTTAATATTACAAGCAGTGATTCTGGTGTATCAAGGAATTGCACATGCAGCCAAGAGGAGACGTGACTCCTTCACAATAATAATTCTGTATATAAACAAGTTAGGACTAAAAAATGTTTAAAAGTGGGCTATCATTTATTCTGACGCACATAGATGTTGAGGGCGATTTGCCCTTAGAAATAATTCCAGGGTACTTTTTTCGAAAAGCAAAAGATAATGAAATCAAATCAATAAAAGAGTACTTAAATGAATACCCGACTTATCCACTTAAAAACTTTGGTATTCCATATGAAGCCATAATAAAAGAAGTGCGAAATGAAGGGAGCACATCTTATCAACGAGAAGCATTGCCACCTGATAAATGGAAATATTGGGTTCTTGCTTTCGAAGGGAGTAATTCATTAATTCGTGATTTGCAATACGCAGCGATCCTTCTTCCACATGACCTAGATTTTGCCTTTGAGATCTTTTTCAAAGAATCTCACCAGCAGGGTGAACCATTTGCTTATTCATTCATACCACTTCATTTAAGGGATAAATATTCATCATTTGATGAAGTGAATTCAAATGCTGCCAAAGTCAAAGTAGATGAACTCATAAAAATAAAAGAATATTATAACCTTAGGCAAAACCTATCTTCCAACTTTATATTCGTTGATCATGCAATAAAAAACTTTTTTTCACTGAGAAACATACCTGAAAAATCAGAATTACTAACTATCGGATACTTTTCCATTATAGAAGCTCTCATTACCCACAAACCACGATTAACAGAAACCCTTGATTCAATAAGTCACCAACTTAGAAATAAGATTATTCTACTCATGAAGCGATTTTCAAGAACCATTCAGTACAATAAATTTTTTCTTAATGCAAAAGAAGATAAAATTTGGCGGACCCTTTATAATTATAGAAGTTGTTTGGCACATGGGAGTATTCCAAATTTTGAAGCTGAATTTTAAATTCTTAAAAGCCATGATGCAATAATAGGTTTTTTAAAGGAAAATATTAAAGAGTTAATAATCCTAGCTTTGAGTGAATCAGAATTCATATCAGATTTGAAGAAATGTTGAGTCCTAACTAGCCGCGTAAGAACCGACCGCAAATACGTTTTTGCGTCGGCTTAGCTAAATAGTTATACCTCTTTAGAAAAATAATATGACAATTAAGAAATTAAGCCCAGATGACCTTCAACAGGACGAAGATTGGGAAGGAAACAATGCAGCGTTTATATGTCCAGTGTGTCAAAAAGTATTTATAGTTAGCGATACACGCATGCATGTATCTCCCAATGGAGAGAAAGGATATTGAAAATGCCCTAGTTGCAATAAATCTACTGGAAGAGTTAAAGGTGGTAGAAAATCGGGTGGGGAAGCAAGCATTGAGTGGTAGGCATTCTGCTTCAAAGTAATACTTTGCGGTCTTTAAGAAAAGGTCAGGTCTATTGTTGACTTAACTCTATCTGCATATAAAAACCATTGACAAATTTGATCTCTTTATCGGCTTTCTAATATAAACAAAAAATTATGCAGTCAAGAGGTGACTTGATCTATTGCCTTTTGCAGTGAGCAAAGAAGCTGTTAAGTGCCTGATCATATTATCAAAAAAATAACATCCCATTAGGAATTATGGTCAAACCTAATATATTGACAAATTGCTGAAGGAAAAGTAATGAGAAAATGAGATGCATTTACTGCCAGAAAGAACAAAAAGGAAAACCACATGTAGCACATATTTTTCCAGAAGGGCTTCTTGGTGCCTCTCAGCTAATTCTCAAAGATGGACAAGTATGCCTACAATGCAATAACTGGACTTCCACACTGGAGACTTTTTTAATAAAAGAAATAGGGTTTCTGGGCTTTCTTACGGGAACAGGCATAACAAAAAGAGGTAAACCAAAGCGAATTGATCAGCTTGGCATTGCAGGATCACGAGACAAACAAAACCCTTGGATATTTATTAACCAATCATCTCGTGTTATAGCTGCTCCTGATGGAACACGCGTTTCTCCTGACAAACTAGGCAAAATAAAAATGACTAAGCCTGAGGATATTGGAAATGGATATGTTAGTTTTAAAGTAAAGCAAAAATTTAGAACAAATAAGCAGTTTTGTAGAGCCATCACAAAAATTGCTTTTGAAGGGATTTGTTATTTTTGGGGAGAAAACAAGTGCAATGAAAGCAGGTTTGATCCTATTAGAGATTATGTAATGAAGGGCACTGGTGCAAGAAGCTTTATTGTTCCTAAGAATTTAACCTTTAACGCTCCTGCAAACTCTAGTTTTATGCCAAAAGCACAAATAACTGTAGATAAAAACTCGAATAATCATAATCCTGTCGTAATAGTTCAGCTTGGTTTTCCTTTTGTAGTAGATTTATCAGAGGAAGGTAACTTTCTTCGTAATATATCGATGATATTACCAAGCGAAGTTCAAAATCAGTGGACTATCTTTAGGGATGATCACTTAAAAGGCAAGAAGTAATCCTTCTTTAATTGTATTCGGAGGGTCAGTTCTTCTGTTGACTTTTTTTCTAAATAGAGTTTTTGCATTAACATCTTTTCTTGCCTGCATGCATTTTAATGCAGCGGTCAGCACTCAGATGTCAGCTATCAGCCATCAGCAATGGCATGGACAATACACACTCCGTCCGCTATGCGTCCACATCTCCTTCGGCAAGCTCAGGACAAGTTCTCAGGAGGGGATCACAACCCCCTTGATCCCCCTTTTCTAAGGGGGAATTTCTTCGTGTGCTTCGTGATTTTTTGGTATAAACCAACCAAGATTCGCCCTCAGAAGAATGCCTATGAAGACTTGAATTCGTGAGCTTCGTGGTAAAAAAGGTTTTTCTTTGAGGCTTCGTGGCTATAGCTCTTCAAGCTTTTTCTCAAATTCCTTTGATTTTTCTTCGTGGGAAGAAGTCAATTCATCGAGATTCTTATATAGTTCTTCTAATTCTGATTCGAATTGATGGTTCTTTTTGGAAAGATCAGTGATGGTGTTCCCATCCCCTTGCTCTGAGGCTTCAATAAGTTTTTTATTGTTACTGTTTAACTTTTTTTCAAGATTTTCAATACGCTTTTCTGTTTTTTTTATTTCATTTTTTAAAGGGACCAGAACGTTTGTTTTTTCATTTAAAATATTTGCTTTGAGCTTTCTTACCTCTTTTTTGGAAAGATTATTTTTTCTTTTTGAGCGTTCTTTGGGAGGTTCGTCATCTTCCCATCCGACATCATCCAGGAAGTCCTGATACGTTCCTTCATAGAGGGTTATTTTATTTCGGTCAAAAACAATCAAACGGTTTACCAGGGTATGGAGATACATTTCGTTATGAGTAACCAGAACAACTGCCCCGCCAAATGAGTCCATCGCGGACATTAAGGAATCACAGGATTCCATGTCCAGATGATTAGTTGGTTCATCTAATAACAACAAATGACACGGGGAGGTTAAAATCTTTCCGAGTAAAACCCGGCTTTTCTCTCCTCCCGATAGAACGGAAATTTTTTTCAAAGAATCATCTCCTTCAAACATCAGGGAACCGCCGATGGTCCGGGCCCTCTGAAGAGTACATTTCGGATCTGCAGCCATAATTTCTTCATAAACGGTTTTTTGCGGATGCAGTTCGATTTTGTTTGTCTGGCCAAAGTAACCAATTTTTAAGTTAGGATGTTTTTTAATCTCCCCTTTGAGTGGCTTTAATGTTTGAGCTAATATTTTCAATAAGGTGGATTTCCCTTTACCGTTTTTACCAATGACTCCTATCCGGTCATCCTTTTTTATGGCGAAACTAAAATCATCTATTAAATAGGGAGGGGGATTATTGTATGAAAAGGATAGATCATCGGCACTAATCATAAATCTCGCGGCGAAAGGAGCGGCATTAAAAGAAAGCTCCAGGGGCGGAATTCTATCAAGTTTATCTCGTTTTTCTTTTTTATTTAAAGCTTTAATCCGTGATTGCACCATACCGGCCAGCCTGGCTTTCGCGCGAAACCGGCGAATAAAAACTTCCGCGTCCTTTCTTTTTTTCTCATCATTTAACCGGGTTTTTTCATAGACCTCTTCTTCCTGCGCGATCTGGTTATATAATTTTTCCGTGTTGCCTGAAATTTTTTTGACCTTTTGTCGATGAATTACCATGGTGTGGGTCGTTACGCTATCCATAAAGCTTCTGTCATGGGTAATCAAGATCAACTCCTTTTGCCAGGCTCTCAGGAATTTTGTAAACCAGCGAATAGAGACCACGTCTAAATAATTCGTAGGTTCATCTAAAAGAAGGAAATCAGGATCGGAAACAAGAATTTTTGCCAGGTTGAGTCTTACCTGGTAGCCGCCTGATAATTCGGAAGGAGGGCGATGAAATTCATCTTCAGAAAACCCTAAGCCCATAAGCGTCTCTTCTAGCCGCCAATGGTCATACTTTTGATCTGAGGGAAGCCCGAGGCATCCTTCGTTTAGAACTGTATCTTTTGTGAAATGAATATGCTGACCCAAGTGGGCGATAATATAAGTTTTTGGAATCGATATTGTGCCGGAATCAAATTCTTCCTGCTTCAATAAAAGACGAAAAAGAGTCGTCTTTCCATGGCCGTTCCGACCCACTAAACCGACGCGTTCTTTTTTATTAATATTAAAAGAAATATTTTCAAAAAGAGTCTGCTTTCCGTATGATTTACTTAAATCTATTACTTTGATCATGATGATTTATCAATATAGCATATCAGGGATCAGGATTCAGGGGGCAGGATCCAAGGATTAAAAAAGTTTGGCATCACGATTACTACAAGATTACTTCGAGAAAAGGACTAATAAGAAAACCTTGAGGTCATCTCGAAGAAATCGAGAGGCTAAAAAAATATCCGCGAATTCAAGTCTTCTCAGAAACTCTTCTATGGGCGAATCTGCGAAGCTAAAATCAGTGTCATCCGTGTTCCATTTATTCCAATAGGTTACAGAAAATATTTGTTATTTCAAAATTCACAGTTTAAAATCTACTCATGTCAAATTTAAAAGAACGCGTTGCATCAGATGTGACTGATGCTCTGAAAAAAAAGGAAACCCTTCGCCTGGATACTGTCCGCCTACTTAAGACGGAAATTATGAAATTTGAGACGTCAGGGAAGACGAGAAAAGAAGCAAAAGATGATGATGTTATTTCCCTGATCTCCCGAATGATCAAACAACGCAACGAAGCGGCAGAACTGTTTCGTAAAGGTGACCGGGAAGAGATGGCGAAAAAAGAAGAGGCGGAAATTAAAATCCTGCAGGATTATTTACCGCCGCAGCTTTCTAACGAAGAATTAGAAAAAATAGTAAAGGAAACTATTTTACAACTTGGAGCTACTGATAAATCCGCTATGGGCAAGGTGATGGGAGCGGTCATGGGAAAAGTTAAAGGACAAACCACCGGTGCTGCTGTAAAAAGTGTTGTGTCAAAGTTATTGCCTTGAGGAGAAGACAGTAGACGGATGACAGAGGAAAGATGAAAGAAAAAGGCACAAAGGCAGGAGATCCTTCGGCAGGCTCAGGATGACAAGTGGAGGGTTTAGCGCGGTCTTCGGGCAAAAGCACAATTTTATCATGATGATAAAATTGGACGGATTCCGAAGGAAGGCCGCCCGTAGGGTTGAGGCCAGGGATGGCCAAAATCAATTCTTTTCCATCCAATCGACACACATCTTCATTTTTTCAGCCATTTCGTCTTTAGGGAAATAACAGCGCAGACTATGTCCGGGTAGGATCCATTCAAAACTGTATTCTGCGGTTTTTTTCATCGATTTTATCTGCTCTTCCCAAGAGTACCAGCAATGGTTATTAAAGGCCGTAGGATGCGAGCGGTTCGGATTCATAGCCAGATGGTCGCCTGTGAATAAATATTTATCATTGTACAAAAGACAGATGGACCCCTTTGTATGGCCGGGAACAGGAATAATTAACATATCCTGCTCAAGTTTCACTGGCTCAATTCCCCGGATTGTTCTTTCCACATCTTCGGTATCTTTTGTAAGATCATCAACATGCATGATCCTTTCACATCCAAAATGTTCGTGATATTTCCGGTGGTCTGCCACATCATCTTTGTGACTCAGGAACATGTATTTGACGCCTCCCATCTCCTCTATTTGTCTGGCCAATACTTTAACAAAGCGGGGTGAATCCACCATGATATTTCCTTCCGGCCGTTTAATGAGATAGCTTGTAGCCCCATAACTGGACTTGGAATGGAATCCGCAATGAAATACGTTTTTATCTATCGGTTCAGGATAAGAAGAGAGGGCTTTTGATAAATCATATTTTTCTTCTGTTCCTATGGAAGATACAGGGCAGGAAATCATTGCCATCAGGGCACGGTGTTTTTGCTCCTCCGTCTCAGGTTGATTGGAAACCCGTGATTTTTTATCTTTATCACTAAAGGTATCAGGAGCAATGAACCTGCATGTTCCGCAATTAATACAGGTTTTATCAACATAAAAATCTCCCGTTACATTGGTCGGCAGTCTTTTTTTTAAGGAGGCCATACTTGTTTGTTAATTCTTTCTCAGTGATCTTGCGCCCGAAGGAAGTGCCCTTGGGGTGCGGTGAAAAAGTATTACTGCGGAGAGCGGCCAGTGGCCGCAACCAAAATTACAACCCCCTGTATCCCCCTTTTTTAAGGGGGAATTTGGGGAGAGAATTCCCCTCTAACAAGAGGGGTGTCCCGCCGGGACGGGGTGTGTTAAAAAACTTTGCTATAAAAAACGCAATTTTATCAATTTGCAGTGCAAAGAGTACTGCCACATCCCCCTAGAAAAGCTTTTCATATTCTTTATAGCCTTCTTTTCCTAAATCTTCTTTTGGAATAAACCGAAGGGCAGCGGAGTTTATACAATAACGCGATCCGGTTGGAGCTGGCCCGTCATCAAAGAGGTGGCCAAGGTGGGAATCGGCATGTTTGCTTCTGACTTCCGTTCTTTTCATGAAAAAAGACCAGTCTGATTTTTCAATAATATTCCCCGGTTTAATAGACTTGGTAAAACTTGGCCAGCCGCTTTTGGAATCGAATTTGTCCGTGGAGCTGAAAAGAGGTTCTCCTGAAATGATATCAACATAGATACCCTTTTTTTTGTTATTCCAGTACTCATTTTTAAAAGGTCTTTCCGTACCGTTTTCAAGAGTAACATGATACTGCAGAGGGGTAAGTTTTTTTCTCAGTTCATCTTTGCTCATTTTCTTGTATCTCTTTTTAGAATCTTTACCCATTTCCTTCTCCTTTTTTGCCCAAACAGATTCAAGAAACCGGTCGCGCCCTGATCCGAATCGATACATTTTATACCTGATGGAGTTCTTTTTATAATAATCCTGATGGTAATCTTCAGCCGGGTAAAATTTTTCCGCCTTTCTGATTTCAGTAACTATTGGTTTCTGGAATGTCCCGGATTTATCTAATTTTTCTTTTGATTTTATCGCCAGTCTTTTTTGATCATTATCTAAGTAAAAGATGGCGGTTTTGTACTGGCTGCCCCTGTCCGCGAATTGACCGTCTGAATCAGTGGGATCTATTTGTCTCCAGAATACGTCAAGGAGTTTTGGGTAGGATATTTTTTCTGGTTTGTATTTAATCAGTACGGCTTCTACATGACCGGTAGTGCCTTTCGATATCTCTTCATAAGTGGGATTTTTCTCCTTTCCACCTGTATAACCGGAAATAACTTCAAGTACTCCGTCTATTTCTTCGTACGGATGTTCCATGCACCAGAAACAACCGCCGGCAAATATGGCATTTTCGTATTCTTTTTTTGTTTCTGCCGAGGCGTTTAGTTGCATACAAAACAGGATAATTAAAAGGAGGTTAAATTTTTTAAACATTTCCATGTAACCTATTTTAATTGGTTCATTTCTATAAGACTACCAAAATCTCGATTGGGATTTAAAAATTTTTTAGTCGTTGTTAAGCTTTTGTCTTTTACAACGACTTATGCAAAGCTTAGTCGTTGTTAAGCTTTTGTCTTTTACAACGACTTATGCAAAGCTTAGTCGTTGTCTAGTTTTTGTCTTTTACAACGACTTATGCAGAGCTTAGTCGCAGTTTGGTTTTTTCCTTTTTTAGGCACTGTTTAGGTCTTTCTTTTTACAGTGCCTTATGCAAAGCACTGCGAATTATGCAAAGCTTAGGCACTGTTTGGTTTTTGCCTTTTACAGTGCCTTATGCAGAGCTTAGGCACTGTTTAGGTCTTTCTTTTTACAGTGCCTTATGCAAAGCACTGCGAATTATGCAAAGCTTAGGCACTGTTTGGTTTTTGCCTTTTACAGTGCCTTATGCAAAGCTTAGGCACTGTTTGGTTTTTGCCTTTTACAGTGCCTTATGCAGAGCACAGCGCCTTATGCAACATTCTGTGTTGTAAATAGAGCAGGGATCAGCTATGTTATCATAATCTGACCCTCGTCCCCTGACCCCTGACGACTATATTTTCAGAAGGAAAAATTATGATTGTTGTTATTGATTATGGAATGGGCAATCTCCGCAGTGTTCAGAAAGGTTTTGAAGCCGTTGGACACAAGGCTGTTGTTTCCGGTGACCCTGAAGTTGTTGGAAATGCTGATGCTATTGTTCTTCCAGGCGTCGGGGCGTTTCAGGATTGCATGAACAACCTGAATGACCTTAATCTCGTAGCACCTATCAAGGATTGCGTAAATTCTAAAAAGCCGTTCCTGGGAATCTGCCTGGGACTTCAACTTCTCTTTACTGAAAGTATTGAATTTGGGAGTTCAAAGGGATTGGATTTAGTTCCGGGGAAGGTAATACGGTTTTCAAAAGATCTTCAGTTGTCTCAGGAAAATGGAGACAGGCTTAAGATACCGCACATGGGATGGAACACTATCTCAAAACAAAAGGAAATCTCTTTGCTGAAAGACGCGCAGGAGAGTTCATATTTTTACTTTGTTCACTCTTATTATGTTGTGCCAGAGGATAAAGAAGTTGTCGCTACAACTACTAATTATGGAATTGAGTTTGTCTCCGGTATTTGCCGGGACAACATGTTTGCGTTTCAATTCCACCCTGAAAAGAGCCAGCAAACAGGCTTAACAATATTAAAGAATTTCGGAGATATAGTTTGATATGTTTACAATCCCCGCGGTAGATATTAAAGATGGAAAATGTGTGAGGCTTGTTCAGGGCAAAATGGATCAGGAAATTTTCTATTCTGATGACCCTGCTGAGATGGCTAAAAAATGGGCAGACCTTGGCGCCGGGCTGCTGCATGTGGTTGACCTGAACGGGGCAATTGAAGGAAATACGGTAAACAAAAAGTCAGTTGAAAATATTTTAAAAAATATCAGCATCCCAATAGAAGTAGGGGGAGGAATCCGTGATGTTGAGACAGTAGATGAATTTATTGATATGGGTGTTCACAGGATCATTCTGGGTACTGTTGCAAAAGAAAAACCTGGTTTTGTAAAAGAGATCTGCGAAAAGTATCCGGGCAGGATCGCGGTTGGTATCGACGCAAAAGATGGATTTGTAGCTGTCCGGGGCTGGGTAGAAAAAACAGAACAAAAAGTTTCTGATTTGGCTAAAAAATTTGAAGGATACGGGGTCTCAGCAATTATCTTTACTGACATTATGAGGGACGGAACCCTGACAGGCCCCAATTTAGAAAGGACTCGCGAATTAGCTGAATCTATTAATATCCCTGTAATTGCGTCGGGCGGTGTGTCAGAGCTTAAAGACATAGAAAATACTCTTGCTTTAAAAAAATCAGGAGTTGTTGGTGTTATCGTTGGCAGAGCTCTGTATGATGGCAGGTTAGATTTTAAAGATGCGGTTCGACTGGAAAAAAACCAATAGTTTGCCATAAAGTGTTATGTTAGCTCACAATATAACGTAAATTGATGTTTTGAGTGTGATTTATTGATAATATTATTATCTATTAAGCTATAAAAGTGTTTTACTGTAACTCTGAAATTGAGATTTTGGGCAGCCTGTCAATATCCCTCCTTATGTAAATATCTTCCCTTTTAGTTTAAATCGGTTTTTATTTAAGAAATAGCTTAATCTACCGATAACATATCACCACTAATTTATTTAATTTCCTAATAATATATGAAAAGGAACGTAAAAATTGCAAAATCTAACGAATCATCAAACTTTTAAAGTTCGGCTTCCGCAATACATGAAAGAGTTCAAATGCATAGGTTCTGAATGTGAAGATGTTTGTTGCCGGAGTTGGAAGGTTACCATTGATAAAAAAACTTATGACAAATATAAAATGATTTCGAAGGTTGAACTAAAAGAAAAACTTGATAAAAATATAACGCGGTTGGAGTCCGGTTCCAATGATACGAAATATGCAAAAATAGAAAATGATTCCACAACCGGCTTCTGCCCGTTTCTTTCCCCTAATAGATTATGTGTTTTGCAAGAGCGTTTTGGAGAAGAATATCTTTGCGATACATGCGCTGTCTATCCACGGGCAATAAATAAAGTCGATGATATTCTTGAAGAGTCCGGAGAAATGTCATGTCCTGAAGTTGCAAAGCGGGCGCTGCTGAATCCTGAAGGAATCAAATTTGAAGAGACGGAAATAAAATTCAAGCGTTCAAAAATATTAAATAAGGTGGTTGAACTGCAGTACCCGGCTTCAAAACAAAAGCTCAAAATGTCTTTCTGGCAGATCCGAAAGTTTACTCTTGAACTTGTTCAGAACCGTTCGTTAAGACTGGCGGACAGGCTGATTGTCCTCGGAATATTTTATGAAAAAATACAGAGATTTCTAAAGGAAAATAGGATTGATGAAATTCCGGATCTAATTGCGGGCTGTAAAGATATGCTTGAAAATAAGACTATGAAAAAAAGCCTGGCTCAATTACCGAATAATGTCGCACTTCAGATGGTTTTATTGAAACAACTGACTGACAAGCGCGTTGCAAATGGCATTGCCAGTCAGAGATATGCCGACTGTTATGCTGAATTTTTAAAAGGTGTTAATTTCGACAAAGCCTCCAATGTGGTCGAAATAGCGGCAAAATATAAATTAGCCTACCGCAAATATTTCGAACCATTCATAAAAGATAATGAATATATACTGGAAAATTATATTGTTAATTATATCTTCAAGCATGTAACTCCATTCGCAAATACTGATTATGAAAACATCTTTAGTGATTATGGAATGCTTGTTGTTAGCTATGCTGTAGTCAAAATGCAACTCATAGGTATGGCAGGATTCCATAAAGGCATTAACGAGAATCTTGTAATCAAACTCATACAGTCATTTGGAAAAGTAATGGAACACAATAACAATTATCGGAAAGATGCGTTGAACATTCTGCAAAAGAACGGATGCACCACCATGGCACATATGGCTATATTGATAAAAAATTGAAAGAACTCAGGTTCCTGTTAAAAGCATACGGGAATCTTCACAATTTCATTGAATTAAACATGTTGTTGACAAAAAAATGACCTCCCCGCAATTCCCTTCCTTCAACAAGCTCAGGACAAGCTCTTGGCAGGGAGGATAAGTAGGATCCACGCTAAGCGAGGCACAGCACAAGGTACTCTACAATATTTTTCTCACAGTTATTTTAAGTTCAGACAATCTTCCTTCAAATTGAGTCACTACTATCCGGTTTTAACCCTTGACAGAACAAGCTAATGAATGATATTTATTTAACCTTTTGGTTAGCCATTGCTTATGAAAACAGTTGAACATACATCAATTATCGATGCTGTAAAAAATCTCTCCATGGAAGCCAATTTCGATTTGTCAAAAGATGTTGTTGCCGCGTTTGAAAAAGGAAAAGAGCAGGAAAAATCCCCGACAGGCAAGGCTATTTTCAGCGCTTTAATCAAGAATCAGAATATAGCGAGAGATGAACGGGTCCCTATGTGTCAGGATACCGGTTTTTCGGTTATTTACGTGGAACTTGGACAGGACGTGCATATTGAGGGAGGTCCTTTAGAAGATAGTATTAATGAAGGGGTCAGGCAGGGCTATGCTGATGGATATTTGCGGAAATCGATGTGTGAACCGTTTACCAGAAAAAATACGGGAGACAATACCCCTGCGGTAATCATAACTGAAATAGTTCCCGGTGATAAAATGAAAATCATTGTCGCGCCAAAAGGCGGCGGCAGTGAAAATATGAGCCGCGTAACCATGCTGAAACCGGCGGATGGAAAAGAAGGAATTAAAGAGTTTGTTGTCAACCGCTGTTTCGAAGCCGGCTCTAACCCGTGTCCTCCTGTGATTGTCGGAGTGGGTATCGGTGGTTCTTCTGAAAAAGTAGCTATTTTGGCCCGGAAATCTTTATTCAGGGAAATAGGGTCAAAAAATCCTGACCTTGAACTGGCGGAAATGGAAGCGGAAATGTTGAAAAAAATTAACGATTTGGGAATGGGACCGCAAGGATTAGGAGGAACTCAGTATGCCCTGGCAGTCCACATAGAAAAATTTCCCTGCCATATTGCCCAGTTACCGCTTGCGGTGAACATTTGTTGCCATGCAGCAAGGCATAAGGAAGTAATTCTTTAAATACGAAATCCGAAGCACGAAATCCGAAAAAAATATGAGTAATGTTATCAAAATAACAACTCCTCTTTCTGATGAGGTAGTAAACAGCCTGAAATCCGGCGACCAGGTTTCAATAAACGGTGTCTTATATACTGCAAGGGACGCGGCACATAAGAGGTTGGTTGATTTGCTGGATAAAGGGGAAAAACTACCCTTTGATGTTAAGGGACAAATAATTTATTATGTGGGGCCTGCTCCCGCAAAACCGGGAGCAATTATTGGATCGGCAGGGCCGACGACCAGTTATAGAATGGATCCCTACGCGCCAAGATTGATGGAAATCGGAATGAAGGGAATGATTGGAAAAGGTAATCGAGCCAAAAATGTAATTGATGCGATGGTCAAGTTTAAAAGTATTTACTTTGCGGCGATAGGAGGCGCAGGCGCATTAGTCGCCCGGTCCATTAAAAAAGTTGAAATAATCGCTTATGAAGACCTGGGACCTGAAGCTATCCGTAAAATGGAAGTGGAGGATTTCCAGGCGGTTGTGGTCAATGATACTTCTGGCAACGACGTTTATAAAGAAGGTATGAATAAATATAAGAAATGACCCTTCGACTTTGCTCAGGACAAGAGAACAACTCTTCAGCAGAGCTTGTCCTGAACTCGTCGAAGGGCTCAGGGTGACAAATCATATGATTAAACATGAAGTTATCATTGTTGGAAGCGGGTTAGCTGGTATGCGGGCAGCGCTGGAAGTCTGTAAGGATTTTGACACAGCTATTGTTAGCAAAGTCTATCCTTCCCGTTCTCATTCCGGAGCCGCGCAGGGAGGTATTTCCGCGTCTCTCGGAAATGCTTCTGAAGATAGCTGGGAAGCTCACATGTACGATACGGTAAAGGGAAGTGATTTTCTGGCTGACCAGGATGCTGTGGAAATAATGGTTAAGGACGCGCCCGGTGTGATCAGGAAAATGGAGCGCTTTGGCTGCGTATTCAGCCGAACGGAAAAAGGGTTGATTGCACAGAGATGGTTTGGCGGTCATTCAAAACAGAGGGCTTGCTATGCGGCGGATAGAACCGGCCATGCCCTTCTTCACGTCCTCCATGAGCAAACATTCAAACACGCTAAAAATCTAAAAATATATTCTGAGTGGTACTTAATGTCTTTGATCGTCAAAGAGGGCATTTGCCGTGGAATCGTTGTATACAACATTCAAAACGGAAAAATAGAGGTTATGCAGGCGAAAACAATTATTTTCTGCACCGGCGGATACGGCAGGGCTTATAAAATTACTTCCAATGCCTTTGCAAGCACAGGAGATGGGGTTGTGGCTGCGTATCACGCTGGACTTCCTTTGCAGGATATGGAATTTGTCCAGTTTCATCCTACCGGACTTTTTGTACAGGGCATTCTAATTTCTGAGGCAGCGCGGGGTGAAGGAGGATATCTACTCAATGGAAAAGGCGAGCGTTTCATGGAAAAATACGCTTCGTCTAAAATGGAATTAGCCCCCCGGGATATTGTCTCACGCTCAGAGCAAACGGAGATTAACGAAGGCAGGGGAATTAATGGAAAAGATTATGTTCATATAGACCTGCGTCACCTTGGAAAAGAAAAAATCATAGAGCGATTACCACAGGTGAGACAATTAGGGATAGATTTTCTCGGCATCGATCTTATTGAAGATCCTCTACCCATTCAACCGACAGCTCATTACAGCATGGGTGGTATTCCGATCGACTATGACGGACATGTCCAATCTGATGAAAAAGGAACAAAAGTTTCAGGGCTCTTTGCTGCAGGAGAGTGCTCTTGTGTTTCTGTGCATGGAGCCAACCGCCTGGGGACCAATTCTCTGCTTGAAGCGCTTGTGTTCGGCAAAAGAGCGGGAAAAGCAGCATTGAAATTTACTCAAAACGCGGAATTTCATGATGTCAACGAACAGGAAGAATCTTACAAAGCTAAAAACAAGATTAAAGCTATCTTTAATACCAATGGAAATGAAAGCGTTAATGACATACGAAATGAGTTGAAAGAAAATATGACAACTAACTGCGGAATTTATAGAAGCAAGGATCAGCTTAAAATCTGCCTTAAAAAATTGAATGATTTGAAAGCCCGTTTTAAAAAAGGCAAAATTACAGATAAAGGTTCTGTTTTTAATTCCGAGCTAATAGAATTTATCGAATTAGGAAATATGCTGGAGTTTTCTGAGATTATTGCGCGCGGCGCGTTAAGAAGAGAAGAGTCAAGAGGAGGTCATGCAAGGAGAGACTTCCCAAAAAGAGATGATAAAAAATGGCTGAACCATACATTAGCATTTAAAAAAGATGACGAAATAGAATTTCGTTCCAAACCTGTAAAGATAACCAAACATCAACCGGAAGAAAGGAAGTATTAGTATTCTAAAGAATGAGTGAAACTACTTTTAAAATTCAAAGGTTCAACCCTGAGAAAGAGAAGGAACCCCATTTCCAGGAATTCAAACTGGAAATTCAAAAGGGGGCCACTCTCCTCGACTGCCTGAACCAGATCAAATGGACTCAGGACGGTACTTTGACTTTCCGTATGTCCTGCCGAAGCGCTATCTGCGGGTCCTGTGCTGTGAGAGCGAACGGGCATGCCGTTTTAGCATGCAAAACTCAGGCAAGCAGTCTGACAAGAAATGACCAGGTTACTATACAACCCCTTGGGAATATGGAAATAATAAAAGACCTGGCTGTCGACCTGACGGAATTCTGGAAAAAAGTGGAAGCCGTAAAGCCATGGCTAATGCCGGATGAAAAAGAAACCCTGGTTTTTGAAAGAACTCAATCTATAGAGGAATTTCTTAAAATTGACAGGGCGTCAACCTGTATTATGTGCTCATCCTGTTATTCAGATTGCTGTAGCATGGCTGTGGACAAATCCTTTTTGGGACCGACTGCGCTTACAAAAGCTCAGAGGTTTGTTGAGGACTCACGAGACAAGGAAACGATCAGCCGAATAAAAGAACTGAGTGAGGATGCCGGTATATGGGATTGTACTCACTGTTCCGAATGCTCCCAGAGATGTCCCACAGAGGCTAAACCACTTGATAGGATTGTTTCACTCAGAACCGTTGCTTTAAATAACGGGGTAACAAATAATAACGGAGCAAGACACGCAAAGACATTTGTTAAATCGATAAAGAGCAGCGGCATTTTAAATGAGAATACTATACCTGTAGGTTCCATGGGGTTCTTTAATATTCCCGGACTACTCAGTCTGATACCCGTGGGAATCAGGATGTTTCTCAAAGGGAAAAACCCTCCGCTCATCCACCATCCTATGGAAGAACTGGATGATGTGAAGAGAATTTTTAAGAAATTCGAGAAGAAATGAAATACGCTTTATATACAGGTTGTGTAGCAAAAGGAGCAGGCAGAGAACTGTTGACCTCCACTTACGCCCTCGCGGGCAAACTTGGAATAGAATTGGTGGAATTGAAAAACGTCTCCTGCTGCGGGGCGGGTGTCATTACTGAAGACAACCCGGAACTAGCAGATACCCTGAATGCCCGTACCTTTGCCATTGCTGAAGAAATGGGTCTTGAAATTCTGAATATCTGCGGCACCTGCCAGGGGGTGATGAAAAAAGCTCAGGCCCATCTGGATAAAGATGAAAAATATAAAAACAAGATTAATGAAACGTTAAAAGAAGGTGGACATGAATATAAGGGAACAGTGCAGATCAAGCACCTCTTGACTGTTTTATCAGAGGATTTTGGCCTCAGCAGCTTGAGGAGCAAAGTGACAGTCGCACTGGATGGTTTGAAAGTCGCCCCTTTTTATGGTTGTTATCTATTAAGACCTTTTGAATTGTCGGATTTTGATGATCCCGATAACCCAACAGAAATGGAGGTATTAATAGAAACATTAGGTGGAACCTCTATAGATTACGAAGGAAAATTAAAATGCTGCGGCTTCCCCTATTTAATGATGAAGAAAAAAGAATCTATAACCATGGCAGGCAATCATATTGCTTCAGCAAAAAAAGAAGGAGCTGATTGTATGGTTACCCCATGTCCTCTCTGCCACCTTAGCCTGGATCCCTATCAACCAGAAAGCGCGAAAGAAATTGGGCAGGAACTGGACATCCCCGTTCTCCACCTTCCTCAATTAGTAGGCCTTGCAATGGGACTCAAACCCAAAGAGCTGGGCATGCAGAAACATATTATCTCCACCAAAAAACTCACCGATAAAATCGGTTGTTAAAATTGACCGCCGATGTTTGCTTCGCCCCGCTAAGCGTGGCTTCGCAGATTAGCCCATGGATGAATGCCTGCGAAGACTTGAATTCGCTGATGACGCAGATATTGTCATACTGAGCCTAAATGAAGACCCTTCACAAGCTCAGGGTGACAGACACATAGCCTTTGCTTGTCATCTGCACAAATTGCAGATAAAAATCATTTACCGATAATCGGTAGATTTTAAAAACCGGTTACTGGTAACACACCATTAGAAATTAAGTACTACGGCATATAGATTTCAGCGTTTGGAACTGCTAAAGATATTGAAAACTAGAAGGCTCGTCGGGATGCAACAGCTTGCAGACGAGTTCCTTTAAGTGGTCCCGAAATTGCCTTTCCGTTGAAGTCCCAGCTTGTACCTGTCTCTTTATCTTTAAACAACTTTGCCTCAAACAGGAATGTCAGCTTCCGTCCATCTACTGTTCTTAAAAATGTGTTTCCTGCAGGACCATCAGTCCGTGAAAAAACCGCCACCGGCACGCCTCCCACATTGTCATTAACCACGCCATTGCCAATATGCGACAGCGGGTAAACTTTCTCTTTGTTGCCGGCATGAACGGTTACGACAATATCCGCAGGCCCAAGGGCTTTGCCTATTTTGTCGGTGTCGACCGGAAACGGAAACCGCATCGCGGCTACGCTCCGAGAATAGTTTCTAAAGGGGTCACGGTCATAGTTATAATGTCCCGGTAGATTTTGGTTTTGGGAAAGTACACGGGTACCGGGATAAAGCTTTTTCCACTGACCCCAGGGGATAGTTACCGACGGCAGTAGTTTTAGCTTACTTCCTGTAAGAGTACCTACTATCGCTTCTCCGCTGACCTGGAACCAGTATGAGCCGGTTTGGTGATCGAACATCACAAGGTCGTTTTGATAAAGGGCGCTGGTATTGCCGAACACAAGGTCCCGTCCATTTAAACTGCGGTCGTAAACTATCCCGCTATCGCAAAGAGGGCAGTAGCTAATAAGCAGGGAGATACCGTTTATCTTATCGTTGACCAGTTCATGGGAATTGAGCATTTTAACCGGGTAAGCAAATGCTTCGTCTTTACTGGCATACCCTATAACAAAATCTTTAGCAGCGAGCCAGGCACCTCCCTCAGGGCCTTCATAAACAGGTTCATAAATCGGACGAATTGCGTCGCGAAGCCGGCTGATTAGAGAGTCGGATGCCCGGGAGAGAGGAACTGAACCGCCATCGAAGGTATCAAAAACAATGTCACTTATCCTGACACTGCGGATAGATTTATCGACAGGTGGTGAAGTGCCGGTGTCTTCCAGAGTAAACTTCATTTTATCAGCAGATGAGGAATCTTTGACAACCGGGAAAATGTAGATGGCAAAGGCGATTGCAATAACCAGAGCTGCGGCTAAGGCACTTTGCTTGCAGCGGAATATATCCAGTAACCTTTGAACACGAAAATTCATAAAGCATAACGCGGAGAGGCTCCGCAGTCACAATTTGGCATGGAGAGCCGAACTGGACGGATGTTATTGTAATCCGCCCGAAGGGTTGAGGCCATGGAAGGCCTAAATCAAATGGAGCTTCCGCTCCGATGAACTAACAAAAAAACTTATTCAACTTTGTATAAGGCGCTGTATTATGCATAAGTCGTTGTAAAAGGGAAAAATTAAAAAACGACTAAAAAAGAAAGAACTAACAGCGTCTAAGCTTTGCATAAGTCGCTGTGCTCTGCATAAGGCACTGTAAAAGGCAAAAACCAAACAGTGCCTAAAAAATGAAAAACCAATCCTTGCATAAGTTGTTGTATAAGGTAAAAAACAAACAACGACTAAACTGTGACTAAAAAAACAAGTTTTTATAGAGTAATAGTATAATTCTAAATATTGTTCAACTACGATAGATGTGATATTCTAAACTTGACTCATAAGTTTAACAACTAATTCTCCGGTTGTTGCAATTATTCCTAAAAGGGACTTATGAAAATGAACAAACCTTTTTTCCTGTTTTCAACCTCTTTATTTATTATCACTTTTACCTCCGCATATTCATTGAGCGCGGAACCGGTGATTATAAAATTAACGCAAACTCCCTGCACGATTATTGAAGCGGAAAAAAAGCCACAAGCTTTTAATGTTAAAAAGAGTGATGACTGTGAACGAATAAACAGAAAAACCTCAAAGGAACGCCCGCACAAAATTCTTCATCTCAAACCCGGCAAAACCATCTTCAGGGTAGAAAATAAAAATGTACCATATGAACTTGGTTTCTGGGTAAGGGGAAAAGGAGTACAAAGGTTGATTCTCCCTTCCGCGTCTGGCGGTGGACTTAAAACAGGAAAGACACAAGATTATAATATTGACCTGAAACCGGGGGAATATCTTTTCAGCTGTCCTCTCAATCCTACCCCGGATTATCCGCTGAAAGTGGAGTAATTACACTATTAAACAATCATCGCTTGTCTTGTCGTATCGCGCGTACTCCTCCGGTAAAAAAGCATTCACGGGTGTATTCAAGGATATCTCCATTGCTGAAGAGCATGAATCGCGCGCAGCAGGAGCCAACCTCTTCAGACGTCCATTGCCAGTATCCGCTGCCGGGCGCAAAGATGGGATCAATGTGAAAGGCATTTCCAGTTTCATCTTTATTTGATTTAGATTTCTCAAAAATTGATTTTAACTCTTTTACTGTGGGCATCCGCCAATCGTTGTATCCACCTGTGCTTAATCTAATGACGTATTTCCTTGATTCATCCCAGCCAAGGCAATTCCCTAAATCTGAATAGCTGTCAGTTTTAGCCCACATAAGGTTAGTTTTAGTATCTGTAATTGTTCCATTTTCATTATCTACAAAACGACCGTCTTTTGAGCGTATTCCTTTCAGCTTAATTTGTTTTTTAATGTTCTGAGTCTCATTCTTCTCTCGCTTCAATTCCTTTTCAGCAGAAACTTGAGGGGCCAGGAATAAAGAGAATAAAAAGAGCGTAATTAAAAAATTGTAATAAAACCTTTTTCCCATAATGGAATTCAGCATAAAAGGTTATTATTAGTTTTCACACTTCAGGACACTTCCAAAAACTCACTTCAGCTCTTTTATTCCCCTTTAAGAAAGGGGGCTCAAGGGGATTGTGACCACAAAATAATTTTTTGGAAGTGTTCTTTTAATAATAAACCATAGCGTGGCGTAGCCGCAACCAGGTATGAGCGTCTAATTTTATATTTACCTGAACAGGTTTGAAAATGTTAAACTATTAGTTTGAAATGATATTAGCTGATACAGCTTTATCTTTTTAAACTTAATTTAATAATGGTTTACACCTATGGACCCTGAATTCTGGCATGAACGTTGGAAGAAAAATGAAATAGGTTTTCATCAGGAGGACATCAATGGTCCGTTGCAGAAATACTGGCAAAGTCTTAAATTAGATGATAATGAGCGCGTGTTTGTTCCGCTTTGCGGGAAAAGCCGCGATTTGCTCTGGATACAATCCCGGGGACATCCCGTGCTTGGAGTGGAACTCAGTCCCCTGGGAGTAGAAACTTTCTTTAAAGAAAACAGGCTGCAGGCTTCCTCAATTTCGGACGATAAATTTATTCGATGGAAATGCGGCACACTTGATGTTCTGTGCGGCGATTTTTTTGATTTGCGCCCGTCGCATCTTGAAGGGGTAGCCGGTGTTTATGACAGAGCATCTCTCGTTGCTCTGCCGCCTGAAATGCGGGAACAATACGCTAAACACTTTGTTTCCGTCTTACCGCAGAGCGGCCAAGGGACCGCAACCAAATGGGCTACCGCCCGGTCTACTTACAAAAATTGTGCTAAGCGTTGCATAAGTCGCAGTAAGGGGGAAAACCAAACTGCGACTAAAAAAACACAATCTTACAAGTTTGCAGTACAGGGTATCCGTGTCCTGCTTCTAACTCTGGAATATCAACAGAGAGAAATGCAAGGTCCTCCGTTTTCCGTAAGCGAAAAGGAAGTAAATAATCTGTACGGAAATAATTTCAAAATTGTGAAATTGCAAGAACAAGAAGTATCGAAAGATTTTCCGCGCTTCAAAGAACGAGGACTGACATCTCTTACTGAAAAGGTTTTTTTGTTGAGTATGCCTGAAAATAATTAAGAATCGTGCTATTATTAGTAATAAATAATTAATCTTTAATTTGAAGGGGGCGAAAAGGTTTCGACGGGAATTTCTGAAGCGAAGGTTGCATGCCCAGGACGCCGTTGGCCTGGTAAAAAAACGGCAAACTCATAATCGCCAATGATTATGAATATGCTTTAGCTGCTTAATTAACAGCTAACGTCCTTTTGGCCTTTGTCCGCGGGGTTAAAAAGGACGTCGCACTGCGGACTGGTCGGACCGTTTTGCTTTGAGGCGGTCTGACGAGATTCTATCAAAGCTGGTGTCCGAAGAGCCCTGCCTGTTGGGAACGAGGGCGCGAGATTTCGTAAACAGGAAAAGCATGTAGGAACCTTACGTGAATGGTTTTCGGACGCGGGTTCGATTCCCGCCGCCTCCACCACAATTCGGCAGGAAAGCCGAATTGGACGGATTCCAAAGGAAGGCCGCCCGAAGGGTTGAGGCCATGGAAGGCTAAAATCAAAATAGCCTTATAAATTAATAGATTTATGTGTGCCTGAAACAGCCTTTCCCTCCGATTGAGCCTTATCTTTATTTAGCGCTGTCATTTCTATTTTCAATAATGGGGAAAGCGGTTAGGATTAACGCTATTTTACGCCTTTGCTGTTAAGAAATACTGCGTACTTTTTATCTTTATCCAGAATATGGCCCGTCAACCAACTGCTTAAAAAATGCACCATCTCTGCAACGATATTATTACCAGAGCAATATTTTTTATGTAGATTTGAAATTTCCTCAATTATAATTTTATGCTCTAATCTATGCACATCAAAATAATCGTAATTGTGTTGCTCAAGCAAGCGCTCTTCATTTCCAAAATGAAATTCTATGTACTCTATTAAGTCAGTAAAAGTTTTCTCTAACACTTCAAAGTCCTTATCAATTTGTTTTGCTTCCCATATATCGTTAATAATTCCCACCAGTTTCTTATGCTGTTCGTCCATTTCTTTAATATTTATGCTGTAGTTATCTGTCCATTTAATTAGTGGCATTTTTTCCCTTTTATGTATTGGTCCACGTACTGTCTTTTATTCAGTTTTTCTTTTTAGATTTTACAGGTTCTACAGCAACAGCCAGCATAACTTTTGTTCCTTTTCCATTTTCTGTCAATATATCTAAAGTGCAATTGGATTTACAGGCCCTGGCTCTTTCCTTCATTCCTAAAATCCCGAGGCAATTAGAACCTACTTTGTTTGGGTCAAACCCTGTACCATCATCAGCAATGATTACCTTTAAATTTTTTTTTGGTTTTTGAAAGTTAATTGTAATATTGCTTGCATTTGAATGTTTAATGGCGTTATTTAGTGATTCCTGAATAATTCTATAGATTGTTATCTTGGAATCATCAGGCAGTTTTACTTTTTCCAGGTTTTCTGTTGTTAGAATATTTTCTGATTTAAATTGAATTTTAACCTTATGATTTTTTGACATTCGATTTACTAACGAAACAATACTTTTTTGCAAACCTAAAACAAGAAGTCCGGATGGAAGAAGGTTTTCAGATATATTTCTTATTTCTTCGATAGCTGCAGCGATACCATTAGTGACAGATTTTAAATTTTGGTCATTTGATGAAGGTTTTTTGTTAGGTTTTTTTAATTTAATAAGTAAGGCGGCTAAATCTTGAGCAATACCATCATGTAATTCAGATGCTATTCTTTTTCTTTCTTCTTCCTGAGCAGAGACAATTTTTTTTGTGTATTCTTGTAAATCTGACATATGTTCCTCAATCAGTTTTTTTCTCTCCCTTTCCACCTTATGTTTGTATAAGGCCATTTCAATATTGCTCTGGAGTTCCTTCTTTTTAAAAGGTTTAAGAATATATCCAAAAGGCTCCGTTATTTTAGCTCGTTCTAATAATTTTTTATCCGCGTAACCTGAAACAAATATGGATGGAATGTCAAACCGGGCGCGTATTATTCCCGCGGCTTCAATTCCATCCATTTTTCCACTTAGTTGAATATCCATCAACACCAAGTTCGGTTTATTTTCTTCTGTTTTTTTGATGGCTTCTTCTCCTGAAACAACTAATGCTGAAACTGCATAGCCCAGCGTCTTCAAATATTTTTCAATCAGGCAGGCAATCTCCTTTGAGTCCTCAACAACCAAAATTTTTGCTTTAGCCATACGATATTTCCTATTTACAACTATCGAAGCCTAATGCGAGGATCAGGTTTAAGAAGTTTATAGTTATCAGAATGGATTTGGAACAGCTTCATCGTTTCTGCTCTTAGAGAGCTTAATATAGAATGATAGCATATTCAGGGTGGCGTTAGCTTGTTTAAAAAAGGAAATAAATTGACTTAGAAATTCTGATTTGATATTCTTTCTTCAAATCTCAAAGAGCTTCTCTTTTAAAAGCACGCATTGTTGCTGTCGGTTCTGAACACTCGTTGAGGTTTTAGGATGCTTTCTCCAAAATAAAGACTTCTTTATAACCATAAATGGAGGATGACGATGCCTAAATGGAAAGAGTTTCGTAGTGATAGATTAGAGATAAATCCTCTCCCCGCCAGGCTTGATTTTATCCAGAGCGCTTCAGGGTTGTTGCTTGCTCTCTTTATGTGGGCCCATATGTTTTTTGTCTCCAGTATATTGTTGGGGAAAGAGGCCATGTATATGATTGCAAGGTTTTTTGAGGGCTACTACATATTTGGCAAATCTTATCATCTCCTGGTCACATTTGCGGCAGCTTCTATTTTTACCATTTTTATTATTCATGCTCTTGTTGCTGTGCGTAAATTCCCAGCCAATTATCGACAATATAGGATTTTTAGGACCCATATGACACGGATAAATCACAGTGAGACTTCATTATGGTTTTATCAACTCATAACAGGTTTTTCACTTTTCTTTTTAGCATCAATACATCTGTACATTATGATGACAAACCCTGCTGATATTGGACCTTTTGCTTCTGCTGACCGCGTTATTTCAAGCTGGATGTGGCCGTTATATATTGTCCTTTTGCTGGCCGTTGAACTTCACGGTACTATTGGTCTGTACCGTCTCATTGTGAAATGGGTCAGCTTTGAAGGTGATGATGCTAAAAAGCGTCGTAAATCTCTTAGGCACTTGAAACAAATAATTACGGTTTTTTTTCTGGTTTTAGGTTTTGTTACATTAGCAGCATATATGAAGATAGGGTTAGAACATAAAGATAACGTGGGGGAGCATTATATCTCTCGATCACAAAGATAAAGGTCATTAATGAAAATAACATATACAGATGTACTGGTTATCGGGGGCGGACTTGCAGGCCTGAGAACGGCCACAGGAGTAAAAGAGCGTGGCCATGACGCAATTTTACTAACATTGATCCCTCCCAAAAGGTCACATTCTGCCGCAGCCCAGGGAGGCATGCAAGCCAGTCTTGCCAATTCTATTATGGGTGAAGGTGATAATGAAGACGTCCATTTTGAAGATACTATTAAAGGGAGTGACTGGAGCGCCGATCAGGACGTAGCTCGCATGTTTGTTAACACGGCTCCGAAAGCGATACGTGAACTTAATGCATGGGGAGTCCCGTGGTCCCGTGTAAAACGAGGTGACCGGCAGGTTGTAATTAATGCCGAAAAAGTGACGATTACTGAAAAAGACGAAGCCCATGGTCTCATCAATGCGCGTGATTTTGGTGGTACAAAAAAATGGCGGACCTGTTATACGTCAGATGGAACAGGACACAGCATGCTTTTCGCGATGGGTAACAGAGCCCTAGAACAAAAAATCGAGGTTCGTGAACGTATGGAAGCGATGGCTTTGATCCATGAAAATGGGCGTTGTTATGGCGCGGTGGCCCGAAATTTAATGACCGGTGAACTGGTGGTTTATATTGCAAAAGTAACCTCAATTGCAACCGGAGGATATGGCCGTATTTATAGCGTCTCAACAAATGCGGTGATCTGTCAGGGTACCGGACAGGCTATAGCACTTGAGACCGGGGTGGCTACTCTCGGTAACATGGAAGCTGTTCAGTTTCATCCCACCGCCATAGTCCCGGCCGGTATTTTAACAACAGAAGGGTGTCGTGGTGATGGGGGATTATTACGTGATGTTGATGGTTATCGTTTTATGCCGGATTATGAGCCAGTGAAAAAGGAGCTGGCCTCCCGGGATGTTGTTTCACGACGCATGACAGAACATATACGTAAAGGTAAAGGTGTTCCGTCCCGTTATGGAGACCATTTATGGCTTGATATTACGATTTTGGGTCGTAAACACATTGAGAAAAATCTTCGTGAAGTAAAAGAGATTTGTGAGAGTTTTCTTGGAATTGATCCCGCTGACGAGTTCATTCCGGTACGTCCTACACAACATTATTCAATGGGTGGTATCCGTACAAATTATAGGGGTGAATCCCAAGTTCTGAAAGGTTTATATTCCAGTGGAGAAGCCGCGTGTTGGGACCTTCATGGATTTAATCGTCTTGGAGGAAATTCAGTTAGTGAAACAGTAGTTGCAGGTATGATCTCAGCGGAGTTTATTTCGGACTATTGTGACAGTAAAGAGAGTGAAATTAATATATCAACAGAAACGATATCACGGTTCTTTAAGAAGGAACAGGATAAAATCAACAAACTTTTAGAACCTAAACCTAAGAGTGAAAGTGTTTACCCTCTGCGCCGTGCCATGGAAAAAATTATGATGGATAAGGTTGGTATCTTCCGTAATGAAAAAGATTTGCAGTCTGCTGTAGATGAACTCAAAGACTTATTAACGCGCAGCCGCAATATAGAAGTTGTACATAAGGTTAAAGCAGCGAACCCGGAGTTATTTAACGCTTATCGGACACAAAAGATGCTTAAAATTGCGCTATGTGTGGCTTATGGGGCATTGCTGCGAAAAGAGAGTCGTGGCGCTCATGCACGAGAGGATTGTCCGGAGCGTAATGACAAAGAGTGGCTCAAACGTACACTAACAACCTGGCCAAAGGATGATGACACTCTACCAACGGTTAGTTATGAAGGATTGGATATTAAATCCATGGAATTGCCACCGGGATTTCGAGGCTATGGCAAAGACATGACCATTCATCATGATGACACAAAAGTACGTCAGGATGAAGTTGATCGGATTAAAAAGAAGATGATAGATAAGGGGGCGGATCGTTTTGAGATTCAAAATGAATTGATGCCTTATGATGACAAGTTACCAAAAAAATATCGCGGCCGGAATGAACGTTTAGAGGAGAAATTTGATGAGTAATAAAAAAGGAAGGACCCTGCGAATTTCTATTTTGCGATTTAACCCTAACGTTAAAGACGATGTCGCCCGTATTGAAACATATGAGTTAGAAGAAGCTCCCGGAATGACCCTGTTTATTGCTTTAAATGATATCAGGGAAAAATATGACAACTCACTCAAATTTGATTTTGTTTGTCGTGCGGGTATTTGTGGTAGTTGCGCGATGGTCATTAATGGTCGTCCCGACTTAGCCTGTCGAACATTGACCTCGAACCTGGATCCTGATATTTCACTTTCTCCCCTGCCTCTATTTGAATTAATTGGTGATCTTTCTGTCTTTTCCGGAAAATGGATGCGTGGTCTAAATGAAAGGCTTGAGACCTGGATTCATGATCAAGGGCATGAAATTGACAAAAGCAGAATTGAAGAACCTATGGAACCCGATCTTGCGGATGAGATCTACGAACTTGACCGTTGTGTGGAATGTGGCTGCTGTGTCGCGGGTTGTGGCACGATTTTGATGCGAGATCAGTTTGTTAGTGCCGCTGGTCTTAATAAAGTTGTCCGTTATAGTCTTGATCCAAGAGATAAACGGAGCGATAAAGATTATTATAAACTTGTCGGCGATGAAGACGGTGTATTTGCGTGTATGTCACTTTTAGGTTGTGATGATTTTTGCCCTAAACATCTCCCTTTGCAGGCAAAAATTGCATACATGCGTCGTAAAATGGTGAGAACCGGACAAAAAAAATAGGATTAACGCGAAATAATCACATCTCCAGCTAAGCTGCATGCCGCTCAATAGATAGTCATTTTATTCACACACTGATCCCATAACAATGCTATAGGAGTCACTTGCTTAACATTTTCTGTTTTAAATAGCTCAGTCAATTCTAGCAGGGAATATTCTTGACAGGCATTTTATTCGGGGTTAATGTTATAATAATTAGATAGTGGTTTTAGTTGATCGGTTGGGTTTGGCAAAAAAACATTTCTTAGATTTTTTGTTAGTATAAAATCATGAAAGAAATAAATTACCGCCAAGAGGGCAAGGACATTCTTAACCGGCAAAAGCAATTGAAACAGGCCAGAGAAAAAGTTTCTCACTTATTAGATAAAAGTATTTTTATTATCAGCGGAGATCTTGATACACGTGAGGAGCTTGCAGATAATTTTAAAACACTTGATTTCTCTCCAGAGCATATCACTGCCACTAACACTCCTGCAGAAATTATAAACAAAATAAAACAACATGTTGATGGTATTGATCTAATTATCTGCAACTTTAAAGTTCTGGACAGCAGCGCCTCTTCTCAAACCGGACTTCAACTTTTAATAATTTTAAAAGAAATGCTTCTTAAGTTTGGAGCTCCTGAAACAATTCCCTTCATTTTTATGGAAAAATCTTTTGAAAAGAAAGAAGTTGTTTCTGGTCTTAAGGCAGGGGCCTCTCAATTTTTAATTATTCCTACCGATCCAATTTCTCTCAGCAACAAACTGGTCGAAGTTTTTAGGAAACCGAAAGATTCTCACGTTTCCCAGGAAATAATGAGTTTCCTCTTTGACGCGAATAAGTTAAGAGACCAGGGACTCTTTGAGAAGGCCATTCTCCTTTTCAACAAAGCTTTAGCAGTCGGCGGAGAAAACGCGGAGATTCTAACCGGGAAAGCCGATGTTTATTTTGAAATGGGAGATATTGAGCAGGCAGTACAGCTCTACAAACAAGCTTTAGAAATTAAATCTACTTTTCCACGAGCTTATCAGGGGCTAGGCAAATCCTATGAACGAATGGGTGATATAAAAGAGGCCAAGAAAAACTATCTGAAAGTCCTGGAATTAGAACCCCATAATGTTCAAATATGTTATAACATTGGTATCCTGTGCCAGAAAGAAGGAAATCACGATAAAGCAAAAGATTTTTTTGATCAAGGAATAGCTTTAAATAAAAAGTTCGTTAATAATTACCTTGGCCTTGCAAAAAATTACGAAGAAGAAGGAAATCCTTATAAATCAATAAAAGTGTTCAAAGAAGCCCTGAATTTTAATCCCAACCAGACATTTCTTTACCTTTCAGCAGGAGATTTTTGCTTAAAACATAACCTTTTTCAGGAAGCTGAGGATTTATTCACTTCTGCAATAAGTATAAACGAAGATCATATACATCTTTATAATCAGTTAGGTATAGCCTTGAGGAAGCAGAAAAAATACGAAAAGGCGATTAAAAATTATGATAAGGCTATGAAAATAAAACCGAACGATGCTAATTTGTATTATAACCAGGCAAAAGCATATTTGTTTGATGGAGAGGATCTTATTTCTATAAGCATCTTAAACAAGGCATTTAAGATAGATCCTGACTTGATAATTGAATTCCAAAAGGACAAACATTTTTCAAAACTTTATGCTGAGTACCCGGATAAATTTGAATTGCAGTGACGCATAAATTAAACCTAACATCCTGCAAAAAAATATTTTTAATTTTTAAAATTCTTTTCAAGAAAACCCGTTACGGCCTTCCAGTATCCATCACTGTCTTCAAACCGATTCCATAATGCCCTTGAACCGTGATTGCCTTTGGTGTCAGGTAAATAGGAAGCTTTACTTTTAGATGGAATGGCATCAAAGATATCAGACCAGGCGTTCTTTTCATTCCGTGCGGAAGTTATAAACGAGGGAATCTTTATTTTCTTCGCTGAATCCTGTACCCAGGTTCCGAGTTTACCGAAACGTTTAAAATACTCACCTGGCGCGAAAGCGAGTGCGCCGTCCACAAGGTTAGGCCTATCGCCGGCAATCTTTATAACCAGCGCTGCTGAATAAGAACTACCCCAGGCAATAACTTTGCCTTGTGCGTAATGATTACGGGCATGTTTAAGAGCGGCTTCCAAATCCGGCAACGCGTCAACATAGGTAGTACCCTTGCCAATAGCCTTTGCCCGCAGCATAGTTTCATTTGAAACTCCGTTTATTTCTTTCCCGGAGCGCAGATCCACGGCCATGCAATTAAATCCTAACTGGTTCAGTTTCGGCGCGATCTCTAAATATTCTCCGCGGCTCCAATGTGCCTGATGAAAAAGCACTATAAAAGGTGCTTTCTTGTCCGCGTGCTCAATGTATGTGTCCGCAGTAATCTGCAGGCCGTCTATCGATGGGAATGAGATAGTCTCATTCTCAGCGGCAGAAACTGTATTTGAAAAACAGCAATAGGTAAAAACAAAATACAAAACATGGATTATGATTCTTTTCATGATGAACTCCTTTTCTAAATCAGGGTTTTATTGCTTTACATCCACAGTAACAGAAAAAGTATAGTTAATTTTAAAGATTAACTATTTTCTTTATTTTTGTCTCCACGGTGCGAACTTCAGCAAGAGCAACATTCCGGGAATTGCGATTAAAGCGCAAAAAATAAAAAAACCTGACCAGCCCATGGCTTCCACCATAAATCCTGTAGGAGCGGAAGCAAAAACCCGGGGCACTCCCATTAAGCTGCTTAAAAGCGCGTATTGAGTCGCGGTAAATTTTTTGTTCGTAAGGCTTGCCATAAAAGCGACAAAGGCGGAAGTACCTAATCCGGCGCTGAAGTTTTCGAAGGCGACCACTGCCGCTAAAGCGGGAATACTGTGGCCTATATAAAAAAGAACAGCAAATCCCGCAGTTGAAATTGCCTGGAGAAAACCGAATACCCAGAGGGACCGGTTGATACCACATTGAAGAATAAAGATTCCTCCGGCGAGAGAACCTGCAATAGTTGCCCAAAATCCAAAAAGCTTCACAACCGCACCGATTTCTGTTTTTGAAAAGCCAATATCCAGATAAAAAGGAATTGTCATGGCAGAAGCCATCGTATCGCCGATCTTGTAAAAAAGGATAAAGGCTAAAATCCATAAAGCTCCGGTCCGTGAAAAGTATTCCTTAAAAGGATCAACCACTGCTTCTTTCAGACTCTTTGGAGAACCTGCCGGAACTTCCGGCTCCGGAGTTAATAAGGTTGCAATAACTCCGACAGACATACAGGATGCCATTGTTAAGTAAACTAACCTGAATGAAGTTACATCTGCTAAGATAAGTCCGCCTCCGGAAGCCAATAACATTGCAAGACGGTATCCGTTAACGTAAAGGGAAGAGCCCAGGCCCAACTCTTCATCCGCCAGGTCTTCTCTCCGGTAGGCGTCTATGACAATGTCCTGGCTCGCACTGAAAAAAGTAACAAGAAAAGCCGCAAAAGCAACCAGCCAGGGATTGTTTGATGGATTTGTAAAACCAAGTCCCACGATAGAAAGCATGAGAGTAATCTGCGCGACAAGAAGCCATCCTTTTCTCCTGCCTAAAAATGGAAGAGTAAAGCGGTCAAAAAGGGGAGCCCAGAGAAACTTTAAAGTGTAGGGAAGTCCCACTAAAGCCATCAACCCGATAACGCTAAGATCAACTCCTTCATCCTTCATCCACGCCTGTAAAACGGAAATTGTAAGAAGAAGAGGGAGTCCGCTGGCAAAGCCCATAACAAAGCTCACCAGCATCCTGCGGCTTATTATGGCTTTAATGATAGGTGACATGAGGTGAGTGTAGCATATTATTTAGGGAAAAATAGGAGTTTTAAGTTTGATGAAAATTTGCAACGATCTGATTAAAAACTTAGAATAGTTGTAACCACGAAGCGGCAAGTTGCCGCAACCAAATGGAGCTGCCGCTCCGAATTTGTAAATAAAACGTTAAGATAGTTTTAGAATAGCATTAGTATCTTTGTGGCAAAGCTTGCTGTTATGGATAATTTAAATAGCCGGTCTTATTTTTTTGACAACGGGATTCGTTTCGAATGCCAGAAATGCGGTGCTTGCTGCACGGGAAGCCCGGGAAGCATCTACGTCGATAAATCAGAACTATCCTCCATAGCAAAATTCCTTAAGATTCCTGTTTCGGATTTTAAGGAAAAATATTTATATCCTTTCAAAAACAGTTATAGTATCCGGGAACATTCGGATGGAAGGTGTTTCTTTTATGAAGACGGGTGCAAGATTTACCCGGTACGCCCCGGCCAGTGCAGTTCCTATCCCTTCTGGTTTACCAATTTGCGTTCTGAGAAAAATTGGCAGAATGTTTCTAACGAATGTATTGGGATTGGAAAGGGAACTATCCATTCAAAGAAAAAAATACTTGAAATTGTCCAGACCACATTTCCGTGGCTTATGAACTCATTGTTTGGTAAGGAGCTAGGTGGTGGCGATTAATTTTTTCTTCGCGATTAATCAAGATTTAAATAAAAAAAATCAGGAAGTAATCTTGAGGCAGAGTAATAATATAAAGGAGTAAACATTGGAAACCGATAACGCAAAAAAAGCATTAAACAACCAGATAAAAACCAGCATCGGATGTATTTTTGGATTCGCGCTAATGATCTGGGCTATAGAACTGGTCAACATGTTTATGGGACACCAGCTTAACCGGTTTGGCATATTACCACGAACTTTTACCGGGCTTATTGGAATTCCGTTAAGTCCATTTCTTCATGGAGGAATATGGCATACACTGATGAATACCGTTCCTTTTGTAGTGTTAGGAGGACTCATTATAACGAGAGGCATCGGAGAGTTTCTTGAAGTTTCCCTGTTTATCATTCTTGCGGCGGGAGGTTGTCTCTGGCTCTTTGGTCGTGCTTCGTACCATGTCGGTGCCAGTGGACTTATCTTTGGTTATTTTGGATTTATAGTGGCTCGCGGATTTTTTGATAAAAGTATAAGTTCTATAATTGTTGCCTTTATAACTTTATTCCTCTATGGCGGCGTCATCCTCTGGGGTTTGATTCCTATCTCTCCTTATATCTCCTGGGAAGGACATCTCTTTGGGTTAATTGCCGGAGTTCTCGGTTCCTGGCTTGCAAAGCCGGAATAAAAGAAACTTGAAAAATTTTCATTTAATGCAATACTTACAACCATTCAAACGTCTAATAATGTAAAAGGAATTTTATGCGCGCTTTTGGACATTATTTTTTCTCAATCGCTATTTTGAGCATATACGGTGGTGAAGTTTGTCCGTTTATTGCCAGCCTTGATATTGTTACATGGTTGATTTTATTGACCATTGTTTGTGGCACCGGATTTTTTCTGAGAACAAGCCTAATTACCTCGTATGTCACCCGCTTACCCTTTGAAGTCCAGGTAAAAAATCAGTTTATTCTTGAAATGACTTTTTTTGTTACTATGGCCCTGTTTATAAGCATTTTTAATATGATCATTTACGATTTTCCTATTGAAAGCGGTCTAAAAATTTTATTAGGATTTCTTACGCTTGGTTTTTTTGCTTCAGCTGACCTTGCTCTTGAGAGGGAACGAGAAATTTCCAAGGAAATTAGTAGTTCAGGGCATAATTTTTCAATAGACCAAAAAATTTTCCCACTTACAAAAAAATTTACCATGGTCGCTTCATTCAGTCTGATTTTTTTAACAGCAATAGTCTTTACTGTTATATCAAGAGACTTGATCTGGCTTGGAGAAATAGATCAAAACAACCTTTTTGCTCCCCGGGCGGCAATATTAATCGAACTTCTTTTTATAGGGATTGTTACTTTACTGGAGATTATTAATCTGATTATTTCCTACTCCAATAATCTGAAACTATTCTTTAGCAGTGAAAATAACGCGCTAACGGATGTAGCGGAAGGTAACTTAAACAGTCGCGTGCCGGTCAGTACTAATGATGAATTTGGGGTTATGGCCAAATATACAAATTTAATGATAAACAATCTTAATGAGCGGACCAGGGAACTACAGCTTACTCAAGATGTTACCATTCTTTCTCTTGCTTCCCTGGCAGAAACTCGCGATCCTGAGACCGGCGCACACATTCTACGCACACAACGGTATGTACAGATTTTGGCAGAACATCTTAAAGACCATTCGCGATTTAGTAAACTTCTGAAACCGGACATTATAGAGCTCCTGTTTAAGTCAGCTCCTTTACACGATATTGGCAAGGTAGGTGTAAAAGACGCCATACTTCTGAAGCCCGGCAAACTTACCGATGAAGAGTTTGAAGAGATGAAAAAACATGCTGCCTATGGACAAGATTCGTTACTCAAGGCAGAAAAAATACTTGGCAGCAGTTCTTTCCTACGACTCGCTCGTGAAATAGCTTATACTCATCATGAAAAATGGGACGGGAGCGGGTACCCACGAGGGTTAAAAGAAAATGATATTCCGATATCAGGCAGGCTCATGGCACTGGCCGATGTTTATGACGCGCTTATCAGTAAGCGTGTCTACAAAAAAAAATTTTCCCATGAAAAAACAAGGGAAATAATAGTAGAAGGGAAAGGCAAGCATTTTGATCCGGACATAGTTGACGCTTTTCTAAAGATCGAAAACGATTTTATAAAAATTGCACAAGAATTTGTTGATTTTCATGATAAAGAATTAGTCGCGTAAAAATAAAAGGAGACCGCAGGGGAGAACGTTCGTCCAGGTTAAGCTTACAGTATAGGGTTATTTATTCAGTGCAAGATCAAGTACTCACAGTATTAGTTTTGGAAATAACACCCCATAAATATTAGGAGGATTTATGAAATCTTATAGTTCTCGCGAGTTTGTTTCAGCGAAAGCCCACGCAAAACTAACCACAGGTGAAGTTATTAAGATGCTGCGTGAGTTGAAGGGTTGGACTCAAAAAGAACTGGCCAGGCGATCAGGAATAAATATTACCAATATTAGTATGTTGGAAAATGAAAAAGTTGAAATAGGGAAAAAGCGAGCGGAGCAACTAGCGAAAGCATTTGACATCCATCCTGCTATAATTATGTTCCCTGAATATGAACAAATTGCGATAAAAAGAGTCGCCTGACCACGGAGCTTTAATTTAGGTCGCTAATTAATTATTGCTAGTTCCCCAGTCCTTCTGTTCTCAGCGTCCATACGCCTGAAGGAAGTGACCTTGGGTACGGCTAATTAAGCATTTTGTTAATTGTTAACTGCTATGGATTACTTTTTATTATCATCTGGCCTCTGTGCCTCCTGCCTTTGTCCTCCCTTTACTAAGGAGGAAATTTTTTCTTCGTGCTGTTTGTGTTCTTCGTGGTATTAAGGCAGGGGGCAGTGATCAGAAATCAGGGGACAGAGACCATTATGCCTTTAAATGGTGAAGGATATTTTAAAACCGTTTTTTTAATTTAAATAATGAATTTAGAATGTTAAGATGTCCTGATATATATTTTCTCTCTTAAAATTTTATATGATTTAGAAACTTTTATAAGGAAATGTTCATGATACACATTGATTACGACATAATTGTTTTCAAAGAAGATCAGGCGTATGTTGCTTATTGTCCCGAACTTGATATCTCCAGTTGTGGAGATACTGTGGATCATGCAAAAAAAATGCTTAAGACAGCCGTCAAGCTCTTTATAGAAGAAGCTGAAAAAATGGGAACTCTTGAGGATATTCTTGAAGAATCAAAGTATACTAAAAACTCACAAGGAAGATGGATGCCCCCCAAACTCATTGCAACAGAATTAGTAAGTATACCGTAAGATGCCAAAGATCACTCCACTGTCTGCAAAAAACCTCCGGAAAATATTCGAAATAGCTGGTTTTACATGCGTTAGAATTGAGGGAGATCACTTTGTTTATACAAAGAAAGGGATTGCAAGACCGGTTGTTATACCTAACTGGAAAGAAGTGCCCGTGTTTATAATTAAAAATAATTTGAGAACTGCAGGAATTACAAGGGAAGAATATTTCCATCTTTTAAAAAAATTATAATACCAAAAAAGGCATAATGTTTAATGTAAAAAGGGGTAGGGTATCCTCTTAACTGCAAGTAGAAGATCGAGACAGAAGGCACAGAGGCAGAAGGACACAAAGGAAAAACTCTGATTTAATCTTTTTATCACGTTCTCTATCCTGAATACTAATATGGAACAATTGAAACTGGGAAATATTACCGTTGATCTGGTGCAGAAGAACATCAAGAATATGCACCTTAGTGTTTATCCGACAACAGGAAGAGTGCGAATTTCCGCGCCTTACAAGATGGATTTGGATACGGTCCGTGCATTTGCTATTTCAAAATTAAGTTGGATAAAAAAGCAACAAACTAAAATAAAAGGTCAGGAAAGAGAAGCACCCAGAGAATTTATCAATATGGAAATTCATTACTTCAATGGTACAAGATATTTGTTAAAAGTAATTGAGCATGAAGCCGTACCAAAAGTGGTTTTAAAGCATTGTATCATTGAGCTATTTGTAAGACCTGGAACGAATAGAGAAAAAAGGAAAGCTGTTTTAGAAAAATGGTATCGTCAAAAACTTAAAGAGATTATTCCGGTGTTAATTGAGAAGTGGGAAACGAAAATGAATGTTCTGGTAAATGAATTTGGCGTCAAAAAAATGAAAACCAGATGGGGCACCTGCAATCTTAAAGCAAAACGGATATGGTTGAATTTGGAATTGGCTAAAAAACCGGCCCAATGTTTGGAATTTATTGTTGTACACGAAATGGTTCACCTTTTAGAAAGAAATCATAACGATAGATTCATTTCACTATTGGATAAGTTTATGCCAGAGTGGAAATTTTACAAAGATGAATTAATTCGTGTTCCAGTACGACGTGATGATTGGAATTACTAAGCTAGGAGAGACACATTGTACATTTCAGATTAAAATTTTAAATGAGAAAGCGGCAGAATGGCACGGACAACACACAGCTCGTCCGCTACGCGTTCACACGATGAACCAGTATAAATCCCTCCTTTGATAAAATTTGTACTGAGCTTGCCGAAGTACTCAGGACAGGCCTCAAGAGGGGATCACAGTCCCCTTTGTCCCCCTTTACCAAGGGGGACTGTCGTATGGGTCAGATCTCCTCAACCATAAGTTATAGTAAGTCTTTAAGCCGCTGTCAGGGGATGTATGCTGGACAGCTCTTTTTTATAAGCGCGTTCTGCTTCCCATAAATCCACCGCTCGCTGCGCATTTAACCAAAATTCAGGACTGTTCCCAAAAAAACGAGCCAGCCTTAAAGCCATTGTAGGACTGACAGCCCTACGTTCACGCAGAACTTCATTAATTGTCTGTCTCGAAACACCCAGAGTCTCTGCAAGAGACGATACGTTTAGATTATAATCGGACATGAAATCTTCACGCAACATCTCACCAGGGTGTATAGGCTTTCTTTTACGTCTTCCGGTACTTGCAATGCTCATTTCACTCACCTCCTAATGATAATCTACTATTTTAACATCATAGGCGTTACCTTTTTCGAACCTAAAACAAATACGCCATTGATCATTTATACTTATTGAATATTGACCTTTTCTATCACCGCTGAGGGTATGCAACCTGTTACTCGGAGGAACCTTTAAATCTATGAGACTGAAAGCATGTTCAACGTACTCTAATCTTCGAACGGCTTTTCTTATTAATTTAGGATGAATCTTTTTTGATTTGCCCGTGAGGAACATATCGCGGGTATGTTTGTCCGCGAAAGACTTAATCATAGACAGGAATTATAACGTGTAACGAGACACTTGTCAACTAGACTTGAATAGTTGTTCGACAGCTTCTTTGACAAGAAAACGAAGAGCATTGAAAAAAAAGGGATCAGTTGTTGGGGGTCAGGGGAGAAAACTGTATACGGAGGATAGATGACAATTAAAAGTGAAGAATGATTAGCAATCAGCGGTCAGTAGAGATGAAGAAGAAAAGGCAACACACCCCGTCCGCTACGCGTCCACCCCTCTTAATAGAGGGGATTACAACCCCCTTTGTCCCCTTTTATTAAGGGGGAGTTTTTTCTTTGTGTCCTTCGTGTTCTTCGAATTTAATAAATTTTTCTCCATTGACTTGAATTTCTCTATTCTCTATATTGAAGGCATCTTATAAAGGGGGAAAATGCCTGATAAACCGATGTTTAAAAAATTGGATTTCAACAAAATTAAGACTTACCCGATTAAAGATAGAAAAAGTAAAG